>ENA-OQDF01000346-OQDF01000346.1-human-gut-metagenome-genome-assembly--contig:-NODE-346-length-19083-cov-5.958008_pt1 | contig 19083 bp, 23 predicted proteins | sample MGYA00242769_ERZ504597 | MGnify/ENA primary metagenome ERZ504597 (study PRJEB26092, sample SAMD00036305) | human gut metagenome | host: Homo sapiens | study: EMG produced TPA metagenomics assembly of...
GCACCGCAGAGCGTGAATTACTGCGTCACAGATTTTCGTCGTACCCCGGTACGCCTTCAAATCTGTTCCTTGCAATTCGCGCTCTGCAGCACTGCCTTTTTTGCATTATTTTCGGGTCTTGCTATAGATGGAAGTGCAGGAGAGTTAATCCACCCGTTCTTTCCCCCAGAAAAACAATGCCACGGTTCCTGGCCCTGTGTGGCTGCCGATGGTGGTTCCGATGTTGTTGATCTCGACTTTTCCGTTCAGATTGGGAAAGCGTTCCTCGATAAGATCCGCAACGGCCCGCGCATCTTCGTAGCAGGCGGACTGGGAAATGTAGCATTTGCCGGAGTAGGAGAGGCCGCCCTCGGCGTTTTCTTCCATCTGGTCGACGATTTTTTGATGACTTTTTTCTTCGTACGGATTTTAAACCGCGGAATCAGACGGCCTTCGTTGTCCATGTTGAGCAGCGGGCAGATGCCGAGGAGTCCGCCGATTGCGCCGGAGGCTTTGGAGATGCGGCCGCCGCGCACGTAGAAGGTGAGGTCCGTGGAGAAGAACCAGTGATGGACTTTGAGGCGGTTTTTCATCGCAAAATCGTAAACCTCTTCCAGCGGTTTTCCTTCATCGCGCAGGTCGCAAGGCGGTCCATCAGAAGACCGTAGCCGGAGGAAGCGCCGAGGGAATCCACGATGAGGATTTTCCGTTCCGGGTAGCGCTCTTCAAGGTCGGCTTTGGCGATCATCGCGGAATTCAGTACACCGGAAATGCCGGAGGAGAGGCAGACGTGGAGAATGTCTTTGCCGTCCTGCAGGAATGTTTCAAAATAGGCTTCAAATTCATCGGCATTCACCTGGGATGTTTTCGTGGAAGCGCCGGCGGCCATGGCGGCATAGAACTGATCGAACGGCATGGATTTGCCGAGATCATCCGCGTACTCGGTGTCATTTAATTTGTAATGGAAACAGATGTATGAGATTTCCCGTTTGGAGAAATGTTCTTCGGTAAGGTCTGCCGTAGAGCAGCAGCTGATGACATAGGAACTCATAAAATAATCCCTCCTTGTAAAAATGAAAGTAAGAACTCTGGTTTCTGTGCCTATTGTAGCATTCCGAATGGGAAAAGGCAACTGCGGAACGTGATTATATCCGTAATGAAAGGGGAAGCGAAATGGTGTCAAGCCTTGTATTTGCGGTGCGGCCTGTGGTAGAATAGAACTATGAGAATACGAAAATACAAGGAGGTTTTTGCATATGCAGAATTATTCAGGAGAAGAAGGGCTGCAGTATCATCTGCAGATCCGAAAAGGCGATGTGGGACGGTATGTGATTCTGCCGGGAGATCCCAAACGGTGTAAAAAAATTGCAGCTTACTTTGAGAACCCGGTGCTCGTCGCAGACAGCCGGGAATTTGTGACTTATACGGGTACTTTGGACGGTGTAAAGGTTTCCGTTACATCTACCGGCATCGGCGGTCCGTCGGCTTCCATCGCGATGGAAGAGCTGATCCAGTGCGGCGCCGATACGTTTATCCGCGTCGGAACATGCGGCGGTATGGCACTCGATGTAGAGGGCGGCGATATCGTGGTGGCAACGGGAGCGATCCGTGCGGAGGGAACATCAAAGGAATACGCACCGATCGAGTTCCCGGCAGTCGCAGACCTTACCGTGACGAATGCGCTGGTGCAGGCGGCAAAGAATCTTGGGAAAAAATGGCATGCGGGCGTGGTACAGTGCAAGGATTCCTTCTACGGCCAGCACGACCCGGAGCAGATGCCGGTCGGCGATGAGCTGCTGAAAAAATGGGATGCATGGATGAAGCTTGGATGCAAAGCGTCAGAGATGGAATCGGCGGCACTCTTTATCGTGGCAAGTGCCCGCGGCGTCCGTGCCGGATCGGATTTTCTTGTGATGGGAAATCAGGAGAGAGTGAAACGCGGCATGGAGAACCACATTACGCACGATACGGAAGGTGCGATTCAGGTAGCGATTGAGGCGCTGCGGATTCTGATCCGGGAAGACCAGAAATAAGAAAGAAAAATAGGGGGATACTGGAAAGGGGATGCTGGATATGAAACAGGAAATCAGTACAGAAATAAAACAGGAGCTGGTAAAACAGGCTCTGGCAGCGCGGAAATTTGCGTATGTGCCGTATTCGAAGTTCCGCGTAGGCGCGGCGGTTCTGGCAAAGAATGGAGCGATTTATACCGGATGCAACATTGAAAATGCGGCGTATACACCGACAAACTGCGCGGAGCGCACCGCGGTCTTCAAAGCCGTATCCGAGGGCATAACGGAATTTGACGCGATCGCCGTCTGCGGCGGCCCGGGAGAGGCAGAGCCGGAGGATTTCTGCACACCGTGCGGTGTCTGCCGTCAGGTGCTGCGGGAATTCGTTGATCCGAACGAATTTCTCGTCCTTCTCTGCAAGGGCGACGGTTCCTGGAAAGAAATGACACTCGAGGAGCTGCTGCCAATGGGATTCGGAAAAGAAAATTTATAAACAGAAGCCGGAAAAGAAAAAATCCAGGGCAGGTACGGAAAGTACCGTATGCCTGGATTTTTATGTCCAAGATATAAAAATTATTTACTGAAATTTCGGCTCACAGGTCAGATCGCATCCCAGACGCTGGAACATTTTGCGGTCCACATCGGAGAGCATAACGCTGGAGTGCACCTGGCAGCCCTTTAACTGCGGCAGGCAGGAGAGTGCTTTCTGTGCATCCTCGCTCTGTGCAGCAGTAGCAGACAGCGCAATCAGAACCTCGTCGGTATGAAGACGCGGGTTCTTGCTTCCGAGGTATTTGGTTTTCAGGGTCTGGATCGGAGCGATGGATTCCGGTGAGAGAACATGTACGTCATGGTCGATGCCGGAGAGCTCTTTTAATGCATTCAGCAGAAGCGCCGCGCTCGATCCGAGCAGATCGCCGGTCTTTCCGGTGATGACGCGTCCGTCCGGAAGTTCCATGGCAGCGGCCGGTGCGCCGGTCGCCTCGGCACGAACAAGAGCCGGGGAAACGGTGGTACGGTCTGCGGCAACGATGTTTTCCTGTTTCATCAGAAGCTCGATTTTGTAAGCCTCAGTCTCGGAGCGGGAGCCGTCTGCGATACCGTCCACAGCAGTGTAGTAGCGGCGGATGATCTCCTGACGGGAAGCCTCGCGGCATGCCTCATCATCGATGATGCAGTTTCCGGCCATGTTGACACCCATGTCTGTCGGGGATTTGTACGGGCTCTCGCCGAAAATCTGCTGGAAGATCGCGCGCAGAACCGGGAAAATCTCAACATCACGGTTGTAGTTGACGGTTGTCACGCCGTATGCCTCGAGGTGGAACGGGTCGATCATGTTGACATCGTTCAGATCGGCGGTAGCAGCCTCGTAAGCCAGGTTGACCGGGTGTTTCAGCGGCAGATTCCAGATCGGGAAGGTCTCGTATTTTGCATAACCGGCATGGACACCGCGTTTGTGCTCATGGTAGAGCTGGGAAAGGCAGGTTGCCATCTTTCCGCTTCCCGGTCCCGGTGCGGTAACGACAACGAGCGGACGGGTTGTCTCGATGTACTCGTTCTTTCCGTATCCCTCATCGCTCACGATCAGCGGCACATTATGCGGGTAGCCCGGAATCGTGTAGTGAATGTAAACCGGGATGCCGAGCTTCTGCAGTCTCTTCTTGAAAGCGTCTGCACTGTGCTGTCCGGAATACTGCGTGATGACAACACTGCCGACATAGAGGCCGCGTCCGCGGAACTCATCAATCAGACGGAGCACGTCGCTGTCATAGGTGATGCCGAGGTCGCCGCGGATTTTGTTTTTCTCAATATCGGCTGCGGAAATCGCCATTACGATCTCAGCCTGGTCGGAGAGCTGCATCAGCATGCGCAGTTTGGCATCCGGTGCAAAGCCGGAAGAACGCGGGATGCGTGGAAATCGTCGAACAGCTTTCCGCCGAATTCCAGATACAGCTTGTTGTCAAACTGGTTGATGCGGTCGCGGATATGCTCAGACTGCATTTTCAGGTACTTCTCATTGTCAAATCCAATCTTCATGGTATTTTTCTCCCTTTTTATCCATGGTGTCTGTTAAAAACAACTGTTTTCATTTTACTATACGGAAAAGTCCTGTGCAAGAAAAAATTATCGTGGGAACTTTAGAAAATTAAGGAAAAAAAGAGCTGAAAATAAAAAAATCTCCTAAAAAGGAGAGAGGCCGGGACTTGTTAGGGCCCCGGCGGTATGAAAAAGAAATCTATCTATTAGAAAGGTTGGCATTGGAGACATGCTTCCAAGGGTGCTTTGCTGTCTCCTGGTTAAAATTTATAGAAAAACGATGGAGGTTTGTGTTTGTTTCCTTCGTTGTTGATGAGATTAGTATACGGAAAAATTGTGACCAGAATGTGTACATGAGATAAAGCTTTTCTGAAGAGAAGATGAAAACAAAACAAAGAAAATCTGACGGAATCGTAAACAGAGGAAAGTTTTGGCGGAAAAAGGGGTCATGCAGAGGGGCAGCGGTGCATAGAATGCAGGGGAAGAAGGAAAAAGCAGCGATTCCGTGACGCGGAGCAGAGACGGGAAAACGCCGCAGGTCTCAAAACGGTGCGGAGCTGCTGGAACGGAGAAAGCTTGCAGAACGTAATCCTGGATATGGTCAACCGTTTTGGATATGTCGGCGTCCTGATTCTGATTGCCGTGGAAAATGTCTTTCCGCCGATTCCCTCCGAGGTGATTCTGACGTTCGGCGGTTTTATGACGACATGCACCCGTCTGCATCCGGCGGGCGTTGTGCTGTCATCCACGGCAGGATCGCTTCTCGGGGCGCTGGTTCTCTATGGAGCGGGAACGCTTGTCAGCCCGGAGAGCCTTAGTGAACTGCTCGACAGCCGCCCGATGAAGTTTCTCGGATTTCACGCGGAGGATGCCTGGAAAACGATTACATGGTTTCAGAAGAAAGGCCAGCGGGCCGTTCTGTTCGGCCGGTGCATTCCAATCATCCGAAGCCTCATTTCCGTCCCCGCCGGATGGCACGGATGGAGATGCCGAAATTTCTGCTGTTTACAATCATCGGAAGCACGGTGTGGAACATTCTTCTCGTCGGAACCGGTGCTGCGGTCGGTGTGGCGTGGGAGCAGGCGGCGGGATATGTGAAGATGTATGCAGATATCGTTTTTCTCGTGCTGGCAGCCGGAGCGGTATGCTTTCCGGCGGTGCATTTATATAGGAAGAAACACAAATGAAAAAACGTAAGTTGCATGAAATGAGGGACAAAATGCAAAAAATATACTTGCAATTCGACAGGAAGTGTGCTAATATACACATCAACAAGTAAAAGGGAGTAGCGAAACGCCGCGGGAAACAAAAACGCATCCCGGGTGGGTTTGAAATCGTCAGCCGATGTCGAGAGACGTCCGTATCAAATGAGAACGCAAGACTTTTATTGTGGCAGTCGTCATGATAGGAGTCTTTTTTATGCTCCTGAATACCAAAGATAACATGAACTGCCGGAGCAATCCAAACCGTTGCCAGCGGAACAAAAGTGGCGGAAAGAGGAATGTATGAGCAGCGAGAGAGTGAAAAAAGAATTATACGAAACAGCAATGACCGGAGAAAAGGCACTGACCAGTCTGATGTATGTACAGATGACACTGTACGCAGCCAAAAGCCAGAGAGCGTACGCAAAGGTACGCGGCGAGGGCAGAGCGATGATGCGCCACACAGGGATCCACATGAATCAGTATTTAAGGGCTGCAGGGAATGACCTGGAAAGCTTTCGGATCCGCTTAAAGGAAACGCACCTGCCGGATGAACTTCAGCCGAAGGCGGGAGCGTTTCTGGTTCAGACGGTACATACTTTTGATACGACAGAGAAAAATCAGATGTACCGCCAGGAACTGCTGGGACTGGAAGCGAAAGTAAAAGAAATAGCAGAACAGATTGAAGGACTGCTGAAAGGCATGCGGGAACTTGGAGCATAAAGAGGAGAGAACAGGAATCGGAACAGCAAAACGGTTCCTGTTCTTTTTTTTCGGTCATAGGATAGAAAAACGGATTTGCAAATTATGAGAAATCCGTCCTTTTCTGACACTTTTCCGCCAACCGCCGGCTGGCAGGTGGACTTTTTTCCGGCAAAATGTTAGAATAAACCTATTCAGAGTCTGGTAAGGATAAAGGAGAAAAACGTTTTGGCAGAAGAAATTGCAGTGAAAGTGATTGCCCGGATCCACACGGATTTCCCGGAAAAGTTCGGGATTCCGCGGCAGAGCGGGCTGATTGAAGAATTAAAGAGTACGATCGTCTTTGAACCGGAGTTCCGCGATGCGAATGCGCTGCGCGGCATCGAGGAATATTCCCATCTCTGGCTGATCTGGGAGTTTTCCGAGGCTGTGCGCGACACCTGGTCACCGATGGTGCGGCCGCCGCGGCTTGGCGGAAACAAGCGGGTCGGTGTATTTGCAACGCGCTCTCCGTTCCGGCCCAATCCGATCGGGCTTTCTTCGGTAAAGCTGGAGCGTGTGGAGCAGCATCCGGCACTCGGGCCGGTGCTTCATCTGTCGGGGGCAGATCTGATGGACGGTACGCCGATTCTGGACATCAAACCGTATCTGCCGCATGTGGACAGCCATGCGGAGGCATTTGGCAGCTTTACGGAAAAGACGAAGGAATACTTTATTCCCGTTGAAATTCCGGATGAGCTGCTGGAAAAATTCCGGCGGACCGCCGGGAGGCACTGAAAAAAGTGCTGGAGCAGGACCCGCGCCCATCGTATCAGAACAGTGAAGAGCGCGTTTACGGACTTTCCTTTGCGGGAATGGAAATCAAATTCCAGGTAAAGGACCAGGTGCTGCATGTCGTGGGGGCAGAGCGCGCCGGAACGTAAACCGGCAGGAAAAACAGGGGGATATACAAGAAAAATGGAGAAGGAGGAAACAAAAGTATGTTATATCCAAGTATGACACCGTCCCGGTTTGTCAGTGACCTTTCGGGCATCTGGGACTTTGCGACGAGCCAGAGTCTCCTGCGCGTGCAGGGCAACAAGAAGGGAATCTTCACCCGTGACCGCAAGCCGAAACTGGCGGCACATTATTTCCGGGAGAGATGGCATCAGATTCCGGATTTTGAGTATAAAAAATAAAGAACAGACAGGAAGAAGTATGGAACGGAACGTAGATATAGACAAGATTTCAGATGGAAAACGATATGGAGCGAATGACATGGTAAAAGTGGGCTGCGACGACTGCCGCGGATGCTCCGCCTGCTGCCGCGGGATGGGCGACTCGATTGTGCTCGACCCGATGGATCTTTACCGGCTCGAGAGAAAACTCGGCAAAACGATGGAGGAGATTCTGACGGCGGGATATATTTCACTCCGCGTAGTGGACGGTGTGATTCTGCCGCATCTGAAAATGACGGAGCAGTCAGACCAGTGCAGTTTCTTAAATGATGAGGGCCGGTGTAGCATTCACGATGCGCGGCCGGGCTTCTGCCGGATGTTTCCGCTGGGACGGCTGTATGAGAACGGAACGTTTTCCTATTTTCTTCAGGTCAGCGAATGTCCGAAGGAGAATAAGACAAAAGTCAAAGTCCGCCGCTGGCTCGACACGCCGGAGCTCGGAAAGTATGAAGCGTTTACGAACGAATGGCATTATTATCTGAAAGAAAAACAGAACGAGGCGCGCCGGACAGAGGATGACGCGCTGCAGCAGCAGATCAGCATGGGAATTCTGAAGCTGTTTTATCTGCTTCCGTATGACACAAAGACCGATTTCTATGCGCAGTTTGCGGCGCGGATGGAAGCGGCAGGGAAAAACTGAAAAATAAACAGAAACAGGACAGCAGCCGTTGGTTCGAAAACAGAACCAGAGGCTGCTGTTCTTTGTATCGGTGGATCAAAGGCTGCAGGACATAGAAAATCAAAATCATATTATAAGCGGCGGGACAGTGTTCTGGCATAAGCGAGGAAGGCTTCGCGGGTTTCACGCTTCCGTCTGCGGCTGCAGAAGACGGTCTGTCCGTTTTTCAGCAGAACCTCGCCGGTTGCCTGCACGAGCGCAACGTGGGAGAAATTGATCAGCAGACCTTTCCGTTGCGGAAAAACGGCCGGTTGAGGCAAGACATACCGTCAGGCCGGCAAATGTGCACCGGGTTGAAAAGTCACCCTGAACGGTATGCAGAATCAGCCGGTGCTGACAGGCCTCCACATAGATGAGATCATCCAGCGGAAACCGGATTCGTTCTGAGGCGCCTGTGTGATGATGACCGGAATTTCGAGAAGAACCGGATCGTTGGAATTCAATGGAAAAATCAACTCTGAATACAAAATTACCACCTTCTGAATTACTTACCGTTTGCGTCGATGTGCAGCCGTTCACGTCGAAGCGGTTGTCCGGCGCAGGAAAACATGATACTGTAACTATGAAATCATTACAGAAACGATCATACGATTACAAACTGTAGTTTAGCACATCCACAGGATTTCATTCAAGCCGAAAGCCTCACTTCTGATAAAATCGTTCGACGAACAGTGACGCACCGCGACACCAGAACTCGAAAAAGATCAAAAAAGTAAACTCCATGTAGAAAAAACACAGAAAAGAAAGTGAAAATCGAAAGAAAAGGAGGCATAAGCAGATTGACGATGTGAGATAGATTTGGTATAATATTCCAAAAATAAATATTACATATAACATTACTATAAAAAGAAACACAAAGAGCAGATGGAGAAGATTATGAGGAAAGAAATGGAAGAAATCAGAGAAAAGGTACATACAACAGCAGATGCAGCATTATTCTTATGTTTTCAGGAGCTGAACGGAAGCCATTCCAAAGGTGTGATCCGCCTGCCGCTTCTGCATTACGATGTTCCGTTTGCGGGATACGGGGAAATGCTGCTTCGGATGAACCGGATTTATGATTTGCTCGGTATGCCGGATGCGGGAAGCTGTATGCGAAGCCTGCGGGAAGAAGAAAAAGACGAATGGGAATTTACGGAGGATATGAAAAACCGGCAGGAGACCACGCTTCCGGCCGGAACCGAGCGGATGGTCAGCATTCAGATTCAGTTCCGCCAGCACTGCAGTCTGCAGGGATTTCTGATCTGCGGAAAGCAGAAAGCCGGTTTCCGTTCGGCGCTGGAGCTTTTGTATCTGCTCGAAGACTGTCTGCGGGAGCAGGATGCCTGAAAACGGGAGAAGATGTCGAATAGAATGAGAGCGGGAGCTATGAAGGAAGAAAAAAAGATCAGAAAAAAAATTAAAATTGAGGATTTGCTGCCTAGGGATCCGGTCCGCGTCGATCTCGATGCGATTCTCGATTATGTCCAGGGGAAAGCAGTTCTTGTGACGGGAGGAGGAGGCTCCATCGGCAGCGAGATCTGCCGACAGTTAGCTGGCCACGGTGTCGGTCATCTGATCATTTTTGATATTTATGAAAACAATGCATACCAGATCCAGAAATCGCTGGAATGGGAGTTCCCGAGGCTTCACATGACGGTGCTGATCGGTTCGGTGCGGGATGAACGGCGGCTGCAGTCGATGTTTTCCCGTTACCGGCCGGATATCGTCTTTCACGCAGCGGCGCACAAGCATGTGCCCCTGATGGAGGACAGTCCGAACGAGGCGATCAAAAATAACGTGATCGGAACCTTAAAGACGGCGCGCACGGCAAGCCGGTATCACGTAAAAAAATTTATTCTGATTTCGACAGACAAGGCGGTCAATCCGACGAACATCATGGGAGCGAGCAAACGGCTCTGCGAGATGGTGATCCAGATGATTGGAAAACACAGCACCACGGAGTTTGCGGCGGTGCGCTTTGGAAATGTACTTGGCAGCAACGGCAGCGTCATTCCGCTGTTCCGCCGCCAGATTGAGCACGGCGGGCCGGTGACGGTGACGCATCCGGACATCATCCGTTATTTTATGACGATTCCGGAGGCGGTCAGTCTGGTGCTCGAGGCGGGCGCGTATGCGAAAAACGGCCAGATTTTTGTCCTGAACATGGGAGATCCTGTCCGAATTGCGGACCTTGCGAAAAACATGATCCGCCTTTCCGGGTATGAGCCGGGAGTGGAAATCGAGATCAAGTACATTGGCCTGCGGCCGGGCGAAAAGCTGTATGAGGAGCTGCTGATGAATGAGGAGGGGATGCAGACGACAGAAAACACCCGCATTTTTATCGGCCGGCAGATTGCTTTTGATGAGACGGTATTCCGAAAACAGATGAAAGAACTCGAGCGGGCGGCGGAAAACGAATGTCCGGACATCTGCGAGAGGGTAAAGAGAATGGTGCCGGAATATCAGTACGAAGGAGAAAAGAAGCATGACGGACCTTCATATACATATTCTGCCGGGGGTTGACGACGGTTCCCCGAATCTGTCCACATCCCTTGAGATGGCGGAAATTGCGGCAAAGAGCGGAGTGTGTATCCTTGCTGTGACACCGCATGCAAACCAGACGGGAATCGAGGGCGTGGAGGATGGGTATGTCAATTACGATTCGGAGCAGCTTTTGGAGCTGTTTTACCGTCTGGAACAGGAAATCCGGAAGGAACACATCCCGATCAGCCTGGTGCGCGGCATGGAAATTATGAGCATCGGGCCGCTTAACGAAAAAATCAAAGAGAGAAAGCTGATACCGCTTCATGAAAGCCGCTATTATCTGATCGAGGTGCCGTTTGACATGGCACCGGACGGGATCAGAAGGCGGCTGATGGAATTTCCGGCCATGGGAAAGATCCCGGTGCTGGCACATCCGGAGCGGTATTTCTGCGTGCAGGATTCGCCGGAGCTTCTGTATGAGTTCCGGGAAATGGGCGCAGTTCTGCAGATGAACAAAGGAAGTGTATTTGGAAGATTTGGAAAAGAAGCAGAGCGGACAGCACAGTATCTGCTGGAAAACCGTCTGGCAGGCTGTGCGGCAAGCGATGCCCACCGCGTCAATTACCGGACACCGAACATGAGACCGATCCGGGAATTTCTGTCGGAGTGGTACGGTGAATCGTATGCGGAGCTTCTGCTGAAGGTAAATCCGAGGAGAATTCTGGAGAACCGGCCGGTTCTGTATGAGCCGTCTCCGGAACGAAGGCGGAAAAGACGCTGGTTTGTCTGAAAAACGAAAGGAGACATCAAAAGGATATGCACAAAATGAGAGCGGCTGTTCTGATTTTATTTCTTGCCTCATCGCTCGCGTTTGGCGGGTGCCTGATGCGGCAGCGAACCGGAAAAGACGGGAAAGGGCCAGAGATTTCGATGGATAACAGTGAAATTTCGGTCAGTATCCACGCGGATGAGGCGGAGCTTCTGTCCGGCGTGACGGCGTACGATGCGAAGGACGGCGATGTGACGGATTCGCTTGCGGTAGAACATATTTCCAACTTTATCGAAAAAGGGCGGCGGAAAATCAGCATCGTTGCCTTTGATTCGGACAACAATGTCACCCACGCGGAACGGGAAATGGTCTATAACGACTATACATCGCCGGTCTTTTCCCTGGATGGGCCGCTCCGGTTCAGTGTGAATGCAGATGACCTGACGGAAGGACTTTCCGCAGAGGACTGTCTGGACGGAACGATTACGGACCGCATCCGGCTCTCGTATCAGGATGAGATCAGCAGCACGCCCGGGCTGTATCAGGTAACGTATTCTGCTGCCAACCGTGCCGGGGATGTGACGAGTCTTCCGGTGACGGTGGAACTCTACGATCCGGCCGAGGAGAGCGGAAAGCCGCAGATTACTTTAAGCGAGTATCTGATCCATCTGGAACTGCAGCAGGCGTTTGATCCGAAGGATTATCTGGAGCAGGTGAATGTGGATCAGATGATGTATGAAAAAGGAGAGGACGATGAACTTCACGCGGTTTCCGCGGAAGACAAGATCCTTGGGGAAGAAAAACTTTCCATAGAGAATCCGGTTGACACCGGAAAGGAAGGTGTCTATGAAGTAACGTATACTGTGACATCGGAGGAGGGACAGACAAGCTCCATCCGCCTGATTGTCTGCGTCAATGAATGAGGAGGTTCCAGATGGGAGAATACGACAGAACAGGAAACGGACAGAACGGCGAAGCAGACTGGGATCTTCGGAGCATTCTGTGTGATATGGCAAAAACTGGTGATCATCCTTCTGATTGCCTGTTCGGCGGCGATGATAACCTACACGGTGCTGACGGCAGTCCATCGGGATCAGTACACGGTGAAAACCACGTTTGCCGTGATGGGGCGCGGCGAGAATGCAAATGCAGCATCGAGCCTTTCTTCGACGTATGAGATGACGCAGAAATTTCAGGCGATTCTGGAAAACAATATTTTAAAGAAAAAAGTGATGGAGGAGCTGGGATGCTCATCTTTTCCGGCGGACATGAGCGCTTCAATTGTGCCGGAATCCAATTTAATGGAGCTTTCCGTGACAGCCGATTCGCCGGAAACAGCCTTTCGGGTACTGCGGTCGGTGCTGAAGAATTACACAACCATTTCAGATTATATTATTCCCAATGTAGTATTGGAGACACTGCAGCAGCCGCAGGTTTCCGACAATCCGTCGAATCGGATTCCGACGGAAAAGTACGCTGCAATGGCATTTCTGGCGGCAGCGCTTGGTACGGCGGCGCTGGTGGGCTTCTTTTCCTTTCTGCGGGATACCGTCAAAAATGAAACGGAATTTGGCCGCAAGATTGATGCGGATCTGCTGGGAACCGTGTACCATGAAAAAAGAGGAAAAACAGCTCCATGCTGATCACGAATCCGGCGCGGAGCTTTCCCTATGTGGAATCCCTGAAGCGCATTGCTTCCCGTGTGCGCGGAAGACTCGACCGGAGAGGGGGAAAAGTGCTGCTGGTGACCAGTGTGGCGGAAAATGAAGGAAAGTCAACGCTTGCCGCCAATCTGGCGCTTGCCCTTTCAGAGGAACAGAACCGTGTCCTTCTGCTGGACTGTGATTTTCGTCAGCCGGCGCTGTATAAGATTTTTGAACTTCCGCAAAAGGCCGGAAAAGATTTCGGACAGGTAGCAGTCGGAAAGGAGTCGGCGTCCAGCGTTTTTGAAAAATACAAGGATACGAATGTTTACATGGGCATCTGCCGGGAACGGCTGGAGGAACCGTCGGAAGCAGTCGGCGGTGAAATTTTCCGGCGGATTCTGGATACGTGCCGGACAAACATGGATTATATTATTCTGGATACGCCGCCGATGGGCGCGGCCGCGGATGCGGAGGAGCTTGTGGAGCTGGCTGATGGTGCGGTTCTTGCCGTTCGGCAGGACGGCGTGCTGACACGGGACATCAACGATGCCATCGACGCGCTGAACCAGAAAGAAGAAAAGGTCATCGGCTGTGTGTTCGGCAATGTTTATCCGGGATTCGGCGAGCGGATCGGAGGCAGCTATGGTTACGGTTACGGATACGGCGCCTATAGCAGGGCAGAACGATGAGAGGGAGCAAAAGAGCATGAACAGAGAAACGTATGAAACCTATTCCGCAGCGAACCAGAGAAAATAGATCTGATCGCCTTTTTGGCGGAGTATTTCCAGGCGTTCCAGAAATTTTTCTTTGGTGTGCTGGCACTTGTAATCCTTGCAGGAGGCGGCTCCTTTCTGACGGCAAAGCTGCGGTATCAGCCGGTTTATGAGGCATATACATCGTTCGTGGTCGGATCGAACCGTGCGGTCGGTTATTCTTATTACGATAATGTAACGGCAGAGCAGCTTGGAAAGACCTTTCCGTATCTTGTGACAAGCGGCGTACTGAAGGATGTTGTAGCGCGGGATCTTGGAATCGGGGCGGTGACATCAGAAATTCAGGCGAGCGTGATGGAAAATACCAATCTTTTTACTATCCGTGTGCGGGACGCGTCACCGGAGACGGCGTATCGGGTGATGAAATCCGTTATCACGAATTATCCGGAGGTGGCAGAGTATATCATTGGTGCGACGACACTGACGGTGGTGGATGAAAGCGGTGTTCCGGCAGTGCCGGTTAACAGCCAGGATGCGTTGCGGGCCGGCACGTATGGTGCAGCAGCAGGACTTGCAGCGGCCTTCCTGCTGCTGTTCCTCTATGTGAGAACAAGAAAAACCATCCATTGGGCGGATGATATTAAGAAGCTGACGAATGCGGCATTCCTTGGAAATCTGCCGCAGGCGAAGATCAAAAAAGAAGCAGCGTAAAGGAACAGACCATTACCATCTGCAATCCAAAAGTGCCGGATGCCTTCAAAGAGGCGGTGCAGCTGATCCGGACAAGGATGGAGGACAGAATAATCGGAAAAAGTGACTGCCCGGTCCTTCTTGTGACGAGTGCGTGCCGGGGGAGGGAAAGACGACGGTTGCCGTGAACCTGGCGGAGGCGTTCGCGAAGAAGAAATACCGCGTAGTACTGCTGGACGGAGATCTGCGGAATCCTTCGGTGATGAAGTGTATGGGACTGATCGGACGGAAAGAGCGTGGAATTGCTGCCGTGCTGAAGGGACAGATGGATTGGGAGGAGGCACTTACCGACTGCCGGGATCTGACGCTGAAAATCCTGCCGGGAGCGGGAAGCACGCAGAATCCTGCAGGGCTGCTGCGCTCGGTACGGATGAAGACCATGATCGAAAGCCTGAAAGAAGAGGCCGATCTTCTGATCATCGACACGCCGCCGTGCGGAGTGCTTTCGGATGCGGCACTGTTCGGCGGAATTGCCGACGGAGCAGTTCTCGTGGTACATCAGGGAACAACGAAAGACCGGGAAGTCCGGCGCGCGCTGGAATTTTTCGAGGATTCGCAGATTCCGGTCTGCGGCTATGTGCTGAACGGCGTGCAGGAGGGCACGACGGGCTACGGATACAGCAGCTATGGCAGCTACGGGTATGGAAAATATGGTTACGGTTACGGAAAGTACGGCTATGGGAAAGAGAAGGAACGCCGGAACAGTGACCGGACAGCAAGGGAGCAGGGAGGAAAAGCATGAGGGAGAAGAAAAAAGGAGTTTATCAAAAGTATCTGAAAAATCTGTTGGACCGTCTGCTGGCGCTTGTGGGAACGGCAGCATTATCGTGGCTGCTGCTGGGAGTCGGCATTGCAGTCCGCCTGGATTCTCCGGGACCGGTGCTGTTCCGGCAGAAGCGGGTGGGCCGGAACGGGCAGTATTTTTACATATACAAGTTCCGCACGATGCGTATCGACACGCCGCATGATATGCCGACACATCTGCTGAACCATCCCGATTTCTTTATCACAAGAGTCGGACGCTTTCTCAGGAAAACATCCCTCGATGAGCTGCCGCAGCTCTTCAATATTTTAAAAGGCGACATGGCGCTCGTCGGTCCGCGTCCGGCGCTCTGGAATCAGGAGAATCTGATCTCTGAGCGGGAGCGGTACGGCGCAAACAGCGTCCGTCCGGGCCTCACCGGCTGGGCACAGATCCATGGGCGGGATGAACTTCCGATCCGGGAGAAAGCGGAACTGGACGGATATTATGTGCATCACATTGCATTAGGAATGGATCTCGAATGCCTCTGTAAGACAGCCGGCGCGGTACTGCGGCAGGATGGAATTCATGAGGGAATGATGGAAAACAGATGGCAGTAAATGGGGAAGAGAGAAGAAAAAAGTAAAAGCAGAGTGGAGGCTGTCGAAAACGAAAGAAAATTACTGGAAAATAATGAAAAAAGTAATTGCATATTAATGGGAAGATGATATAATTTGCAAAAGAAATAATGAAATAAGTAATTAAATGATGCGGGATATTACATGAAACGGGAAAGAGCAATGAAAAAACGACTTCTGATTGTAACAAACCATTCGTATATGTTCTGGCAGTTTCGAAGAGAACTGGCGGAAGCATTGCAGAAAGAGTATGAAGTGATTCTGGCGATGCCATTTGTCGGGCATGAAGAAGATTTCCAGAACATGGGAATCCAGTGCATTCCAATATCCATGAACCGCCGTGGGGTGAATCCATTTACGGAAGCAAAGCTGCTATGGGATTATGAGCGTCTGCTGAAAAAAGTGAAACCAGATCTTATACTCACCTATTCCATAAAACCGAATATCTACATAGGCCTGCTCAGCGGCCAAAAGCAAATTCCGTATTATGCCAATGTACAGAGGTTGGGAACAGCATTTCAAAAACCAGTCTTAACTGGGCTTGTTACAATTTTATATCGAAAAGCGTTCCAAAAAGTGAAATACGTCTTTTTTGAAAACAAAGAAAATGCCAGTGAATTTTGTAAAAGAAAAATCATATCCGCCGATCGCCAGATCGTCCTGGCCGGGGCAGGAATTAATCTGGAAAGATACAAAATGCAGCCTTATCCGAAGCACACACGAATCCATTTCCTGTATCTTGGACGAATTATGAAAGAAAAAGGAATCGACGAACTGTTTTATGCTGTCCGGCATCTGAAAAAAGAAAACGAAAACTTTGTCCTTGATCTGGTTGGTTTTTTTGAAGATGAATACAAAGAGCAGGTAAAAGAACTGGAAAAACACAGCATCGCCCATTTCTACGGCTTTCAGTCGGATCCACGTCCGTTTTACATAGAAGCAGACTGCGTAGTGCTCCCCAGTTACCATGAGGGAATGAGTAATGTCCTTTTAGAAGCCGCCGCCACAGGCCGCCCAGTCGTCACAAGCAATATTCCGGGGTGCAGGGAGAGCGTAGAAAATGGGAAAAGCGGTCTGCTGGTTGAGGTAAAAAATAAAGAGATGCTGTATGACGCAATGAAAGAGATGCTGCATTGCAGCAGAGAAGAACGAGAGCAGATGGGACAGGCGGGGAGAGAGAAGATGGAGAGAGAGTTTCGGAAAGAAGTTGTGGTGGAGAAAACAGTGCAGAGTCTGCGAGGGGATGAAAAAAGAGACTTTTAGTAAAACAAAAGGAGAGATGTGAAAGATGTCCATAACGAACTATTGGTTTCAATTAATTTGGATTTTGACAGCAGGGATAATTCTGACAAGATTTCTGCCGAAAAAGCAGGAGATCGTTATGGGAAGGATCGAAGAAAGATGGCAGATGGCACCGGCGGTGCTGCTGGTGATTCCGTACATAATAGCAGCAGCATTACGATCTGATAATTTTGGAGACACCTATGCATACCGGAGAGTTTTCAGCGAAGCACCGAATAGGCTAGCTGAGCTCCCATTCTATCTTCAGGGAATAAAAAAAGATAAAGGTTTTTCCGTTTTCATGGTGGTTTTAAAAAGCTTTATTGGAAATTCATCTGTTTGTTTTTTTCTGATCATAGCTGCAATACAAATGTTATGCATGGCATTTATCTACCGGAAATATAGTGAAAACTATTGGATGAGTATATTTATTTTTGTTGCAGGAACGGATTACATGTCCTGGTGTCAGAATGGTATTCGCCAGTTTTTGGCAATTGCAATTATTATGGCGGGATTTCCATTGCTTCTGAAAAGAAAATATGTATCACTGACAGTAATTATCCTGTTAGGGGCAACGTTCCATGCGTCAGCGCTTCTTATGGTACCGATTATCTTTATTGTGCAGGGGAAAGCATGGAATAAAAAGAGTGTGCTGTGTATTTTAGGATGCATTTTAATACTGATATTTGTAAACAGGTTTACAGATGGGATGAACGATGCGCTGTCAAATACACAGTATTCTAATATGGTAACGGACTGGAAAGAGTGGGAGGATAATGGAACCAATCCAATCAGAGTATTCGTCTATTCTATTCCTATGATTTTTTCTGTGGTTGGACGCAGGCAGATCAAAGAAGCGGATAACCCGGTAGTTAACATTATGACAAACTTCTCAATCCTAACAAGTGGAATTGCAGTTGTATCGATGAAAACTTCCGGTATATTCATAGGACGGCTGATTTCTTATGGATCTGTGTATTCTGCGTCCATTTTGCTTCCCTGGGAAATGGAAAATATTTTTACAGAGAATTCGGCGAAAATTATAAAAAGTGCTGCTGTTTTGGGATATATTGGATTCTTTTATTATCAGATGCATTTTATATGGGGGCTTATATGAAAAATCCAGAGATCAGTGTAATTATGGGAATGTATAACTGTGCGGATACGCTGTCAGAAGCAATTGAATCGATTTTAAACCAGACAATGAAAGAATGGGAGTTGATTATGTGCGATGATGGATCATCCGATGCAACGTACGAAGTGGCAGAGCTTTATAGGAAAAGATATCCGGAAAAATGATCTTACTGAGAAACAGAGAAAACAGGGGACTTAATTATACCTTGAACCGATGTCTGAAAGCGGCCAAAGGAAAGTACATTGCAAGAATGGATGGGGATGATATCTGTCTGCCGGAACGATTTGCGGCTGAATATGAAACATTGGAAACAGAGAAAACAATTTCAATCGTAAGCACAGATATGGGATATTTTGATCAAACAGGAATATGGGGAAAGATAAGTCATCCGGAATATCCAAAGAAAAAGGATTTTCTGTATGGATCTCCGTTTTGCCATGCACCATGTATGGTAAGAAAAGAAGCATACGATGCAGTGGATGGATACACAGAGAAAAAAAGTATTTTACGGGTAGAAGATTATCATTTATGGATAAAAATGTATGAGGCGGGATACAGAGGTAAAAATATTCCAAAACAGCTTTATCTCATGCGGGATGACAGAGCAGCATATAAGAGAAGAAAGCTTCGATACAGAATAAATGAGGCCTACGTAAAAGGAATAGCGGTCCGAAAACTGGGGCTGCCGATAAGCGGATACCTATATACGATGCGGCCAATTCTTGTGGGAATTTTGCCAGAGAAAGTCTATGACTATTTTCATAAAAGAAAATTAGAAAGCAATGCAGGAATGATAGCCAGTGAATAAAAGATGTGATAGAAAGGGATGGATACATGATACCGAAGAAAATACATTATTGTTGGTTTGGGAAAGGGAAGAAATCCCGATTGGCTTTAAAGTGCATAGAAAGCTGGCATCAGTATTGCCCGGACTATGAAATGATCGAATGGAATGAAGAAAATTTTGACATAGACATGAATGGATATACACGAATGTGCTATGCGGAAAAATATGCATATTTAAGCGATTATGTCAGACTTTGGGCGGTGGAAAAGTATGGAGGGATCTATTGGATACAGACGTGGAAGTGATTCGGCCACTGGAAAAGCTATTG
>ENA-OQDF01000348-OQDF01000348.1-human-gut-metagenome-genome-assembly--contig:-NODE-348-length-19021-cov-2.984598_pt1 | contig 19021 bp, 28 predicted proteins | sample MGYA00242769_ERZ504597 | MGnify/ENA primary metagenome ERZ504597 (study PRJEB26092, sample SAMD00036305) | human gut metagenome | host: Homo sapiens | study: EMG produced TPA metagenomics assembly of...
CAAGCAACCACGGCGGAAACGAAGTTTCATGCCATCTGGTCAGCTATACGCATAAATTGAGGTGCACAAGTAGGTTTTAATTCGATATCCACTTCTTGCTGTTTTTTCATAATTCTTGTGATTACATCTTCATATTCTTTCGCACGAGTGATTCTGCTTCGATATTTTTGCCTCTACCTGTTGGTACCAAGAAGAAAATATGATGAGCTACAGCACCTTCTTTAACGGCAAAATCTGTTAAAGCTTCCAATTCATGTTGGTTCCAATCCATCACTGTTGTATGAATTTGAAATGGCAATCCTACTTACGACAATTTCTCATACCACGAACAGCGCCTTCCCAAGCGTTAGGGAATTTACGGAAATTATTATGCTTTTCTGCATCCATGGAATCAAGAGAAATTCCCATACCCATAGCGCCAGCATTTTTTAATTTTAAAGCCATTTCTTCTGTGATAAGCGTACCATTTGTACCAAATACAGAGCGAAGACCTAATTTTGTAGCGTATTCCACAAGTTCTACGATATCTGGGCGCATAAGTGGCTCTCCACCAGAAAAAATCATGATTTTAAAGCCAGCTTTAGCAATCTGTTCTAAAAGCGTTTTCGCTTCTTGCGTATTTAATTCTTCATCTGCTTTACAACCAGCATCACGATAACAATGGTCGCAAAACATATTACAAGCATTTGTTGTATTCCATGAAATAATCATTATTTTTCAGCTCCTGTAATACCAATTTCTTCATCAGTTAAATAACAAGAAGGGTCTGATTCCCAAAAATCTCCAGTGCGAGCTTCAGCACGTGTTCTAAAATTACCATTACAATTATCTAAGAATTTGCATTTACTGCAACGACCTTTTAATAATGGTTTTCTATCTTTCAATCCTGCCATAATAGGATTTGTTGTATCTTGCCAAATATCACCAAATTTACGTTCACGAACATTGCCAAAAGTATGGTGTTGTGTAAATTGGTCAGGATGTACATATCCAAGTGGATCAACTTCGGCAAAAGCATACCAGAACGGTTACCACCATTCATTGCGATATATTTTTTAATCTGCTGAGCAAGTTCATCTTTGCCTTCTTGAAGTGCTTTTAAATACATATATACACCATCGCAATGATTATCTACAGTCAAGATTTCTTTTTTCAAACCACGTTCTTCAAAATCACGAGTGCGACGAATGATTATATCCATAGCACGGCGAGATTCTTCAGCTGTTACATCTTCATCCATCATTTGATTGCCACGACCAGAATATACTAAATGATAGAAGCACACACGATTGATATTTTCTTCTTCAATGAAATCAAATATATTTTCTAATTCTTGGATATTATGATGATTGATAGTGAAGCGAAGCCCTACGCGTTGGTCAACTGCTACACAGTTTTTAATACCATTCATAGCAGCTTCAAAAGCTCCAGCTTTTCCGCGAAATTTATCATTTACTTCACGAAGACCATCTAAAGAAATGCCCACATAACCTACACCAATATCTTTGATTTTGCGAGCTACCTCTGGTGTAATCAAAGTACCATTAGTAGATAATGTAGGACGTACACCTTTTTTCGCTGCATAGTCTGCAAGTTCAAAGAAATCTGGACGAATTAATGGTTCTCCACCAGAAAATAATAATACTGGCACATTGAAATCTGCTAAATCATCAATAAATTGTTTTGCTTCTGCTGTAGTCAATTCATTTTGATATTTTTTAGCATCAGAACTCATATAACAATGGCGACATTTTAAATTACATGTACGTGTAGAATTCCAAACTACTACTGGTCCCATGCCTTCTCTTACGCCATTTCTTGCTTTATGAGCATTATCTGTATAACGAAGAGAGTCTCCAAAATATTCTGTTGCAAATAATAATTTCGTTACGCTTATCAAGTTATTTCACCTATTCCTTATTTTAATTCTAGTTTATACAAGCAAATATTTATATATTCAATATATGTATAAGTAATTATGAACGACATTCATATTTACAATATATTTATAATAACAATATAAAGGTTAAAGGTCAATAAAAAGCTTTTATAATAATTTTTCTATTTTGACCAAAAATATCTTTTATCTCCATATATTCTACAGAGATAAAAGATATTTATATCTTAATAATTTATTCTTTTTTTACCAGCGACTAAACGTTTAAAGAATTTACTTCACGTGTAAGTCTGTTGATAGCTTTTACTAAAGCAGCTACTGGATTTTCTTCTGTTACAGTTTCTACTTTTTCTACTTTTTCCACTTTTTCTACTTTAGAAATGCTTTCTTCTTTTGCTTTAACCACTGGTTTTACTTCGATATTTTCTTTTTTCTGTACTGGTATTTCATCTACATTTTGTACAATTTTACGAGGACGACCTCTTCTTTTCTTTGCTACTTGTTCATTTGCTTTTACTTGTGTTTCTACTTTTTCTACCTTAGTTTCCACTTTTGTTTCTACTGTTTTTTGTGCATTTTTAGGTGGACGACCTCTTCTTTTTTTCTGTGGTGCTTCTTCTTTTACTTCTTTTTTTACCACAGGTTCAGCTAATTTTATATTTTGCGCCATAGCAGCAATTTTATTTACACGTTTTTTAACTGTTTTTGCTTTATTTTCTGTAGCTTCTACTTGTGATACAACTTCTGGATTTTTACGAGGACGACCGCGTTTTTTCTTTGGCATATCCACTGCATATTCTTCTTTTTTTGTTTCTGCTACTGTTTCTACCACAGGATTTTTACGAGGACGACCTCTTCTTTTTTGTTGGTTCACTATTCATTATTTTTTCTTCCTTTGTTTCTACTGATATATTTTCTTTAGTATTTATGATTAATTGACCATCAGCATATAATTTTCTCCATCTTGCTGAAGCTCTTTCTATGCGTTTATTGCCTAAAATTGATGGGTCAAAACCTGCTTCAATAAAAATTTCTGTAGGTTTCTTCCCTGCTAAATAATTTTTTACATAATAAGATTTAAATGCTTCTGTATAAATAATTCGTGTTTTTTCTACTGACTCTACATTAGGGTTTTTACTGAGAATTTTTCTTTGTTCTTCGGTAAATACTTTTGCTGCCAATTCATTTCGCCTCTTTCATATGTATATATCTTATTTATAATCATAATATATACCATTGATAAATTCAATATATTATGCTAAAAAATCCCCCTAAAATTTTCCAATTAGTCCTAAAATAAGCCCTAATACACCAGAACCAGCCAAAATTTTTATAATTCCCACTTTTTTTCTAACAGCAATAAAAGCTACAATTAATACAAATAAACCTAAATAATCAATATCTGCTACATTTATTGGCATTTTTTCTGTATTGAACAAAGCTAAAAATATAAAACTCATACCAGCAGAACAAATTAATGCTACTACAGCTGGTCTTAATCCATTTAATATACCTTTAATCACCCCAATATTTCCATATTTAAAAAATAATTTCGCTAAAATAATACCTAAAATAAACGATGGAGTTACAAATCCCAATGTTGCCACAATAGCACCTAAAAACCCTGCTACTTTCATGCCGACAAAAGTCGCTGCATTAATACCAATAGGGCCAGGAGTCATCTGAGAAATTGTAAAAATATCTATAAATTCACTCATGTTAAGCCAGCCATGTACATCTATTACTTGTGCTTGGATTAATGCATGGAAGCATATCCACCGCCAACACAAAATAAACCTACTTGAACAAAGCTCCAAAATAATTCTAAATAAATCATGGTAAAAATCCTTTGCTATTTTTCTATCACTAAATTAATTATTTTAATTATATTTTTTATCCCTCATTAAAATTAAACCAATAATTCCATCAATAACGATTAAATACATTACATTTATATCCGTAAAAAAGCTCATACCAAAGGTAAAACAAATAATAAATAAGGATAATATATATTTTTTCTTTATTTCTTTTTTCAATAAATCATATGCTACATTGATAATCAATGCTGTAGCACCACATTGCATACCTTTTAATAGTAATTTTACATATGGATTTGTAGCAAATAAATTATAAAAATACAAATTAAAGATAAAGTGATAAGTGGTGGCAATACAGTAGCTAGTAAAGCTGTCAAAGTTCCTTTTACACCACGCATTTTATATCCTAAAATTACAGCAGAATTAATCGCCACTACCCCTGGCATAGATTGAGCTATAGCTACTAAGTCTAAGGCATCTTTTTCTTTTATCCATTTATATTCATCAACATATTTTGCCTTCAATAGCGGTATGATTACAAAACCGCCACCCACAGTAAAAGCACTAATAATAAATGTGGATTTAAATAATTTCCAATAAAAATTCTCTGCTTTTTCCATTTCAACATTCCTTTTACATAAAATAAAGAAATCACTATTATCGATTGAATATACAATAATAGTGATTTCAAATTAACTTAAAATACTATTTAAAAAACAGCTTTAATTTCACCAATGATATCGCCACGATGATTTTTCAATACAGGTGGATACATTGACAATAATTTATTATATTCTTCTTCATTAATATAATTAAAATGTTTGAGCATTACAATTACCATTGGAGTTACTGCTGCATAGCTTCCATCTTCGATTTTAAAAGCCATACCAGATTTTAATTCACGAGAAGCTAAGCAATATACTGCATCTGCACCAATTTTAGCCAATACTCGTCCATTTGTTACTTCTGCTACTGCTTTATCAATTCTACCTGTTCCAGAAACCATCTGCGGATATGCACACATAGCATCACGAATTTTTATCGCAGCTTCTGTATATTCGCCCCAATTTCCTTCTTCTGCATTCATCAAACGAGCATAAGCATATGCCATTTTATCAAGTGGTAAATAAAATACAGGCACACCACAGCCATCAATACCAATATCTAATTCATCTTCAGGAATACCAGCTGACATAGCTACTATTTGATGAATGATTTTTTGAGCTTCATGGTCTGGTTTTATATAATCTTCCACTGGTATATTCAACAACTGACAAAGAGCGATAATTGCTGAATGTTTACCAGAACAAGGATTATGCAATGCTGATGGTTTTAAATTATTTTTTACTAATTCTTTGAAAGCTTTTCCGCTCATAGGACGAGCAGAACCGCAATTTAATACTTCTTCAGTTAAACCTAATTTATGCAAAATAGATTTTACTGTTTCTACATGAATATCTTCACCGCTATGAGAAGAAGCAAGTATTGCTAATTCTTGTTGTGTTAAATTATATTTTTCAACGCCACCTAATTTTACGAACTGTAATAATTGAAAAGGTTTCGCTGCACTGCGCCAAAACATTGGTAGGTGAGCATTGCCTACTTTATCAATAATATTGCCATCAACGCCAACACAAACAGCATCGCCTCGATGAATATTTTCTACATATTTTCCTCTTGTGTAATGTAATAATTCTACACTCATTTTCTCACCTCAATAATAAAATCTTTAGATTATCTTTTATCATACCATAGCACTTTATTTTTTGTAGTAATTTATTGATTTTAAAATATCTAGCTTCTATAATTAATATGCATAGAAAAATTTTAAAAATGTGAGTTGAATGTAATGGAAATAGCTTTAATTGCTTTTTTAGCCTTCGTCATTGATTGCATAATTGGCGACCCTAATTCTAAATATCATCCTGTAGCTTTGATGGGAAAATTAATTGATATCCTCGATAAATTATTGCGCAAAGATAATGCTACTGAACCTACAAAATTAGTCTGTGGCTTTATTTTAGTAGCTATATTATTGAGCTTTAGCTATGGCATAACTTATGGCATAATCACACTTCTTGATGTATTTAATTGTCCTAATTGGCTCAATATCTTTATCCAAGCTGTAATCTTAAGCTTTATGATTTCACCAAAATCTCTAGCTAAAGCAGGCAAAGATATTTATGATGAATTAATCAATCACAATCTTGATAAAGCTCGCAAAAAAGTAAATTATATCGTAAGTCGCGATGCCAATCGCATGAATGAACAAGATATCACTCGTGCCACTGTAGAAACGGTAGCGGAAAATATTGTAGATGGTATTATCTCGCCTTTATTTTATTTCTTTATCGGTGGACTACCACTCGCTGTACTTACCGCATGAGCAATACCATGGACGCTATGATTGGCTATAAAATGATAAATATCTTTATTTTGGCAGAACAGCTGCCCGCATTGATGATGTTTTAAATTTCATTCCTGCACGCATAACAGGGCTTTTATTAATAGTTGTAGCCTTTTATTCCAAATTAAATGCTAAAGGCGCTTTAAAAATGATGATGCGTGATGCTAAAAAACATCCTAGCCCTAATGGTGGTTATACAGAAGCTACAGTAGCTGGCGCACTAGATATTCGCCTAGGCGGTATAAACTATTATTTTGGTCGTCAATCATTCCGAGCTTATATGGGCGAAGCTATCAATGAATTAAATGCTCGACATATTCAACAAACCATAAAATTAATGTACAATGTTTCTACTTTATTTTAATCATTATGTGCATTGGTTATATCGTAATCACAAAATATCAAGAACTTAGTCTCTAAATCATAAGTAGGTGAATAATAGATAATGCAAGATACTCAATATAAAAAAGGATTAGTAATCGTTCACACTGGAAATGGCAAAGGAAAAACTACAGCAGCTTTAGGGCTTGCAATCCGTGCATGGGGCGAAGGCTTAAAGTTTTAATTCTCCAATTCATCAAAGGCAGTTGGAAATATGGCGAATTAAAAGCTTTAGCTAAATTTGCTCCAGATATCACAGTGAAACAATGCGGTGAAGGTTTTACTCGCCGAGGCAATACAGATATAAAAATCCATCAAGAAGCTGCTAAAAAAGCACTTCAAGAAGCAAAAATGGAAATGATAAGCAATAAATGGGATATGATTATCTTAGATGAAATAAATTATGCTATTGATTTTGATTTAGTCGATTTAAAAGATGTCTTAGATTTAATCGCTGAAAAACCTGCTGATTTACATCTCGTTATGACAGGACGAGGTGCCAAAGAAGAAATCATTCAAAAAGCTAATTTAGTAACAGAAATGAAAGAAATCAAACACCCTTATAAAGAAGGCATCAAAGCCCAAAAAGGTATTGAATTTTAAATTTAAATAAAAATGCACTCCAATGGGAAAAGTTTTCATTGGAGTGCATTTTTTAATTTTTTATCTTACCTAAATGCGATTGCAAATAATAAATAATACAATCATATATAAACATAAAATACCAATAGATACTATAGAAATTTCTTGATTATGTGTGATAGCACGTAACAAGGTCGATGTATGCGTCAATGGCAAAGCTTCAATAAAATAATGTAGTAATAATGGCAATTTATCCGTAGAGAAAAATGTGCCACATAAAAATGACATCGGCAATAAAATATACGTATTAAATCTTGCCATATCTTCAAAAGTCTGTACTGTCATTGCTGCTGAAAAACCAATTTCAGCAAAGATGATACAATTTATAATCAATACAACTATAAATAATGGCGTAATCGCAAATTTCGCACCAAATAAATAAGCTAAAACAACGATAATCGCCGAAGAAATCATGCCACGAAGCACAGCAGCCAAAATCTTTCCTGCTACAAAAGCTATTGGTCGAATAGGCGATACTAAATATTCCTCTAAAGATTTATGATATATACGTTCTGCATGTACAGGAGTTAAACTATTAAAAGCTATATTCATGGAATTTAAAGCCAAAATCCCTGGAACTAAAAAATCTAAATATGAACCAGTCCCTGTATTAATACTTCTACCTAAGCCCCAGCCAAAAGCCACCATATATAAAATAGGTGCTACCATACGGCTTAAGATGAATTTTATCATGCGATGTTTCAATACTACCCAGTCTCGCCAAAAACAGTCCAAATATCATATAGCATAATCAGCTCACCGTCCTTCCTGTCAATTCTACGAAGACATCTTCTAAATTGGAATGACGTATAGTTGTCGCTACATCTAAAGTTCCAGCAAAATCAGCACATTCTTTACGAGAATTAAAAAATTTATACTCTCTAGACTCTTCGCTATCCCATTCTACAACATATTTGCCAATTTGCTCACAAAGAGCCTTTGGCGTATCCAATTTTATTAAACTACCTTTATTTAAAATAGCCACTCTATTACATAGATTTTCTGCTTCTTCAATGTAATGTGTAGTCAAAACTACAGTAACACCATCTTTTGGCAATCGACGTATTAAATCCCAAATACGTCGGCGCACCTGTGGGTCTAAAGCCACCGTTGGCTCATCTAAAAATAAGATTTTAGGATTATGCATCAAAGCTCGCACAATCAATAAACGTCTTTTCATACCACCAGATAAACTTTTTACTTTATCATTAACTCTATCTTGAAGCTCTACATAATTTAATAATTCTTCAATGCGAGCATGGCGCTCACTTTTGGGAATGTGATGTAATCTTCCATGTAATTCCATATTTTCCCAAACAGTCAAATCCTGATCAAAATTTATATGTTGCGGTACTACTCCTATATATTTTTTACATTTAATTCGTCGCTGAATATATCTTTTCCCTTATATAAAATTTCTCCAGCTGTAGGCTTTGTTAGCATGGTAAGCATGCGAATAGTCGTCGTCTTACCTGCTCCATTTGGCCCTAAAAGCCCAAAGATTTCACCTTCATCAATCGTCAAATTTAAATCTTTTACAGCCGTTTTTTCTATATTTTTACCTTGTTTATTTTTAGAAACAAAATTTTTCTTTAGGGATTTTATTTCAAGCATATTTATTCCCCTTATTATATTAATTTTTAACTAAAGATACTGGAAAAATTATTTTATCTTCTGGATTTTGACAGTTTTGATACATCTTAGCATTCACACCAAATACTTTAGCTAAATTTTCTACATCAAGCACAGTATTTGGCTCACCTTGCTTAAATACATGTTTATCTTTCAAGATAACTATATCATCAGCATACATACGAGCATGATTTATATCATGTAAGACCATAATTACTGTCATTTTTTCGCGTTTATTCAATTCATCTACTATCTGCATAACTTCTATTTGATGAGCAATATCTAAATAAGTAGTTGGCTCATCTAATAATAAAATCTTTGGCTGTTGAGCAAGTGCCATTGCAATCCATGTACGCTGTCTTTCACCGCCAGATAAAGTGCTGACTAAGCGATGAGAAAAAGATGTAATATGTGTTTTTTCCATTGCTTCTTCAATAATCGCTTGCTCTTTTTTATTATTCAATGATTTAAACATAGAGCGATAAGGAAATCTACCATAACTCACAAGCTCTTTTACCGTCAAATCTGTTGGTGTTGTCGCTCCCTGTGGTAATATTGCCATTTTCTTCGCTAGATTTTTTCTGGATAAATGCAAAATATTTTCTCCATCAATCAAGATTTCGCCTTTATACTGACGATTTAATCCTGAGATAGCTTTTAATAAAGTCGATTTACCACAACCGTTTGGCCCTATGATAGCTGTCTTTTTTTCAGCTTTAAAATCAATATTAATTCCATCTAAAATCAATTTATCATATATTTTTATCATTAAATCAGATACTTTTAAATTAACCATATTAAAGCTCCTTTCTAAGTAAAAATAAAAAGAATGGAGCTCCTAATATCGCCATGAAAATTCCCACAGGCAATTCCAATGGAGCAAAAGCTACACGGGCGAAAGTATCACTATAAGTAACTACAGCTATCCCCAAAAGAGCCGACGAAGGTATCAAGTAGCGATAATCTGAACCTACAATCAAACGAGCTGTATGTGGCACTATAAGTCCTACAAAACCTAATAAACCAGCTACAGATACAGCACTTGCTGCCAATAATGCTCCTATAGCAGTCAAATAAATGCGTGTTAATTCTACATTAACTCCTAAAGCCTTTGCTATATCATCACCCAATTGCAAAATATTCAAATGGCGTTGAACCCAGGCATTGCTAAAATAAATCCAATTAAGCATAAGGCCAAATAATATCTACATGTGGCCAAGAACGAGCCGATAAGCCCCCTACCATCCACAATCAAAGCACCATGTATTCTATCACTATATAAAACTAAAATAGCGGAAATACCTGCACCTAAAAATGCTGATACTGCCACCCCTGCTAAAATAATACGCAACGGTCTTATACCATTTTTCCATGCCAATAAATAAATACAAATAGCTGCAATCATAGCACCGACAAAAGCTATAGGCGTTATTAGATATTCCATAGCAGGAAATAATACAATCACTAAAATACCTGTAAGCCCTGCCCCTGAAGAAATCCCTATAATATGTGGATCAGCTAAAGGATTTTTCATCACAGCTTGTAAAATAGCTCCTGCCATAGCCAAATTCATGCCTACTAATCCTGCAACTATCGTTCTTGGCAATCTAATATTATATAAAATCTGTTGGTGAGGACTACTTACACCATCAATAAAAATATTTTTCAATTCGCTTATTGGAATAGCTACTGCTCCACTTATTATACTGCATATAATGCCCGAGCAAGCTAAAATGCGAATACTATCATCATTAGTATTCGCCATTTATTAATCGCTATGCCAAATTTTGTAGTTTGTAAAACTTCTTGTTTTTGCATAGTCATATCAATTCACCATCAATTAAATTTATCTGGATAAACAAGCTTAGCCATAGTTTCAACCGCTTCTGGATAATGAATGCCTGGACTTAGTAAAAATAATTCCTGTGGCAAGAAATATACTTCTTTTCTTTTACTGCTGGAAGAGTCTGCCATGCTGGATTATTTTCTACATTCTCCATCATAGATTTCTTTATAGTTTCTAGTTTTCCCATACTTGTAACAAAGATAACATCTGGATTTGCTGATACTAATGTTTCCAAACTATATGGCGCAGAAGTTGGATTGCTTTCTAATGGAGTCAATCCCTTAGCAATATTTTCAAATTCCAAAATCTCTGCCGTTGAACCTGCAATACTACCTTCTAATTGTACAGTTACATTTTGAGCTGTACTATGTAGTATCGCTATGCGTTTATGTTCATTTGGCAATTTGTCTTTTATTTCTGCTATTTTATTATCCATATCTTGTATCAAAGTTTTTGCTTTATCTGGATTTCCTGCAATCTGCCCTAAAACATCTACAGTATGTTTTACTTGGTCATACGTACGCATTTCAAGAACAACTACAGGAATGCCATTTTCTTCAAACGTAGATACAAATTTATCATTCATACCCTTATAAGCAATTACTAAATCTGGTTGAGCTTCTATTACTTTCTCAACATTAATATTATAGACATTTCCTACTTGTGGTAGATTTTCATCTTCTTTGGGAATACCTGTTTTTGCTGATACCCTAGCCACTATTTTTCCATCAACAGCATGAAGTGGCTCTAAAAAAGATGCTGATAATGGTACTATTCTCTCTGGTTTTTTCGTCAAAACTACTTGTCTATCAGCATCATCTGTAATAGTTAAATAACTATCAGTTCCACTCGAAACATTTTTTCCTCTGTTTGACTACCACAACCAACTAATATCACGGAAAAACATATTACTAAAGCTAATATACAAAACAAACCATTTAATTTTTTCATAGTAACATTATCTAAGGCAATTAAATACCTTTACTCCTTCTAGTCAAAATAGTTGATAAATAATTTAATTTTTTATCTTTTTGAGCTTGTAAATCATTTATAATTTCTTCATCTGGAAGACCACAACGGCTTACAAGTACAGCATTATCCACCATATCATTTTCAGCTAAAGCATCTACTACTTCAGGATAATTTTTATAAACTTTCATCATTACCACATTATTAGAAACAGCTAAAGCTTTATCAATAGTTTCTTTATCAGCAGTTGCTGGAATTACACTGATGATATCATTGCCTTCAACTAAAGGATAACCTAATTTACTACCAATCGCACAAAATGCTGGCACACCTGGGATAGTTTCAATATTTATATCTTTTTCTTTTGCTAAAAGACGATATACATAAATATATGTACTGTAAAACATTGGATCGCCTAATGTTAAAAATACTACATTTTTTCCAGCTTGTAATAAAGCTAAAATTTCTTCTTTATTTTTCTGCCATGCATCAGTAGTTTCAAAATTAACTACCATTGGAAAAACTTGATATACAATTTCAATATCATCTTTTAAATAAGGTTTAGCTATGCTTAAAGCTACGCTACCATCTTTTTTTTCTGTTTTTGGTGCAATGAGTACATCAGCTTTTTCAATAGCTTTAATAGCTTTCATTGTCAATAATTCTGGGTCTCCAGGACCTACACCAATACCATAAAAAGTTCCTGCCATGATTAAAAATCCTCCTGCATAAAAAGGTATGTGACAAAATTTGCCACATACCTTACTGTATTACATTTTGCATATTTTAGTAGAAACTAAATTACTTAATAAAATAATGCTCTTGTTTATTTTACACTTGCCATATAAAAGCGTCAAGCTTAGGCCACACGGCTTATTTATCTGCTTGCAATGCATCAAAAGCTTCATTTGCTCTATCCACAAATAATTGGCGAACATTTTCATTTTCACCTAAACCGTGAAGATAAGTATCCACTTTGAAACCTTCTTTTTCTAAAATAGATTTATGTGAATCTTCTTCTTCTCCTGCCATATCATTATTAGCATGGTCGCCTGCTACCATCATAAGTGGCATTAAAGTTACATTTTTGATTTTCTTAGCTTTTAATTCTTCAATGACATCTTCTAATCTTGGATTACCTTCAACTGTATAAATCAAAACTTTGCCATCATAAAGTTTATTTAAACGATCTTGCATTACAGCATAATATGCATTTGATGGATCTGGTGTACCATGAGCCATAACAAGTACTGCATCTTTTTTACCTAATTTAGGCATTTGAGATTCAAGTGCTTTCATAGCATCTTCTACATCATCTCTTTGATTTTCTTGTCCCATCCAATACATAAGAGGTGTACCCATAGTCATTTTCTTAAATTGAGTTTTGTAGATATCATAAACAGCTGTTTTATAAGTATATTCAATACCAGGAATAACATCTAAAGAAGTGAGTGCAATGCGATTATAGCCTTCAGCTTTTAGTTGTGCCAAAGCTTCTTCTGGAGTTGGGATATTAATACCTTCTTTAGCTTTAATGCGGTCAATAATAATATGTGAAGTAAATGCTAATACCACTTTAGTATTTGGATGTGCTTTTTGAATTTCATCTACAGTTGCTTCAATTGTTTTTGCACGAGTATCTTTAAAAGTAGTACCAAAACTCATCACTACAATAGCATCTTTATTTGGTGCCTTCATTAGCTGTTCATCTGTTGTATTATAAGTACGTAAACCAATTTCTGTTGCTTTTAATAAAGCTGGAGTTGCAGTCTTTACTTCAGAACTCAACTCATAACCAGAAGCAAAAGATGTTGCAGATACGCCTGTTAAGGCTACACATGCCATAGATGCCATTAAAATTTTTTCCATTTAACTTTCATATCGTTCTTTCCTCTCTTAGCTGAGTTATCCCCTTTATCCTACAATTTTCTTTTAAGCTAGGTTAAAAGTCATAAAAAATGAACCTTCTGCGCGCTCAAAGGTTCATTTCTAGTATAAAAATCTCTACATGGAATTATACCGATGTAGAGATAGCCTTATACTGTAATAAATCTCCTACCTATCTCTCGCAGGTCATAACGGTGATTGACAAATAGGCAGTTCTTCTGACTCAAGTTCATCGCTTCTTCAAGCCTTCCCAAGAAAAACTCAGTGACATATTTTTGAAGTTGCTCACTTTCACAGCGGCGGGACCGTAGTAGCTTTTACTACTTTCTCTATTAAGTCCTAGGGACACCTATTCCACTCAATATAAATTATAAATAAAATTAATTAAAAAATTAATTCTATTTTTACCATAACATTTAGTAATAAATATGTCAAGTTATTATTGTGGCTTTTGTACTATCGTTTCTGTCGCTAAACCAAATTTAGTTATACCAATAGCCTTGAATTTATCTAATAAAGCCATTATTTTACCATAATCAATGCTTTCATCAGCACGAATAACTACAGCAAAATTATTATTTTCTTCATATTTTTCTTTTGCACCTTGAAGTAATGTATCTTCATCTATCAATTTATTTTCTAAATACAAGTGCCATCAGCTTTCATCGTAACTAAATAATTAACATTTGTTTGACTTTGGGCATTTTGCACTTTAGGCATATTTACAGGAATAGTTTTTAAATCCACCATGTACAGCGTGCTGAGCATAAAAAATACCAATAAGAAAAACATAATATCAATCATTGGTATAATCATGACCTCAGGCTTAGAAAACGCTCTTCTATCTTTTAAACGCATTGTCATTCACCTCTAGTTATATAACCTTCAATTAGTGAAAAAGCCTGTTCCATATCAGTTACGATACGGTCTATTCTCTGCACAAAATATGCATGAATAGCCAAAGAAACAATAGCTACACAAAGTCCTGTAGCTGTTGCGATTAATGCTTCACCTACACCCCCAGTGATAGCAATAGCTTGACCTTCTTCTAAATTAAATACGCTAAAAGCTGAAATCATACCAATTATTGTCCCCAATAAACCTAATAAAGGAGCCATAGTAACAATTACATTTAAATAATAAAGTCTTTCTCTAAATTTAGAAATACTTATCCCTGATTGAACTTCCAACAACATCATCAAATTGATATTTTTATTTTGCATTTTATTGAAAGCAAAATCGACTAAAGAAGCTAAATCCCCCTTGCTATTTTGTGCTAAATTTCTAGCTTCTTCAATTTTATTATTAATCATCAATTATAAAAATTTTGTGCAAAAGCTCTTCCCGAATCAGCTTTCATAAAATATAATAAGCGTTCTATACCAATAGTGATAATAAAAATTGAGCATATTAATAATATGTACATTACTAATCCGCCCTTATGAAAATACTCTACACCTTGCATCAATAAGTCCATGAAAAGACCTCCTATAAAAATCTCACTTCTTGTATTATAATTTATTCATACTAATAATAAGCTTATCAAATATAGCTGTCAAACCTAAAATCAAAAAACTTAACAATTAAGGAAGTGCTTTTATGTTTACTACAAAAATCCAAGTCGCTCATCATGATATGCAGGATTTTATTTCTAATTATCAAGACATAGACAAATTTTTGACTTATTGCCAACAATGTAATAATTATAATCATAAATGGTCTTGTCCACCACTTAGCTTTAATCCTAAAACTTATTTGAGCCAATATAAATCTATTTATTTAATAGCTGTACAAATAAATTACAGTGAAGATACTATAAATAGCTTAACTACTAAAGAAGAAATTAGTACATTTACTCGCAAAACTTTGCGCAAACTAAAAAATGAAATAGCTACTGCTCTATTGAGTTTAGAAAATGATAATACAATTTCCCTATCTTCTGGCGGCTGTAGTTACTGTTGCAAATGCAGTAGAACTATTAATCAACCTTGTAAAAAACCAGATAAAATGCGTCATTCTCTTGATTCTTTTGGCGTAGATTTAGGAAAAGTAATGGAAGATATATTTAATATAAAATTACTTTGGGGCTTAGATAAATTACCAAAATATCACGTATTAATTCATGCTTTAATCTCTAACGAAACTATTTCTGCTACAACTATATCTGACATAATAAGCAAAAACAGCGTATAACTATAATAGTTATACGCTGTTGTTTTAAAAAATATTCTTTCCCCCTCAGTTAAGGGAAAATATATAAAGTTATGGGGGAAAGAGAGAGAGTTAACAAATTATTTTAATTTCCACATAATGTCGGAAAGCATGAGCTGATCTTTAAATTTATCCATATCTAAATCTTTAGTGATATGAACGAATTCAATACCCATCATATTAGCCCAATCGCGAAGTTGTTCAGCAGTTACAGTGTAGCTGATAACGCTATGATGTGCACCACCTGCTAAAATCCAAGCTTCACCAGCTTCTTCAAGGCTTGGCATTGGTTTCCACATTACGCGAGCTACAGGAAGATTTGGCATTGGCATAATAGGTTTTACGCATTCTACATCGTTAACGATAAGACGCATTCTACCACCCATATCTACAAGAGTAGCTACAATAGCACTGCCTGCTTTACCTTCAAATACAAGACGAGCTGGAGCATCTTTGCCACCAATTCCAAGTTCATGAACTTCAATTTTTGGAGTTCCTTCTGCAACGCTAGGGCAAACTTCGAGCATATGTGCACCAAGGTTATAGCTATCTTCGCCATCTTTACCGAAATGATAAGTGTAGTCTTCCATTAAAGCAGTACCTTTATCAATGCCCTGTGCCATAGTTTTCATAACTGCAGTGAGACAAGCAATTTTCCAATCGCCTTCTGGACCGAAACCATATCCTTGACCAGTTAAATCTTGAGTTGCAAGACCTGGAAGTTGATCCATACCATAAAGGTCTTCAAATGTATTTACAAAACCATCTGCTTTGTTATCTTCTAAGAATTTTTTAATAGCAACTTCAACTTTTGCTTGATAACGTACAGATGCGATATTATCTGTATTCATTTCATATTTAGTTTGATATTCAGCAACTTGAGCATCAATTTGTTTTTCAGTTACTGCGTTGATGTACTGTACTAAATCTCCTACTGCATGAGTATTTACAGACCAACCAAATTTGATTTCTGCTTCTACTTTATCGCCTTCAGTAACAGCAACATTTCTCATATTATCACCAAAGCGAATAACTTTTAAATCAGCACTAGCAATTACGCCAATTGCAGTACGCATCCAAGTTGCGATTTTATTTTGAACAGCTTCTGTTTCCCAATAGCCAACAACAATTTTACGAGCAAGACGCATACGAGTACCAATGAAACCATGTTCACGGTCACCATGTGCAGACTGATTTAAGTTCATGAAATCCATATCGATTTCTTCATTTGGAATTTCTCTATTATATTGTGTATGAAGGTGAAGATATGGTTTTTGTAATTTTTTAAGACCTCTAATCCACATTTTGGATGGGGAGAAGTATGCATCCATGTGATAATACCAGCACAAGTATCATCATAGTTTGCATCCATTACAAATCTGTCGATTACTTCAGCAGTAGTACCTACAGCTTTAAATTCAATTTTTGCAGGAAGTTTACCAGAAGCATTTAAGCCTTCTACCATTTTTTTAGCGTCTTCTTCAACAGCTTTTAAAGCTTCTGGGCCATATAAGAACTGGCTACCTACGATAAACCAAAATTTGTAGTCTTGTAATTTTTTCATAAAAAAACAACTTCTTTCCTTAAAAATATAACTTATATTATTACTTGCAAATAATTCTATTATAATCTGTTGTATATTTAATATTACCATTTGTTTGAAAATTGTAATATATAATTGTCATACAACATGGTTTTATTATAGCATGTATGTTATACAAATTTCAATAGGAAAAACATAAAATTTATAAAAATTTTTTCAATCTTTCCAACAATTCCACTATATAAATAATTTTTATAGTCATCTTTATCTATATAAAGGAAATTATTTTATCTCAACCTTTCTCCTTAATAAAAAAATTCAAAAAAATTTAAAATTATTTACAATAAGTACTTGTCAAATAAAAAAAACTATAGTACAATCTTTTTCGTCAACATATCATACAACTTGATTAAATTATTCAAATTAGTATGATATTTATAATTGTCTGTTAATTCTATAATAAAGAAAAGGTAGGTTTTATCTCATGTCCACAGCTATTGACACTGAAGCGCTTCAACAAAGTAAACGTATGCGCAAATTAGTATCTGTTGCAGCCGGTATGGCTGGTTTGTTGTTTGGTCTTGATATTGGGGTAATCGCTGGTGCATTGCCATTCATTACAGACCAATTATCACTCACAAGCCAAATGCAAGAATGGATCGTAAGTTCTATGATGTTTGGTGCGGCTATTGGTTCTATTATTACTTTATGGATTTCATCTAAATTAGGTCGTAAAAAATCTATTTTAACAGCAGGTCTCTTATTTATTATTGGTTGTTTTGGTTCTTCATTCGCTCCTAATTATGAAATTTTATTAATCTCTCGTATAATCTTAGGTTTCTCCATTGGGGTTGCTTCTTATGTAGCACCACTTTATCTTTCTGAAATGAGTGAAAAAGAACATCGTGGTCGTTTGATTTCCATGTATCAGCTCATGATTAACTTCGGTATCGTTATCGCATTCATCTCTGATACACTTCTTGCTCCAACAGAAAGCTGGAGACTTATGCTTGGTATCATCAGTATCCCTGCATTCTTATTAATAATCGCTGTTGCTAAATTACCAGATAGCCCACGTTGGCTTGCTTCTAAAGGTTTTACAACTGAAGCTCAAAAAGTACTTAACGTTCTTCGTGGTAACAAAGAAAAAGCTCATGAAGAACTCCAAGATATCACAGATAGCTTAAAAGTTAAACAAGCTGGTTTCTCTTTATTCAAAGCAAACAAAAATGTTCGTCGTGTTGTTTTCCTTGGTATGTTCTTACAGTTCATGCAACAATTCACTGGTCAGAACATCATCATGTATTATGCTCCAAAAATCTTCAGTCTTGCTGGTTTTGAAAGCCACACAGACCAAATGTTCGCTACTATCTTAGATGGTATGACATTCGTTATCTTCACTTGGATTTCCATGCAGTTCATCGATAAAACTGGTCGTAAAATCGCACTTAAAATTGGTTTCGGTATCATGGCTTTAGCTCTTATCGTTCTTGGCTGGTGCCTCATGCAGTTTGAAGGCGGAAATACAGCTCAATGGATTTCTTACACTGCTGTTGGTATGACAATTCTTTCCATCGCTGGTTATGCTATGAGTGCTGCACCTGTTATCTGGATTTTATGCTCTGAAATTCAACCTCTTAAGAGCCGTGATTTCGGTATAGCTTGCTCTACTACTACAAACTGGGTATCTAATATGATTATCGGTGCTACATTCCTTTCCCTTCTCGAGGTATTGGTTCCGCTCAAACATTCTGGTTATATGGTATTTTGAACGTAATCTTCATTTTCT
>ENA-OQDF01000349-OQDF01000349.1-human-gut-metagenome-genome-assembly--contig:-NODE-349-length-19011-cov-1.981995_pt1 | contig 19011 bp, 16 predicted proteins | sample MGYA00242769_ERZ504597 | MGnify/ENA primary metagenome ERZ504597 (study PRJEB26092, sample SAMD00036305) | human gut metagenome | host: Homo sapiens | study: EMG produced TPA metagenomics assembly of...
CACATTTTGGTCTTGTGTGTATAAAATTAATTTAAAAACAATTCTCAAATTCACGAATCTCTAAATATCGTTTCGATCTCCATGAATTATACAACATTTTCTATACTAGTGTTTATTTTTTAAATAAGATACTTCACATTTGTGGAATATTATTCTGAAACAATCAAACACAAAAATACATACGAGCCTAAAATGTGTCAAAATCCAGACTTATAAACCAGAATCCAAGCTCATGTGTCGAAATCAAGGTTTATAGGTCAATATTTAGGCTCATAAGCCAAATCAAGGCTTGTGTTAAAATCCACGCCCATAAGTCAAAATCCAAGCTTATAGGTCAAAATCGGGCTTATAGGTAAATCCAGGCTTTGCAAGCAAAGATCCAGGCTTAAAGGTCAAAATCCACGCCTATACCAAACCTATAAGTCAAATCCAGGCTTATAGATCAAATCTAAACCGCGCTTAGAACGATTTGTTAGAGCCGCACCCATGAAAAAAGAGCCCAACAAATGTTGGGCTCTCGTCGTTAAAGAATCTAGCACGAATACACTTATCTTGGCACTTATCTTGGTGCTTTCTTGGCGCTTGCTTAGCAATCGCTTCAGCATAAATACTAACCGTATCAGCGGTATTACAACCGTATCTGCAGGCATTACATCTGCATTTGCCGGTATTGCCAGCCGTATCGGCCGACATTGTAACCGTATCAGCCAGTATTACATCTGCATTGCTACCAAGTAGCCGTCACGAATTGCCTCGAGGAGACGCTTGAACTCAGGCGTACCATAAGGATCGTTTGCAGCAACGCCTTCCCAGTCAGTGTGAGGAGAAGCATTACCGATGAGGTGAAGATGCTCTTCACCAAGAACACCCTTGGCCTCGTCATAGAGCTGAGTGTTGTCGATCATGGTAGTACCCGTAATGATAGTGTCAGCAGGAACCGTGAATTCCTTGCCCTCAGCATCTTCGCAAAGTACGCCTTCGTCGGTGTAAGCTTTAACCTTGGTCAAGGTAAGAATCTTTACGCCTTCCTTCTTCAGCTTGCGAAGCTCAGGGTTCTTGTCGATGATGCCGATTTCAGCGCCAGCCTTCTTAGCAGGCTCGATAACGGTAACCTCACGGCCTTCGTTCATGGAGGATGCTACCTCGATACCAGCGAAGCCGCCGCCGATAACAGCCATGCGCTTCTTAACCAGCAAGTGAGTACCAAGACCCCACTGCATGAGTCCCAAAGGTGCGCCGAGGATGCCCATGCCGAAGCAGGAAAGACCCCACATGAAGCCCTTACCAGGGGTGCCCTTACCTTCAACGAGCTCCTTCAATGCGTGAGAATCGATAACGTTCTTACGATCCTTACCAGGAACATCAGGAGAAGTGGTTTCAGGACCAACAGCCAAGATTACTTCGTCAGCACCGAAATCCTTGAGGTAATTTACGTCTACCTTGGTGTTGCAACGAACATCAATGCCAAGACGCTTGATTTCGTTGTTGTACCAATCAACCATTGGAGGAAGTTCTTCGTTCAGAACCTGAGCGAGGTTCAGCAAACCGCAAGGCTTCTTCTTCTGGTCAACAACGGTTACGTTTTTGAAGCCACGCATCTTCAAGTTGCGAGCAGCTTCCAAACCAGCAGGGCCAGCACCAACGATGAGGATCTTCTTTTCTGCCTCTTCGCCAGTTACCTGATGATCTGCAGGCAAGCCGTACTGAGAGAAGTATACGTTGGGGTTAACCGAGCACTTGCAAGGCTTACCAATAAAGATATTGTCAAGGCAGCGAGAGCAAACGATGCAAGGACGAACTTCTTCACTGCGGCCTTCAGCAACCTTGATGCCGATTTCAGCTCTGCAATCCAGTGACGAGCCATACCAGCAGCATCGCCAGAACCATCTGCTAAAATCTTTCGCAAACATCCAAGTGATTAATACGGGTACCAGGGAAGCAAGGCAAGTGGTGTACTTCTTAGCTTCCTTGGACAGATAAATGAACTCGCCTTCAGGAACGAGCTGGTTAGCAACAGGACGAGGAGCCTCGTGGAAGCCAGCCTGGATAGACCAAGCATCTACGCCGTGCTTCTCAACGCATTCGATAACCTCTTTGAGGTCTTCAACGCGCTGACCACCAGGCATAAGGTCGTCTGCAGAGTAACGAATCAAGATAGGCATATCGTCGCCGCAGGTCTTATGGATCTCGTCGATGATCTCGGTGAGCAGACGGCAGCGGTTTTCAGTGGATCCACCATATTCGTCAGTACGATGGTTGGAGTACTTGGAAATGAAGCGCATTACCATGTAGCCGATACCAGCATGAATCTCGATGATGTCGATGCCAGCCTTCTTGCAGCGAAGAGCTGCTTCGCCGTACTGCTTAACTACGATAGCAATTTCTTCCTTGGTGAATTCCTTTTCAGGCATGCCTACGAAGGGGCCAGAAACTACGTCCTTGGAAGGAGCGTAGGAGTGAAGTTCATCTTCACCAGTTGCGCGCCACTCGTAGCAGAGCTGAAGCTGAGCAGCCAGCTTTGCGCCATGCTTGTGGCAAACTTCTGCGGTGCGGGTAAGACCTGGGATAAAGCAGTCGTCCCAAACACCTACTGCACCAGTGGTGGTGTGTACTTAGGATGCGTATCGAATACGTCGCAAACATAGCAAGAGCCCAGCTCGATCAGAGCGGCACCGCCCTTTGCACGCTGCTCATAGAAGTCCACCAAGTCGTCGCCAACATGATAGTTGTCGGTCTTCTCGATGGTCATTGGCAGCATAACAAAACGATTACGCAGCTCAACGTTGCCGATTTTAAACGGCTTGTTTAACAATTCGTACTTCACTTCGCGGCCCCTTTCGTAAGACAAAAGTGAAATTCCATTCCAGCATCTATGAGAGCAGATTGAACGTATCTGAGGCAACCCGTTACCCTTAGCCTTATCTTGCCGGCCCGCTAATCACCTAATCGCAATTCGTCAGAACGAGATTGCATTAACAACGCGCGAAATTAACAAAGCGTCAAATTGCTACACTGTCAACTTCGCAAACGCCTGCTGCTAGCTTAAGGCTGCATCAGTAATGACCAATCGTATGCACTCCTTCGCATTAAGATATTGTAAAACAGAACACCTTGCATTTTGTGTCAATATCCATTGATTGTTCTACCGATTAGCAAGAAAATGGATAGCTCAGGCGCATTTGTCGCCAGTTATAAGGTTAATGCTACACATTTTTGAACTTTTGACCTAATTTTAACGAGAGCACGATAAAATAGCTTCAAGTCATTTCAAGACTCAAACTCTGCTTGTTTGGGACTACGACCGCACCTCTTAAAGGTTGTAACCATAAGGCGGCTATAGGCGAAAGGAACGATACGGTGGGCACCTTTGATACTAAACTACTGATCTCCCAGGCCTTAGTCGACCTATGCCAAGAACAACCACTAAAAAAGGTTTCTATTAGCGACATCGTGGAGCGCACGGGAAAGAACCGAAAAACGTTCTACTATCACTTCGAAGATAAGAATGCTCTTATTATTTGGAAGTTTCGATACGACCTTGGCACCGAGCTCCAGCGCCGCTTCCCAGAAAACATCCTGGTATACGAAAAGGAAGGCGAAGGTACCTATCCTGAACTTCCTTTCTATATCACGCAGAAGTCGGGTGTTCGCTCGCTTGATCATTCTAAATTTTTCGACACGTTTGCCATCGTGCTTGAACGAGAACGAAACTTTTATATGCAAGCCTTCGCCGAAACAGGTCCTGCCGCCCTGCGCAATTATCTCTACGAGCTTTATCTGCCCGCCCTGCGCAACGACATAACTATCATTTTGGCCAATCGATACTTACCCGAAGAAAACATCGATTTCTTGAGCGAATTTTATACCTGCGCTTTTCTGTCCTATTTCACCCGCAAATGCGAGCAACCTGGAACGAAGCACCTCATCAGCAACGCGGGCCCCTTCGCTAATATCATTCACAGCTCAATGGAAAGCGAAATCAAAGAAGCGCAGCTACGTAGGAATTTATAGGCATCCCAGCGACCCAGCCGAGCTCTTTAGCTGATTTGCCTTATAAATTTATCACCCGCGCGGCACATATCTCGGACGATCTACTTCAGACAACCCACCTCTCGCACGATTCATCCCTGGGTCAATTAATCGCCCGCACAACCCATCCCTAGGTATCCGCCTCTCAGACTATCCATCTCTTGGGCGATCCGCCCCTCAGACTATCAACCTCTTGGGCGATCCGCCCCTAAAGTAAACGATCTATCTCTTGGGCGATCCATCCCTAAAGCAATCCACTTCTCAGGAAAATTATCCTTCTACCCACCAAGTTGATCTGGAGATATTTCAAAAAGGTTGCCACTTGCTTGCCGCTTGTTTTCACCCCTTTTGCCGAACAATTAAAGACTGATTAATCAAACGTAAAACCAGCTCAGCTGAAAAAAAGAACTTGTTTTTCGGTGCTACCCTACCAAACATATCGTTCAACGAAGAACGTTATCGAAACATTTGTTTCGTTTTCAATTCCCCAAAACCACTTATAAGCACCTCTTTGTACTTATTAATTTCAGCAGAAAACGAAACGCATGTTTCTCGGTTCAATGGCGAATCGCTTCTAGCTGCGCGAACCTTCTCAAGAATTCTGCAAAGCAGCAGCAAATTCTTACGCGCATGGTTTTCGGATCAAAAAAAGGAAGTGATCACATGACTCCTCCATCAACGGCAACCACCTTAGGTGGTGCGCGAGTCGAATCGAAAGAGTACTTTGAAAAACGAGCTCTTAAAAAAGGTGCCGTGAGTTGGGTACTCTTAATGAGTTTGGGCGTTGCCTATGTTATATCCGGCGATTTCTCCGGCTGGAACTACGGCATCGCTAACGGTGGCTGGGCAGGAATGGCTATAGCTTTTGTCGTAATGGGCGCCATGTATTTATTTATGGTTCTTGGCCTTGCTGAAATGTCTTCCGCTATGCCAACAGCAGGCGCAGGTTACGGATTCGCTCGTCGTGCAATGGGAAAGATTGGCGGTGCCGTAACGGGATTCGCTATTCTTATCGAATACTGCATTTGCCCTGCTGCAATTTCAACCTTTATTGCAGATTACGTGCATGCGCTTGGGCTCTTCGCCGACGTTCCTTCTGCTTTAATAATTGGATTCTTTTTTGTGGTATTCGTCGGAATTCACCTTATCGGCGTTGGTGAAGCCCTCAAGATTGTTTTCGCCATTACAGCAATCGCAGTTGTAGCTCTTCTTGCTTTTGTGTTTGGCATGATTCCTCATTCGACGCAGCGAATTTGTTCAATATAACTCCCGCTGTCGAAGGTGGCAGTAGCTTATTCCCCTACGGATTAACGGGCGTGATTGCTGCATTGCCTTTCGGCATTTGGTTATTCCTCGCTATTGAAGGTGTTCCACTAGCTGCAGAAGAATCCTCTAATCCCAAGAAGGATATGCCTCGAGGCATTATAGGCGCGATGCTGTTCCTAGTTGTAACGGGCACCTTGGTTCTCGTTTAACCGCAGGTGGTGCAGGCGCAGAATTTGCTGGTAACGCCGCTGCTCCTTTAGTTGATGCCCTGAACTATGTTGGTGAATCTAACATTGCAACCTTCGTTAATTATGTTGGTTTAACGGGCCTAATAGCTTCATTCTTCTCTACGGTATTTAGTGGTTCTCGCCAAGCATTTGCTCTTTCGCGTGCTGGCTATCTTCCTAAGTTCCTATCAGTAACCGGATCTCGCAAAACCCCTTACGTCGCCCTTTTAGTGCTTGGAGTAATTGCCTTTACGTTGGCGGTAGTGGTTCAGAACGGAAGCACCCTACTGAACATGGCCGTATTCGCAGCGTGCGTGTCGTATGCCATGATGAACCTTTCTCATATTATCCTTCACAAAAGGAACCTGGCATGGAGCGCGGATTCGTTGTTCCTGGCGGTGTAGTACTCACCTCAATCGCTTTCGCTCTTTCGCTTGTTGCGATTGTATCCACCTTCGTGGTTGATAGTTTTGCAGCAGGATGCACGCTTCTGGTGCTCGTTGCCTTGCTCGCTTATTTCTTCCTTTACTCGCGCAAGCATTTGGTGGGCAACGCTCCCGAAGAAGAGTTCGCAGCTCTGAAAGCGGCAGAGGCCGAGCTTAAGTAACACAGCAGAACTTACCGCGCCCAAACAGCAAAGCAAAACTCAAATAGCAAGGCCTGTGCGTTTTGTCGGTTGACCTACTTATTCTGGAAAGGATTCTTATGGTGAGGGCAGTTTTATTCGATTGCGACGGCATCCTCCTGGACTCAATGAATTCCTGGCATAGCTCGAGGCGCATTTAGCTTCTCGAGCAAATATAACCTTGACCGCCAATCAGATGGATATGCTGAACAAGAACACGCTGAGACAAACCGTCCAATATTTTTATACCGAATATCGGATAGAGAATCGCTTTGAAACACTTTACGACTATGCGTATAGCTATTTACTCAAGCAATATCAGAACAATATCTCTGCCCGAAAAGCATTCTCTCAGTGATCAAAAACTTAAAAGTAAGGGTATTTTGCTCTATGTAGCTTCATCGAGTCCCCGAGCTTTATTGAAACGGGGCTACAAAGCAATAACCTTTTGGCTTATTTCGAAGGATGCTTTTCTGCCGAAGACCTCAATAAATCCAAGCAAGACACCGATTTTTATCGTTTCACTTCCTCTTCGCTTCAAATCGCACCGAACCAACTTTGCCTCATCGATGATTCGGCTTACGCCTTAGCGGTTGCGCGCATCGTAGGAATGCGAACCATAGGAGTCCATGACACCAACATTGCTTCAACTTCGAAATGCTGCACTCGTGCGCCGATTTCGCCATTCAAGGCTTCAATCAACTTAACTATTCCTGGTTTGAAAATTAGAAAAGAGAATGCTTTATGTCTTGGTCGGAAAAAAACGTAGGGATACTAGAATCCAATAGTTTCAATATGAATAACCTCGACAAACTTGACGAGGACCTTCGCTCGATAGTTGCACGTCGTGAAGTTCTTGGGCCTTGCTATCGTCTTTTTTATCAGAAGCCTCTTCATTTAGTGCGCGGATACGGTACGCGCCTGTTCGATGCTGATGGAACAGAGTATCTAGATATGTACAACAACATCCCATCCATCGGACACAGCAACCCCGTCATTACTGAAGCAGTAACGCAACAGTTGCAGCTCATTAATACCCACACGCGCTATGTTCATGAAAACCTTCTTGATTACGCAGACAACCTTATCGCACTGCTTCCTGATGAAATCGATCGCATCATGTTCATGTGCTCGGGCTCCGAAGCAAATGATTTAGCAGTGCGATGCGCTCAACTCTATACTGGTGGAACAGGCATTATAGTTACCAGCGAAGCCTACCACGCAACACCGCTCTCATCTCAGGACTTCTCCTTCTATCGGTAAAGATGTACCTATGAGCATGACCATGCGCATGATTCCCTCGCCAGACACCTATCGAATCGGCACAGAAGATATTTCACAGTGGATGTGCGACCAAATCGCGCAAGCAATTGCCGACATGCGCCGTCATGGCATTTCTTTTGCGGGCGTTTTATTCGACAGTATTTTTTCTTCGGATGGAGTAATACCCGGCAAACCTGGATTTCTTAAGCCCGTCATTGATTTGGTTCACAACGAGGGTGGCGTGTACATTGCCGATGAGGTACAGCCTGGTTTTTGCCGCACCGGCGAAGCTTTTGGGGATTCGAGCGCCACGCTCTTGTTCCCGACATTGTCACCATGGGAAAACCAATGGCTAATGGCATTGCTTGTTCTGGCATGGCGATTAAACATGAAATTCTCGACGCCTTTGCCCAAAACAACCCATACTTTAATACTTTCGCAGGAAATCCCGTTGCTATGGCTGCCGCGCAAGCAGTCCTGGACTATCTCAAAACCAACAACATCCTTCCCATACAAAAGAAATGGGAAGCAAGCTCAAATCAATGCTTGAAGGCATGCAAGCCGACTACCCCCTCCTCGGGGATGTGCGAGGTAGCGGATTGTTTATTGGAGTGGACATAGTAGAACCTCATACCACCACTCCAAATCGATCCCTTGCAGTAAAGCTTATCGAAGTGCTTCGTGAACATAAGGTTCTCATTTCACTTTGCGGACCTCACGGAAACGTGCTTAAAATACGTCCTCCCCTTGTCTTCGACGATGCAGACCTTGATTGGTTTGCCGATGCGCTTCAATCATCCCTGAAAGAACTGTCCTAAAAGAGGTATCTCATGGCTAACAATTTCGAAAACCCCGAAAAATTTGCAGAAATAGCGCAACAAGCTGCGGAACGTTACCCTTTTGAAGCTCCCGCTGTCAAACTTCTTGCTTTTTCAGAAAACGCAACATATTTGGTATTCAACCCCCACACGCAGGAAAAATATTGCGTGCTGCGCGTAGGGCGTCCGGGATACCACACTCTCGAAGAATACGAAAGCGAAATAAGCTGGCTGCGGCAAATCAACGACTACACACCCTTGTGGTTGCCAACCCGATCCCGGCTGCAGATGGCAGTTTCATCCAGCAGATTCCCGACGAAGCTACTGCCACCACTTATTTTTGCGTAGCAACTGAGTTTTTAACGGGACAAACTCTTGAAAATGACAACGCGCCTGATGCAGCGGTTCGTCACTTTGAAACTTTAGGTGAAATTACTGCCTATCTACATCGCCAAACAGAAATATGGAATGGCACCAAAAATATCAAACGCTTTCATTGGGATACCGAAAACATGATCGGCGAACAGGCAATTTGGGGCAATTGGAAAGACTACCCAGAAATGACCCCTGAAGCCGAAGAAAAAATCACGCAGTGTTGTGCAATCATAAAATCTCGGCTCGATAAATATGGGAAGAATCCCCGCAACTATGGCGTGATTCATGCCGATCTCCGCGATACCAACATTCTTGTTGACGGAGACGACATTAAGGTGATCGATTTTGACGATTTTGGATTCGGCTGGCATTTGCATGACTTAGCAAGCGCGCTTACGTTTATCGAGGATCGCGAAGACGTGCCTGACCTCGTAAATGCCTGGCTTGATGGATATCGAAAGGTTCTCCCTTTTACCGACACTGACTTTGTCGAAATTGACACGTTTATTTTGCAGCGTCGCATTCAAATGCTCGCTTGGATGGCAAGCCACCAAGACTCGACTCCCGTACAAGGATATATGCAGGGATACATGGAGGGGACCATGGAACTTGTTGATCGCTATTTGCATTATTCGCTTAATCCAATTCAGAAAAAGGACTGGTCATGAAGGAAATTGAAATAATTATCAACGGAGACAAACTTGAGAGGGTCAAACGCGTTTTGGGAGCCTTTAGCGACAATGGCATTTTTGTAAATCAAGGTTTTGGATACGGACACCAACATGGATATCGACAAGTGTATACGCGAGATGACAATCGAGGTGTTAATCTTTTGCCTAAAGTTTCAGTACGTACTGTAGTTGCTGACGAAAACGTAGAAGCTATTGTTAATGAGATGGTAAATACTCTGGGAAATGATTCATTTGGCGATGGAAAGATTTTTATAAAAGAAGTAGTTGAGGCTATTCGCGTTCGTACCAATGAACGTGGAAATGAAGCTCTATAGCTACCATCCTTGAATTGACCTACATAACAATTTGCCTACATTAAAAAGCGACAGAATTTCCGAAGAAAGCAGCGCTAGTTACCTTCTTCGGAAATTTTTTTGTGAAGAAGAACCGCCTGAGCAATTTTATGTAGTGGAACACGTTGATCCATTGATGCTTTACGCATTAATTGATAAGCCTCTTTTTCGCTGAAGCCCTGGTCAATTAAAACACCTTTGGCTTGATCAATCAGCTTTCGATCATCTAATTTATGCTCTAGCTCTTCTATGATTTTCTTGCTTTTGTTTATACACGCGTTACGTATTCGGGCGAAATCGATTTCCTCTAGCAAAAGGGAATCAATGCAATCTTTTTGCACAAATCCCCCAACGCCCCTTTGTATTAGGTTTTCTTTTTCATCAAAAGAAAGCTCTTGATATACCACGACCATCGGAATTGTTGTCTGGAGTTTTACTCGTTCGATAATTTGATCAATTTTTTCAAATTCGGAAACCGAGATTATCAAACAGAGTGATTCTCTTAGAGTCTCCACGGATAAGTGATCGCAAATGCGAAAACCCGCCGCCTCCAAGATGGCTTTAATACGATCGATATTGATTGCACCTAAAACAATAATGTGCTTTTCCATAACTAACTACCTTATTTTGCCTCATGCGAAATAAGCATATTGGCTTGGTATTTCACTATCGTTTCAGGCGGTTTTCCACTCTGCAAAATTGCTTAATTTGTGGGGGCTGAATTTATGAGACGCACCACTAAATCTGCAAGACATATCATCAAATGTGCAAGACGCGGTATTTAATGTGCAATACGGACCATTAAATGTGCGATACAGACCTTATCGAACTTATTCTAATGGGACGAACCTTATCGAACTTATTCTAATTATTCCGCATAACTTTTCATAATAAGAGGCGCAGCGATGTACACCATAATCTGGTCGGTGCCTTCTGCTATCTGATTACCACGACAGTCTTCCCAATGGTACTAACTCGTGCACTTTCGGTATATCCAAGGCCACCTAGGATCTGCATCGCATCACTTGCCACTTGAGTAGCAGTTTTGGAATATAGCGCTTCATCAAAGCTACCGCTAAACGCTTCTCGGGATGGTTGGTTTCTATAGACCACGCCGCGTGGTAGAGCATTGCCCGCATGGTAGCGCAAACTTACTTCCATATCGGTAAGCATCTGCTCGATTTGGCTGGAAACTTGCCCAATAGGGCACACCAAATGCCTTGCGCTCCCGAGCATTTTCGACAGCATCTTCCATTGCTGCTTGCGCCATACCAAGCGATGAAGCGCAGGTAAACACTCGCCCATATTCTAAAAGTCTAAACAGGTGGCGGAACCCGCCCCTGTGACCAATCAGGCGATATTCGGGTTTAATCTCCACTTCATCAAAGGAAACTGAAGCGAACGGCACCATCGATTGACCAATTTTATTAATAGGAATTGCGCGAATACCAGGCAGATTATGAGGAATAAGCCAAAATGAAAGAGGAGGATACTTGTCGTTACCCACGTTATCTTTGTCGATGGCTGCAACCAAAATACTTGGAGAATATTCACCGTTGTTTACATAGGTTTTCTTGCCGTTAAGAATGATTTTGCCGTCACGCGTTTCGACCGAGGTGCTCATGCTCATGGTGTCTGATCCAGCGTTGGGCTCTGAAACCGCAAGTGAAAACATAAGTCTTCCCGTATTGCGATAGTTCTCCAATACCTCCGACACAACACCTTCATCGGCAAAGCCACTTAATATCTGCAGATTGAACAGGTCGTTTTGAAACGCAAAGCAGCGCCAGCGCATCTTGAAAGTTCTTCCAAGATGAGGGTCTGCCCCATAATGTCGAGCCCACGACGACCATCGCTTTGCACCTTATCAAGAGCAAAATAGCGATCAACAAAGCCCTTCACCACTTCATCGGGTAAGCCTTGATCTCGTCGCCACTGAAACACATGATCGGAAGTAAACACTTCTTCGCCAAAAGCGCGGAATGTCGCGATGATATTTTTTGGCTTTCTGAAAGCTCGAATTCCACAAAGACCCCTCTTTATTCTTTAAGGTATAGCGCATAAACCCTTACATGATAAAAAGGATAACGGCACTTGTTGGCAATATCCCATCATCAAGTTTTGCAATCTGTCGGAAGTCAAGCTTGTACTCAAGCGCGATTTTTCTAATTGCACGCAATAGCTACAGCCAGTAACTAGCTGCGATAAATAGCTTGAAGAACTTCAAGAACTGCGTTTCGAGATTTTGAGTTCATTGTGACCAGCTCCTCAATTTGTTAAAATGGTCAATGAGCGGTCACCCTCTGCCTAGGGTACGGCTGCTTGTGAAATCCGTAAAGCAGTCAGCCGTTCCTTTTGCCTTGGGGGCGGCTGTTGCTATTTAGTCAGCTTATGAGCTAATAAAAGCAACAACACTAAACAAAATAATTCCAAAAAAGTAATCATTTCATTCATGCTTACCACCTCCATTCGGTAGGTAGCAGCCATCCGCCCATTGGCTTGCGCACACAATACTATGTGTATTCTTGAAGCACAATCGACAATATAGCTAATATGACCAGGTCATATGGAGATAAAAAATAAAGAGAGCTTATTTAGCTCTCTTTATTTTTCGTAATACAAACACCTGAGTAACTTCAAATTGCTTCAAGCAACTCAGAATTATTTAGGCCCTCAACAGCGAACAAACCCGCCTAGGCTCGCTTACCGAACAAACCCACCTGGACAAATACCTGAACAAACCTGCCCTAAACTCTTAACGCCCTTTCCAGACTGGCTCACGTTTTTCAGCAAACGCCGTTGCTCCTTCAATTTTGTCTTCACTAGTCTGAGTAATCTTTTCGATTTCTTCCAAAATCTCCCAGCCCTTAGAAGGATAGACCACGTTTTCGCCCATGGTCTCATAAGCGGTACGCTTGGTGCATTCAACAGCCAAAGGCGCACCCTTACAAATTAATTCTGCCATCTTGATAGCTTCATCAAGAACCGTGCCAGGCTCTACTGCCTTGTTAATCAAGAAGCATTCTTCTGCCTTTTCGCAGAGAAGGGTTCGCACGTAAGCATTAATTCCATAGCTGGTTTAGCGGGCATTGTTTGCATGATACGCATCAGTAAACCGCCACCAGCAGCTGTCAAACCGCGACGAGGTTCAGGAAGCGAGAATTCCGAATCAGTACCAGCAATTGCCAAATCGCACGCAACGACAATCTCAACGCCGCCACCTAATACACGACCATTTGCCGCTGCAATTATGGGCTTTGAAATATAGCGCTTGCACATTCCTGCAAAGCCACTCTTTTCATACCCTTCTGGTGCATGCATAGTGCCCGCAGCGATCTCTTTCAGATCACTACCCGCACAAAAGCAATCCCCCACATTGGTGATAATTCCAACTCGCAGCGAATCAGTTTGCTCTAAATGGTCAAATGCCTGACAAAGCTCGAGCCACATTGCGCTATTAATGGCATTTTTTGCTTCTGGCCTGTTCAAGGTGACGATATAAATCCCATCACGCTCTTCGGTCAGAATGTACTGGTATGACATATGATCCCCTTTCTTTCCCCTCTTTAATCATACGCCGACATGCATTACCCCAATGCATCTCAGTCAAAGCGTCTAAGCCGGTCGAAACGCTTAAGCTAGTCAAACGTTTAAGCCAGTCAAAACGTTTAAGGCTTACATAGACTTACATAAACTCCTTGAGGAATTTATCCACTGCCGAATTAAAGGCTACTGGATTGTCGTAAGCAACAAAATGATCGCCCTGGATCAAAACGAGTTCAGCTTTTGGCAAGCTCTTATAAATAAGCTCAGTATGATCGGCAGAAATCATATCGTTGGTCCCCACAATAACCAAGGTTGGCGTTTCCAACTTCGCAAGTTTTGCTGGATCAATAGCAGGCTGTGTTGCCATGAGATTTAAAAGCTCGTAGCGCCTCATGGCCTCTTCGCTTTCATCTTTCTTTTCGGCAGCCTCTTTTGCTTTGGTTGCAATACGCTCCTGAATAGGAGGAATAAGCCCTTCGAAATCCAAGTTTGCGCCATTTAAAATGAGCTTATTGACGCGCTCTGGGTTTTCAAGCGCAAACAAAAGCGCCGTAATGCCGCCATCGGAAAAACCTAGAATATTCGCCCTGAAAATGCTGTGTTCGTTCATGAAATCGAGCAAATCCTGAGCGAACTGTTCAAACGTAAAAGGCGCCGTTCCACGAGGAGATTCTCCCTGGCCACGGGTATCAATAGCAATTACCCGATATTCTTTTGAAAAGTATTCAATCTGATGCCTAAAGCGTGAACCATCTTCGCCATTGCCGTGCAGCAAAATAAGCGGATAACCCGAACCTTTTTCTTGATAATGAAGCTTGATATCCATAGCCCCTCCTTTTCCCTCAATCATATTGTAGCGGTCTTTACCCCTCTTCAAATACGCAACGCTACAAATGGCCTGCTTTTTTAGCATTTGGTTACCTGCGGCATTGATACAATACAAAAAAGGACAAGAGAAGGAGTCCCTATGAAAATTCTTGCTATCAATGGAAGCCATCGAGTAGGCGAAAACACCAGCAAGTTGTTACAGATGGCACTTGACGAAGCTGCCGCACTCGGAGCAGAAACCGAAATGGTTGATTTGGCCGAACTCGACATTGAGTTTTGCGCAGGTTGTAACAAATGCCTCTTTAAACCAATGTGCTCAATCAGCGACGACATGGACGAGCTGAAGCAGAAAATGCTCGAAGCAGATGGCATTATTTTGGGATCGCCTGACTACTTCGGCAACGTAACAGCACGCATGAAGAATTTCATCGACCGCACTCGTCCCCTTCATATGACTTCTAACCAGCTTAAGGGGAAAGTAGGCGGTTTTCTTACCATGTCTGGCTTAGACAATTGCGGAGCTGAAGCCACTAATGCTGTAATGGAAAACTTCTTTGCTACCCATGAAATGCTAATCGTACACCCACGTCCCGAAGGCCCCGTGATCGCCTCTGGCATTACCGGATCACTGATGGCTGGCATGAAGGAAGGAAAACCTCGTTGGCGTCGTAGCGTTGAAGAAGATCCTATTGCGCCGCTCTTGGCTCACCAACTAGGTAAAGATATGGTGGAGCTTATTCAGCAGCTTCAGAAATAAAACTTCAACTCGTTTTCTTGGTAACTATTTTGGTGCCCCTTGGTAGCCTTTGGCTTGCCAACACGAGCGCTATCAGGTGCGATGGTCAACAAAAAACCTACCGAAATACAAGAACAAAAAAGGCACATCCGAAGATGTGCCTTTACTTTGCTTTAAAGCAATCTGCTTACAAAGGGATTATTAGTTCTCCCAAGTGCAAGGAGCTTCGCCAGCTTCCTGACGCTGAGACTTAAAGATGGTGTCAGGAATAGGCTCACCATGATAAATGCCTACGCCGCCTTCATCTTCGATACGAGAAATCTCTGCATCGGTATAGCCATACTTCTGCATGATTTCCTTGGTGTGATAACCAACTGGCTTAGCAAGGATAACAGGAGGATCGCCTGCAGAACCAAAACGAAGAGGAGTCATAGGCAAAGCATGCTTGCCCCAACTCGTCGTATTCAACATAACGAAGAGCGTCATTTACCGTAAGCCTCTTCGTCACGAAGGATGTCAGGGAAGCGGAAGAGCTTCTGAGCAGGTACCTGATTAATACGGAACTGTTCCATCCAGTAATCGAAAGGCTGCTTAGCGAATGCCTCTTCAAGCCATCCGATAACTTCCTTGTTCTTGCCGGAAGCCTTCAGGTGGGTGAGGTCCTTGGTGTCGATGTTGTCGATCTGATCTTCGCGACCAAAGATCTTCATCATCATTTCATAGTACTTATCGTACTGAGGCATGCAGATATAAATCCACTTGTCGTCAGAAGTGCGATAGGTGTTGTTGAAAGGATTAGGAACGTCGGTACGAGACTTAGGATAGTCAGCACCAAACTGCTGAGCGCAAATTCCGATGTCAGATGCGAAAATTGCAGCAGCATAAAGGTTGGTTACAACCTTTTCGCCCTTACCGGTACGAGTACGGTTGAACAGAGCAGCGCAAATACCACCAGCAAGCATGCAAGCAGCGTTGTTGTCGCCGAATGCCTGAGGAGCGATTGCAGGAGACTGACCCTTCTCACGGAAAACGTTAGCTACGCCACCACGAGCAGCCCAGCATACTGCGTCGTATCCGGGAGAATCCTTTTCAGGACCATACTCGCCATAACCACGCATCTGAGCCCAAATCAGCGTTGGGAACTCTTCGTGGATGGTTTCATAGTCAAGACCAAGCTTCTTCAAAGCCTTGTCGCGCAGGTTAACAACAAAAACGTCAGCGTCAGCAAGAAGCTTCTTCATGAACTTCATACCGTCTTCGTTCTTGAGGTTAATAGCTACCAGGTCTTTGTTGGTGTTGTTAAGGTCGAACGTAGGATCTTCAAAATCGTTCTTTTCGCAACCAAAGCCAGGACCCTGGGTACGCTGAGCATCGCCATGAAGAGGTTCGGTCTTGATGACGGTTGCACCCATTTCGGAAAGGCAGCGTACTGCAGCAGGAGCTGCTACCCATTCGCAAAGCTCTACGACTTTAACGCCTGCGAGAGGGCCGAAGCCATTGAGTTTATCTGTAGTGGACATACAGACTTTCTCCTTCCATTGTTATTAACGATGAACCCGCTCTGCGCTGCAGCGAAAGCGCCTTTGCTTACCCCTAGTGCAGTCGGCTTATTACATCACCTTTCTAGTATGGCTATCGCAAAGGTCCATGGGGATGGTCAGTAATTCGTGTTTGTCTATTTTTTTGCGAAAATAGCTTCTTTCTTTGAATGAATCGCGAAAAATCGTGAATATTTTCGGACAAAACCAGTATTTTTGTCCCCCACTTACCCCCAAATTGCAGCCGTTGACCAATTCAGCTTAGATACAAGTTAAACGCGAAGTGAATTTCGTACGGCACGCATGAACCGCCACTACCGCTCCTCCTAAGCCTCCGACAGGCTTCTGTTAATTCTGGAGTAACCTGTTCATTTTTTAGCGACTTTCTTAACGGAGTGTTTCCGTTCACCTGAAAAATTATACCGTTCGCCTGAGAAGATCACGGGGGCTTTTTTACGCCAAAATTTATAAAAAGGCTGATAGTTTGCATAAATTTATTTGTCTAATAAAACACTCTGTTTTATACAATTACTTGAAGGCTTTTTGCGCTTACCTTGCCGCCTGTCTTCTATTTTTGGGCAGGCGTGTTTGTGTGAATTTTGCCTACGTTGTTATTAAAAATTGTGCCCAAAAATACAAGGGAATGTGCTTGCGCATTAGAGTACGCTTCGACACCAACCCGAACAAGCACAGGCGAATACGCAGACAAGCCTTTAGCTTTGTAGCACCGAGCCCAACATAACGCTACAACTCACTCGTTCACATGTTAGGAGGATTGGATGAGCAAACTATCCGTGGCACCTGTTGCAAAAGACGATGCCAAGCAAAACGCTTTTATGCAAGAGTTCGCTCGCCGTATTGAAGCAACGCCCCCTGGAATGTGCCCCGTCGCTCTGCAGCTCTCGTTGTTACAAACAAGCGGCTGCCAGACGTGCGGAAAGTGCACTCCTTGCCGCGAAGGAATTCCTCAGCTTGAAGGTATGCTTGAAGCTGTTCTCGCGTTTGAGGGCACCCCTGATTTATTAGATACCATGCGTAAAAAGGCGCGTGTGATTCGTGATACTGCCGACTGCGCTATTGGTTGGCATGCAGCAGAAGTATTTCTTCAGGGAATGGACACGTTTGCCTCAGAATACGAAAGCCACGTAACCAAGTTTTCATGTCAAGAAGGCAACACTCAAACTGTTCCTTGTGAGACCATGTGTCCTGCGCATGTAGACGTTCCTGCTTATATCGCCCTGGTTGGCGAGGGCGACTACGCTGGCGCAATCAACATGATCCGTAAAGACAACCCCTTCCCCACCGCATGCGCTTTTGTGTGCGAACATCCCTGCGAAGAGCGTTGTCGTCGAACCTTGATCGATGCACCTATCAATATCCGCGGCATCAAGAAGTTCGCTGTTGACAGCATGCCTGCAGATAAGGTCCAAACACCTAAGCCGGCCGATCCTACCGGCAAAAAAGTTGCCGTCATCGGCGGTGGCCCTTCTGGTCTTACCTGCGCTTATTTCTGCGCTTTGATGGGCCATGAAGTGCACGTTTTCGAACGCCGTAAGCACTTAGGCGGCATGATGCGCTATGGCATTCCTGCCTACCGCTTCCCTCGCGAGCGTCTTGATGAAGATATCCGCGCAATTCTTTCAACGGGCGATATCACCGTCCACTACGAAAGCGATATCGACACTGACACCATGGCACAAATCTCGAAGGACTACGATGCTTGCTATGTGGCTATTGGTGCACAGGGCGGTAAGAGCTTGCGTATGGAAGGCTCTGATGCTGAAGGCGTAATGAGCGCCGTTGAATTGCTTACCGAAATCGGCGAAGACAACTACCCTGACTTCACAGGCAAGAAGGTTGTCGTTATCGGTGGCGGCAATGTTGCTATGGACTGTGCACGCACAAGCGTTCGCGCAGGTGCCGAAAGCGTCACCATCGCATATCGTCGCCGCATTGAAGATATGACCGCTTTGCGTTCTGAAATTGATTCAGCTATGCAAGAAGGCGTTGAGATGTGTGTGTTGCAAGCGCCTGATCACATCGAAGTAGAAAACGGTCATTGCACCGCACTCTATACTCAGCCCAGATGATCGGCCCAGTAAAGGGCGGTCGCCCCACACCTCAAAAGGCAAATAAGCCTCTCTACCGTATTGAGGCTGACATTATCTTGATTGCGGTAGGACAGTCTATCGAATCTGAACCTTTTGAGCAGTTTGGTATGGAAGCTGATCGCACCTATTTTCAGGCAGACGAGCACTTAAAGGCACTCCACGGTCCTGACAACGTTTTTGTTGGTGGCGACTGTCAAGTAGGACCTAAGACGGTTATTGTTGCCATTGGTGCAGGTAAGTTGCTGCACGTAATATTGATGACTATCTGGGCTTTGACCACGAACTTGATTGCGGGGCAACCGCTCCAGCGCCTAAGCCCAACAACCGTGTTGCTTGCGGTCGTGTCAACCTCGTTGAGCGTCCTGCATATCAGCGCAAGCACGATTTTGATGCAGTCGAAGTTGAAATGAGCTTGGAAGAAGCCCAGCAAGAATGCGGTCGTTGCCTGCGTTGCGACCATTATGGCTGCGGCGTAATGGAAGGAGGCCGAGTCCAATATGTTTAACGTAACTGTTGACGGTAAAGCCGTATCCGTAAAAGAAGGCTCCACTATTTTGGATGCTGCTCATGCAGCAGGCGTTTCCATTCCTACGCTGTGTTGGATGAAGGACCTGAATGAAATTGG
>ENA-OQDF01000350-OQDF01000350.1-human-gut-metagenome-genome-assembly--contig:-NODE-350-length-18976-cov-2.075813_pt1 | contig 18976 bp, 19 predicted proteins | sample MGYA00242769_ERZ504597 | MGnify/ENA primary metagenome ERZ504597 (study PRJEB26092, sample SAMD00036305) | human gut metagenome | host: Homo sapiens | study: EMG produced TPA metagenomics assembly of...
CCGCTACGGCAAGCTCGACGCCACCGACGAGGAAATCGAGCGGCGGCGAAGGCCGTGCACGCGCACGAGTTCATCATGGAACTGCCCGACGGCTACGACACGGTGGTGGAGGAGCGCGGATCGACCTGTCGGCCGGCCAGCGCCAGCTCATCGCCCTTCGCGCGCGTGCTGCTCGCCGACCCGCGTATCCTGATCCTGGACGAGGCGACGAGCAACATCGACAACGCGCACCGAGGAGGCGCTGCAGGCCGGCCTGCAGCATCTGCTCAAGGGGCGCACGAGCTTCATCATCGCGCACCGCCTGTCGACGATCGAGAACGCGGACGAGATCTTCTACATCGATCACGGCCAGATCGTCGAGCACGGCTCGCACGCGCAGCTGCTCGCCGCCAAGGGCGCGTACTACCGCCTCTACGAGTCCCAGTACGCGATGATTCGCGTGGCCAGTGGAGCGCCGGAAGAGTGACGAGATGTTGCGCACAAGGATGCGTTTAGCGGCGTTTCACATAGCGGGTGCTGCGACCGGCACCGATTTTGATGATCGTACCGGAGTCCAACAGTGATTTCAGCGTGCGCTCAATGGTGGTGGTGCTGGTATCGGGCATGCGAGCGAGAATATCGGCCTTGGAGAGTGGAACTAGGGATTGATCAAGCAGTGCTTCAATCCGCGTTCCCTTGGTGGCTACTCGCGGTGCTCCCTGCGCTCTGCCGCCTGCCGTGAGATTGATGCGTTCGTCGAATTCCTTGCACGCGGACAGTATGATGCCAAGCAGGTAGTTCGTGAATGGCGCATAATCATTGGCGTTGTCGTCCCAGCTTGGGTGCTTGCGTCCAGCGCCTCATAATAAGTGCTTTTACTTTGCTCGATAAGGTGTTCGATACTGATGTATTTGCCGACCATATAGCCATTGCGGTACAGCATCAGGAGCGTGAGTAGCCGACTCATGCGGCCGTTGCCGTCATTGAACGGATGTATGCAGATGAAATCGAGAATGAACATGGCGATGGCAAGCAATGGATCGGTATGTCCATCTCGGATTGCTTGCGTGTAGGCGGAACACGCGCGTTCGATCAGTTCCGGTGTGACAAGTGCGGACGGCGGGGCGAATCGCACGGTGCTGGTCCCGTGTGCATCTCGTTCGATGATGACGTTGTCACTGTCCTTGAAATGCCCCGCAAAGGTCAGTGGTGTGTGTCGGAAGAGGTCGCGGTGCAGTTGAAGAATGACGTTCGGGGTAATCGGAATATAGTCGTGGCTTTCGTGAATAACCGATAGCGCGTCACGGTAACCGGCAATTTCTTCTTCATTGCGATTGCGCGGTGTGACTTTCTCCGAGACGAGATCGTTGAGCCTGCTATCGCTGGTAGAAATACCTTCGATGCGGTTTGAGGCATCTGTGCTTTGGATGCGCGCGACGGCAACCAGCGTCCCCAATATATCCGGTCTGATCGTTGTCTGTATGCTTTGACGCCCTTTTGCCTCGTGAATAGCGGCAAGCAAACTCGTGGTGTGCGGGGTGAGCAACGTCTTACCTGATTCTATGTAGTCGAATGATCTCATACTGCCTCATTTCTGCATCATACGAACTTCTGCATCATATTTTATCAAAATGAGGCAGAAAATGGGCTGATGAGACAGAAAAGGCGGCAGGATGGCGGCCGTCTCGCTTGCCGGTTGCGTTACTTTCCCGGGAATGTTGCGCTCGTGGCAAGAAACGGCAAGTTCAGGCGGACGCGACCGACGATACCCGTCGTGTAGTCGAACGTCTTACCGGACTGCCTTACGAGCGTTGCTGGCGGTAGCCTACACTGAGAAACCATGAGCAAGCATCACCATCGCGACCGTAGCTGGGCCCCGGCACCTGAAGCATTGCCGGACGACGCCCAGACCATTGACAACCACACTCACGTGGCCTCCGTAATCCCTTTCGCGCGCGCTATGAGCCATGAGGCGCAGGAGAAGGGACAGCCCGAAGTCCCGGTGTACGACGTCGACCAATTGCTGGCGCAGGCGCAATCTGTCGGCATTGGGGGTATTATCGACTGCGGTTGCGAGCTGCCGCACCTGATGACCGCCCTCCAGATGGCCCTCGATCATCCAGGTAATGTGCACGCGGCGCTCGCAATACACCCCAATGAGTCCGTGCTCCACGGGCATCGCGGTGTGCCGGGGCCGGATGGTCTGCCCCTCAAATACAAGCCTTACCATGACACGTCTTTCGAGGACGCGCTCGCCGAAGTACATCGCCTCGCCACCACATACCCCGAGCAAGTGGTGGCTATCGGCGAGACCGGCATGGACCTCTTCCGCACCGGCGAAGGTGCCAAGGAACTGCAGCGCGAGGCTTTCCGCGCGCATATTGCCCTGGCCAAGGAACTGGGCCTGCCCATGCAGATTCACGACCGCGACTCCCATCGCGAGGTCATCGAAACCCTGCTGGCCGACGGCGCGCCCGAACGCACCGTATTCCACTCGTATTCCGGCGACCGTGAGATGGCCGAGATCGCGCGCGAACATGGCTGGTATCTGAGCTTCTCCGGCACCGTGAGCTACAAAGGCAATGACGGTATCCGCGAATCGCTACGGATTGTGGGGCTGGACCATGCGATGGTCGAAACCGACGCGCCGTATCTGACGCCCATGCCGTATCGTGGCCGCACCAACGCGCCGTACATGATTCCCTACACCTTGCGGGCCATGGCCGATACGCTCGACTTGCCCATCGCGGATGTGGCGCGCGGCACCCGCGATACCGCCCGCGCCGTATACGGACTGTGAGGGCCGGGTGTGCGGCCGTCGCGGCGCGTGTAGAGACGATGTGTTGACTTGTAAAATTTGTCAGAATTGTGAACGAGGTCTATCATGATGTGTTTGACATAAGCGAGGGGGATGATCTCCACCTCAATGGAGGACTGAACGTATGGCTGAGTCGAACCAAAGGACCGCACGCGCCCAAAAAGCCTTAAAGGCCCAGAAAGCCCAGTCTGGCGCCGCCAAAGCCAAGGCCCGACAGGAAGAAGAAGCACTGCTGAGGGCCGACACCTTTACCAACGCTCCCAAGGTGTCCCGCCGCACTCTCACCAAGGAGGAGCGCGAGGCACTCGCCAAGCAGAGGGAAGCTGAAACCAAAGAAGCCGAGAAAATCGCCAGCGCATGGTCGAAAGGCGGCCTCGGTCGATGGTGGGCCCGCCTGCAATCCAGCCCAGACAAGGTCACCTGGGGCATGGCAATCGTGGCGCTCGGCGTGGTGTACGGCGACATCGGCACCTCGCCCTTGTACACCGCGCAGACCTTCCTTGCCGGTCAGGGAGGGCTTGGCAGCGTAGACCGAGAGGCCGTGCTCGGCATGCTGTCGCTGGTCTTCTGGTCGATTACGCTGATCACTACCGTCAAATATGTGCTCATCGCCATGCGCATCGACAACAATGGCGAAGGCGGCATCTTCGCACTGTACTCGTTGATTCGCAAGTACGGCGCATGGCTCGCGATTCCCGCCATGCTCGGCGGCGCGGCATTCCTCGCGGATTCGGTACTTACCCCGGCGGTTTCCATCAGTTCCGCAGTCGAAGGCTTGCAGACCCTGCCGCCATTGGAAGGGTTGTTCGACGAAAACCCAAGCCTGACCCTGATGATCACCGTCGTGATCATCGTGATTCTCTTCTCCGTGCAGTCGCGCGGCACCGAAAGCATCGGCAAAGTATTCGGCTCGATGGTGCTGGTCTGGTTCGGCTTCCTCGCATCGTGGGCGTCACGAATCTCTCTAACGACTGGTCTGTGTTTGAGGCCCTGAACCCGGTGTACGGCATCAAATTCCTGTTCAGCCCGCACAATGCTGCCGGCATCGCCTTATGGGCACCGTGTTCCTCTCGACCACCGGCGCCGAGGCGCTGTACTCCGACATGGGCCACGTGGGGCGCGGCAACATCTACTTCACCTGGCCATTCATCAAGGTTGCGCTGGTGCTCAACTACTTCGGCCAAGGCGCGTGGATGCTGGCCAATAGCGATAACCCGCAATACACTGCGACGGAGTCACTCAACCCGTTCTTCCAGATGATGTCTCCGAACGTACGTTATCTGGCCGTGATTCTGTCTGTTTCGGCCGCGTGATCGCTTCCCAGGCCCTGATTACCGGCGCGTTCACCATGGTCTCCGAAGCCACCCGCCTCAATTGGATGCCTCATCTGCAGGTGCGGTACCCGGCCCGCACGCGTGGCCAGCTGTACATTCCGGTGGTCAACGGCGTGCTGTGCGTCTCCACGCTGGCCGTACTCGCCATCTTCAAGGATTCGGAACACATCTCTGCCGCATATGGACTGGCGTTGACCATTACGATGATCACCACCACCGTGTTGCTCGGCGTCCACCTATGGCATTCCGGCAAGCGGGTCGGTGCCATCGTGTTCACCGTGCTGTTCTTGGCGATTCAGGCTATGTTCTTCATCGCGTCTATGGCCAAATTCCTGCATGGTGGTTGGTTCACCATGTTGCTGACCGCCGCGATTCTGTTCGTCATGTACACGTGGAATGAGGCACCAAGCTCGAACGTGCGCAACGCCGTCACATGCGGCCCAACGACTTCCTACCCGCGCTCGACAAGCTGCACAGTGATTTCCGCATCCCGTATTTTGCGGACAACATCGTGTACCTGACCTCCGACTCGGAAACCAAGCGACTCGACACGGACATCTTCTTCTCCATCTTCGCCGACCACCCCAAGCGCGCCCGTGCTTGGTGGGCAGTCAGCGTGGAAACCACCGACGAGCCGTTCACCCGTGAATACTCGGTGGAGGACTTCGGCACGAACTACATCTACCGCGTGCGCTTCCGTCTGGGATTCAAGGTTTCGCAGTCCATCCCGGCGTACATCCACCAGATCATGCACGACCTGTCCAAAACCGGCGAACTGCCTAAGCAGAAGTCGATTTACCCCAAGGTCGACGCCGATCCGGACATCGGCACCATCCGTTACGTGCTGATTCACAAGGCCCTGATGCCGGAATCCAAGGTTTCTGCACGCGGTGCCCTGTCGTTGCAAGCCAAGTACGCAATCCGCCACATGGCCGGCTCGCCGGTTAAGTGGTTCGGTCTGGCACCTTACAACCCGTTGGTCGAGGTGCAGCCGCTGTTCGTCTCCACCCGCCGCCCACCGCGTCTGAAGCGCACCGATACGGCCAAGACCATCCCGACGCCACGCCGACTCGTGCAGTGGCCGACCCGGCCGCCGTCCCCGACCCGATGGACACCACGTCCGGGCTTGGGCGATTGGTACAGGAGCTCGATGCCGCCGTATCGGCCGAGGCGCGGAAGACCGCTGAGGCCGCTGCCGCCGATGCGCCCGCTGAGCAGGGCGATAAGGCGATAAGGCAAGGCCGAGAACGGCAAACCCGCCGCCAAGCCTCAGCGCTCCGCCAAACAGAAGCGATAACATACCAGTTTGCAGCGGCGCTGATGCGCTCTATAAAGAATGCCTATAACAGTCGCCGCACGTCGCCACACGGTTTCGGTAAGTTGAAATACCATGTGCAGATTACTGGGATACGCGACGGCAGGCTTCAACCTGAGCCTCAACGCCGTGTTGGGGCAAGACAATGTCGAGGATTTCCGTGAACTGTCTGAAATCCACAATGATGGCTGGGGTGTAGCCCAGCTTTCCGATCCCGCCGAAGCGCCGCACGTGCGCGACGGTGGCGCACCCACCCCGGAAACCGCACCCGAATCTACAAGTCGACCATCGCGGCCCGTCATGACAGCACGTTTGAGACGCTGGCCGACGAACCGTCTCGCGGTGCATCTGGCACCTGCGCTTGGCAAGCTCCAATCTGCCGCTCATCATGGAGAACCAGCACCCGTTCTATGCGAACGGCCTGAGCTTCATCCACAACGGCGATATCTCGGACGCCAATGGCCGCAACATCGTCACCAACCGCTCATACCCGGTGAACCACAGCGTGCTCCTCTCCACCGGCGGCCGTTCCGACTCCGCCATCTTCTTCGCGGTGATTCTGGAATACATCGGCTTCGGCTTCTCGCTCGACGAGGCCGTGGCCCAGGCCGTGCGCGAACTGCGCCAAGCTACCCGAAGTCCAGCTACAACTGCATGATTCAGTCCGAGGACCAGCTCATCGCCCTGTGCGCCGCCGGTCGTGAGAAGACCAGCCCGCGCATCGTGGAAATCTACGACGAGTACGGCCGTTGCGAGCAGGCCGCCGACTACCGTGTGATGCGCTACCGTGAGCTGCGCGACGACAACGGCGACTCCGCTGGTGTGGTGGTCTCCTCTTCCGGCTATGAGCAGGAAGGCTGGAACGTGCTGGAGAACGACCAGATGATCATCGCCTCCAACCGCAACGGCACCTACCGTCTCCGTTCCATCTGAAATAGCTTCATAAGCCGTCTCTGACGAGGGGGCTGTCAGCCGACAGGCTGACTTGGGGGGAGACCCCTAGAGCCTCAAATCATCCGCATCCCATACTTCTCCGCCAACGCCGGAATATCCGGCACGCCATACTTGGCTACCAGATCCAGCCATCGCTGTTTGTTCTCTCCGCCAAATCGCTCGGCTCGGGCCGTATACGCCTCGACCTGCAGGAACTTCGGCGGCACTGACTTGCTATGGAACTTGTCGGCGTACATCACCACTTCCTGCTCGAGATTCATCGGCACATAGTCGGCTGGTGGCAACGGCAGCTCCTGGCGCACCACATCCTCGCGCGTAAGTCCCACGCCGGTATGGTTGCGGCAGAACTGGGCGATGGACTCGTCCACGCCCTCGTCGAGCAGATACTCGTAGCCCTTAAGACCGTGCAGAATGTAGCGTTTCTTGCTGAATTTGAGCGGTTCGCCGTCAGAGCCGTCATGCTTGAACACGCGGTAGGTGCCGATGTCATGCAGCAGTCCGCCGATGAGTACCAAATGCTCGTCGAGCAGACGCGGTGGCACATGGCCGCCGGTGACGCCTGCGGTGGGCGGTACCTCCGCGTCCTTCGGTAATGTGCAGCGGCGCGTGAACAGCGCGTTCTGCCGGCGCACGATCTGGCAGCCGATGGTCGCTACAATCACGCAATGCGTGTGCACCAGCTCGTACGCCGCCTTGGACGGCGCGATTTTGCGGTGCAATTCGTCGATCTGCTCCAGTGTGGGAATATATCCGGTCATAATTATCAGGTTTCGCCTCGTACGGTCAGATTTATCCTCAGATTAGCGCGGCAATGAGCCGCAGCATTGAAAAACCCCTGTGATTCGGCAATACGAATCACAGGGGGCTCTATGGTCTGAACATCAGATTTCGAAGAGTGTGTCGGCTGCTTCGGCGATTTCGCGCGACGCAGTGAGCACGATAACGCAGTGCTTCGGGTCACCGGTGTGCGCCAGCTTGGCCAGCGCGGCGAACACGGTCACCTCGTCATCCGCGTTCAGCCTCGTGTCGGCTCGTCGAGGATCAGCACTTCGGCTTCGGTGCTGATTGCACGGGCGATGGCCACCAAACGCTGCTGTACCAAAGGCAATGTGCCGACGGCCACGCCGCTGGTGGCCTCAGAGAAGCCGACCTTGGCCAGCAGTTCGCGGGCGATCACCGGCTTGGGCTTCAGGAAGTTGCGGTTGGACGCATTCATGGCGTACAGCACGTTTTGTTCGGCGTCGAGCTTCGGCTGCACGGCGTGCAGCTGCGGTACGATGCCCAGACGGTGGCCGCGCAGTTCCACGGGCTCGAGCTCAACAATGTTGGCGCTCTTGTTCATCACCGTGCCAGACGCCGGCGTGGTCAAACCGCTCATCACGCCCATCAGCGCGCGACGCTTGGCGTCGGCGGTGATACCCGAATCGGGGTCGTCGCTGATCAGCAGCGCGTATGCGTGTCCGGAATAGCAGAAGAAATTCGCGCCATCGAGGATGTTGACCTTGCCCTTGGGGCCGGCGACCGTCACCTTGTTCAGGGCGAAGGTCGGGTAGGTCTTGAGCAGAATGTCGTCAGAACCGCCGCCCACCAACACGCGATCGATACGCGAGGCCAGCGTCATGGTGGGTTCGGACGCTTTGCCCTGAGGCTCCGCATGCTCGGCCAATGCGTCTTTGTGATCGGTTTTGGCCAGTCGGAGCGTTTCGTTGACGCGGGCGGCATTGCGCTCGGTCACTTCGGCGGATGCGTTGGCCGAAGCGATGGCGTCTGCTTCGGCCTCGCTGGTCTCGTCGGTTTCTCCGGTCTCGGCAGATGCCAGTGCGCTGTAAATACCATCGTCAACAGTGCCTTCGTCATCAACGTCATCGAAGGTCACGCTGAACTGCATGGAGTCAGCTGGAACGGATTCAATGGCGTCGTTCGTCTCAGTCTCAGAAGTCACTTCGTCAGCCGTTGCGTCAGTGGTCTTCTCGAGTTCCTGATCGTTGTTCCTGTCGCTCATGCCTGTGCCTCCGCATCGTCGGTTGTGGTGGTCGTCTTGTTGGTCTCGCTCACGGTGCCCCAGTCGCCATCGGCGGCAAACAGCTTGTTCGCGCTGAAGAACGCAAGGCGCAGGGCGGCAAGAATCGCCAGGATCAGGATTGAACCCAGTCCATACCAGACCATGGTCCAAATCAGACCCGATGTCACCGGGGTGGCATGGCCGGATGCCAGGGCAGATCCGATCGGATTGGCGGCGAACGCGCCTCCGACCAGACCAATCACGTAGAAGGCAGGGTGACGATGAACACTTCCAGCATGAACTGCCATCCAAACGCCCGCGAGTGACGCCGGACACCAGTGCCATGCCGATCTCGTCGTCACGCTGGGGCGCCCACACGCCCGACAGCACGAGGATGAGCAACAGCACGCCGCCCACGGCAACCAACACAATGGTGCCGGTCTTCGCGCGCGAGGATAGCGTATCCAGCGGCTCCAGAGAAGCGTTGTAGGATTCCAGCGAGGGGGAAGAGAACTCGTAACCCTTGGCGGGCAGCTTGGACTTCTTGAGGGTGGATACCAAGGACTTGTATGTAGCGGAATCACCGGCGTCGAACACCACGTCCAGATCCGGGACTGCCCAGCCGGAGACGGTCTTGTCGGTGGACTGTGGGTCGAGTCCGGCCTTGGCGAAGGTCTGATAGTTGGTGAAGATCGCGTTCTCGCGGTTGCGGGCGGCCGTCACCGGATTGGCGACGGCGGATTCGGATGTGTACTTGTAGATGCCGCGCACCTTGAGTTTGGCCGTGGTCTTGGCGTCCGAGGCGGCCGCCACCTCGAGCGTATCGCCCACCTTCAGGTTGTTGGCGGAGGCAAACGCTTCAGAGACCAGTGCGCCGGTGGTGTTCGGGTTGGAGGACTGGTTGTTGTAGCTCAGGTCCTTGCCGTCCACGATTTCGAAGGTGCCGAGGTCGCTGGCCTTGGCGGAATCCTTGGTCCAGAAGGCTCGCCAAATGAGCTGGCCGCCGGTCTCGTCATCGGAGGCCGAGCCCAGCGATCCGCCGTCCAGGGCCTTCAAATCACCGCTCACGCGGGCCGGCACGGTTTCGGTAACCGTGAAGTTCAACGAGTTGGTGGCCGACTGGACGAGCGTGGCGTATTCGGTGTATGAGGTCCACGTCATGTAATGCTTGGTGGAAGCCGAGTCCGTAGCGGAGACCTTCTTCCACGTAGCCGCAGTCGGGCGAATGGCCAACGTGGCCTTCTGCTGATCGTACGCGGTGGTGTGTGCGTTGGTATCTTCTTGAATGATGGCCAGTCCGGCGACTGTGCCGAAGGTGACCGCCAAGGTGATGAACGCGGTCAGGGCCGTACGTCCTTTAGAACGTGTCAGGGCCCGCCAGGCGTTGCTGAGGACGAACATGTAATTACCTCTCCCGTTCTCCTAAGCCGAACAAATCAATACGGCTCTAACTATTGTTGCGTTTAGTGACCGTTTTCTTGCGCAATACTGTTATACCCCTCAATGAAGTCTGAGAACATTCTGACAGCGATGTGGTGGTCATGCGGGGATTTGCACCCAGTATGGGATAAATCCTCGGTCTATTTCGGTGGCATCGGTACACTGGCATGAGATATGCGTGGCGTCACGTGTGCTCCGGCATGTCTGCGATTCCGGATTTGCCCGGAGTCCGGCATCCGGAAGCGTGGCCTCGCGCCGCTGGATAAGAGTATGAGCTGAGCAGATTTTCGGGTAGGATAAGTATGCGATTCACTTCAGGGCATTCGAGCCATAAGGCTGTGGGGCGTAGGAGAAGCCGCCATGCCGGTAACGGGAAATCCAATCGCTCCGCATCTACGAATAGCGCTGCAAATCAGCAGACGGGTCCCGTAAACCTGAAGACTCCCCAGCACGTGGGTGGCAACGGCCGTTCGCTGGTCAGCCGTACACCGATATGGGCGCGAGTGGTGGTTGTACTGCTGCTGACGTTGCTGGCCAGCGTCACCTGTGTGGGCACGCTCTACGCGGCATCCGTCTCGAGAATGGCCGCGGATGCGCAGCGTGTGCTGACATCCGCCGAAAGTCTGGCCAATTCGGCACTTGGCTGTGGCAGCGATAAGAGTCTGTCGGACATCTCCCAAGAGCTGGTCAATGCCACCAATGATCTCAATGCGGAGCTGAACGGCCCACAGTGGGACTTCTTCCGCGACCATTCGCGATTCGGAAGCGACATCACCGCCGCCCGCGAAATGCTGGCTTCCGTGGATACGCTGGTCAACGGTCCGTTCACTGATCTGCTGAACCTGTCCAAACGATTGCAGGGCTTCTCCCTGAAGAATGGCTCGGTGGACGTCAGCGCCCTGATGGATATGCCGGATATCGTCAAGCAGGCGCATAAGGATATCTCGCAGCAGCTCACCAAGCTCAACAAGGTGCCGACTCCGAGCGTCGCCAAGGTGGCCACCGTGCTCGAAACCGAAAAGGCTGCGCTCAAGACCGTGGATTCGATGCTCGGCGAATACGATGGCCTCATTAACTTGCTACCGCAACTGCTTGGCGAGGACGGCAAGCGCACGTATTTGGTGATGGTGCAGAACCCGGCCGAGCTACGTTCGGCGGGCGGCATGGTAGGCACCATCGCCGCAATCACGGCAGATAAGGGCACGATTACCATCGGTGATTTCGCCACCACTTCTGGTTGGGACATTCCTGAGGAGCCAATGATGATACGGTGCTGAAGGAGCGCCAGGTATTTGGTGGCACTTTTGACCAGTACCCGGCCACCACGACCATCGACCCCGAATTCCAGCGTGTGGCACAGATGAACAAATACATGTGGCTGTATCAGAAAGGCAACGAAGACGAGAACGTAGCGGGTGTATTGTCACTCGATCCCGTATTTCTCCAGGCATTGCTGGGAGCCACAGGCGAGGTCAAGCTTTCGGACGGCCGAGTGCTGGATAGCACCACCACGGTGCCGTTCTTCGCTTCAGACCTGTACACGGATTACCCGGACTTCGAGCAGCAGAACAACTTCGTTTCCGAAGCGGCTCAAGCAATTATGAACCATGTGCTTGGCAACGCGAATGCCTCTACCGCATCCCCGCTGTTGAAGGCAATTAGAGATACCAGCGCTAGCGGTCATTTCAAGCTATGGATGGCTGATCCGGATGAGCAGGAGGCGCTGATTGCCACCGGACTTATCGACGATAAGGCCAGTGGCGAGTTGTCTGCTGACAGTCAGGTGCCCGAAGCCGGCATCTATCTTTCGGAGCTGCAGCAAGGCAAGCAGGATTGGTATCTGAAGACCTCCACCACGGTCACAAAACCTGCGGCGACGCCTCAGCCAGCCAGAACGCCCTGTATTCTGGCGTGCTGGATAAGCGCATCACGACAGCCGTGCGTAACACGCATCTGGGTCAGTTTACGGAAGATCAGCTCGGTGACGAATACACGGTCACCTTCACCATGAAGAACACGCTGACTAAGGCTAAGGCCGAATCGTTGCCTGATTTCGTTAATGGCGGCTCGGAGAATCCAGTGCTCGGCGGCATGTTGTACCGCGTGGTGCTTACCGCTCCGTACGGTGGCGAGATCACCGCTGTGCAGGCTGATATAGATTCATGGGGTACCAACACCGCGAGCCTGTATGACCGTCAGTACATTATGTTCAACCAGCAGTGGATCGAGCCCGGAAAAGAATTGACGATTGCTTATACCGTTCGGGTCAGCAGCGATGCCACACATCCACTGAACGTGGTAACCACGCCGGTGGTGAATGCGGATGGCGTCGAGACGGGCTCCAACGGTAATGTGACCGATGAGTGCACGGCGGATACGAACGGCGCCGATGGTGCGAACGACGCCGATGGTGCGAACGGCGGCGCGGACGGCGGCAAGAACGACGCGCATAAGGACGCGTCCTCCGATCCCTCGGCCGGCCTGGACGCCTTGGACAAGTTGAAGAGCCAGATCAGCTGCCCGGTCGATCTGAAGTCCTGGCGGGATCCATGTGATGACCATGCCCGATTCCGTTTCCGGCGTCGCCGGCAAGCCGCGCGACGTGAACTACGATCTGCTGCGCGTGGTGGCGATGTGTCTGGTCATCGGCGTCCACGTGATCAACAACTACATGCCCGTCAAGATGACCCTCGCCGGCAGCGCGGAAGTGACGCGATCCGTGCTGTTCGCGCTGTTCATGGTCTGCAATCCGCTGTTCATTATGGTATCGGGCCGGTTCAACCTGACATTCGATGCCGACCGGCCGGTGAGCACCCACTCAGCGGGCCGTCTGCCGGGCTCTGGCTCTGATGCCCGGGCAGGCGGCGGTGCGGGCCAAGCCGATCCCGGTAGCCTCGCGCCGTACGCGCGCTACTACTACAAACGCTTTGTCTCGCTGATTGTGCCGTATCTGCTGTATGCGGGTGGCATGGGATTCGTTGCCTACCTGGTGATTGATCATCGTTCGGTTGGCGGCGCTGTGTCTGGAACGTTGTTCGATCTGTTCTCCGGGTATGACGATTCCGTCTATTGGTTCGTGTTCATGCTTGCCGGGTTTGTGCTGGCAACGCCGTTCCTGGCCGCGATGATGCGTACGATAGGCCGATCGGGAGCCTGGTTGCTGGTCGGGCTGGCCGCCGCCGTGGCCGCTGCCGAGCATATATGCGATCTTGTCGGATATCCGTTGACGTTCCTGCAGTCATTCCCTTGGCGTGGACTGCTGATCTACTACCTGTTGGGATTCGTGTTGGAATACTATCCGCCGTCCGCGCGTATACGGCGCGGCGTGTATGCGTTGGCACCATTCGCCCTGGCCTGGACAGTCGCCACGCCATATCTGTTCGCCGGCCAGCAGATGCAGGTTGGCCGCACGGTCACGGTTGCGTTCGCGATGGTGGTAATGGCGACGTTCCTGTTCTTCCGGTACGACGTGCACATTACGTCGGCGCGGGTGCGTAAGGCGATTATCTGGCTGGCTGGATATTCCTACACGATTTATTTGGTGCACTCGCCACTGTCCAAGGTGCTGATTGGCCCGAGGATTCCCGTGCCTACGGACGGATGGTCGTATGCGGGTATCAGCGTGCTGATGTTTGGCGCTACGTTGCTGGCGGCGCTGCTATTTGCGGTGATTGCCGATACCGTGGTGCTTAAGCCCGTGCAGCGTCTGCTGCGCAACGTCGCTCTGCCGCGGAAGGGCCGCCTGTAGCAGCCGTCGTTTCACTGCCCTTGCGCGCGGTAGCGGGCCTCGGTGGCCTCCTTGGCCGGCACCCACCAATCGCGGTGTTCCGCATACCAATCGATGACGTTGCGCAGTCCGCCGGCGAAGTCGGTGTGCATCGGCGACCAGCCAGTTCGGCGCGCAGTTTGGATGCGTCGATCGCGTATCGCCTGTCGTGCCCGGGCCTGTCCCGCACGTTCTCGCCGGTGCTGATGTGGTGGAAGCGCACGTCGTGTTTCCGGGCGGCCTCCAACAGCCGCATCGTGCCTCCACGTTCGTGCGGATGAACGGTTCCGAATTGGCGATGGAATTATCTTTGTGCGATTCCTCGGCGAAGTGGATGATGGCGTCGTGACCGGGCACGATACGCTCCAACAGCGCGACGTCGCAGATGTCCCCTACGACAAGATCGACCTGCGACGGTGGCAGGCCGGCGATGTTCTCCGGATTGCGGCGTACGTCAGCTTGTCGAGCACGGTGATGTGCACGTGCGGATGGTTCCGCGCCACGTATCGCACGAAGTTCGCGCCAGTGAAGCCGCATCCGCCGGTCACCAGGATATTACGCGGCTCGAATACGCGCCGCACGCCATGCTGTTCATCATTCCAGCATACCGTCGCATGCCAACGGCTGGGGGTTCGGGTCCGGGTGCGGACGCATCTTGCGTCCGTGCGAGCTTTTCGTGCCTCTTCTGTCCTTGGAAGCTGACGTGTTTTGATTTTCACGAATGACGCGATAATTACGTTTTCGGGATGCTCCTTAGCCGTATTCGCTCGTCGTTCTGCAAGACCCATCAAGAAATGTGCATTGGTTACCGGTTCGCCCGTACAGGATGAACGTCGGCATGTGCGATTTGGAAGATGCTGGCTACGTTGATTCGTTGCAGTGACCTGCGTCTACAATATCTTAGGATTGCGTAAGGAAAGGCTGACACTATGAAGATTGCGGTTGCAGGGACTGGCTACGTTGGATTGTCTGTCGCTTTGCTGCTCGCTCAGCACAATGAAGTTCATGCACTCGACATCATTCCCGAGAAGTCGAGCAGTTAAACAATGGGAAAAGTCCTATTGTCGATTCTGTAAATTACTGATTTCTTGGAAAAAAGCACTCTTGGCGAAAGAATACTTGACTTTCATGCCACGCTAGATCCGCAGGAGGCATATAGAGATGCTGATTTCGCGGTGATCGCCACGCCGACAAACTATGACGAAAAGAAAAATTACTTCGATACGTCCAGTGTCGAAGCGGCGATTACATCGGTCAGACGATATGCGCCGAATGCTTGGATTGTCATCAAATCCACCATACCGGTTGGATATACGCAACAGTTACGTAAGAACCTTCCGGATGATCGTATTCTCTTTTCCCCCGAATTTTTACGTGAAGGACACGCGTTATACGACAATCTGCATCCAAGCCGCATCGTCGTCGGCGCCCCGCAGAATGATACTGAGTCTGTCGAAGCGGCACGTCGATTCGCGTCCCTGCTCGTTGAAGGCGCTGATTCCGCTGAGACGTCTCGCGTTAATCATGATGGCAGCACCGGAATTCCCACATTGGTGGTGGGCGTCACCGAGGCTGAGGCCATCAAACTATTTGCCAACACATATCTAGCGTTACGTGTGGCGTATTTCAATGAACTGGATACTTATGCGGAAAGCCGTGGACTCAACACGCGTGCAATCATCGATGGTGTTTGCCTCGATCCCCGCATCGGTGACGGCTATAATAACCCCAGCTTCGGCTATGGCGGATACTGCCTACCGAAGGATACCAAACAGCTGTTAGCCAATTACAGTCAGGTTCCGCAGAACCTCATCGAGGCCATTGTAGACGCAAATCGTACCCGCAAGGAATTCGTAGCCTCTGAGGTGATGGAACTTGTCAGGAATGTTCAGAACCCTATCATCGGTATCTACCGATTGACCATGAAGTCCGGTTCCGATAATTTCCGTCAGTCCGCCATCCAAGACGTTATGAAGCAGTTCAAAGCGAACGGCATCCCTGTACTCATCTACGAGCCACATTGCGCGAATCTAATTTCCATGGCAGTGAGGTTACCCATGATCTCGCTGATTTCAAGACCCGCTCGTCTGCCATCGTAGCCAACCGTTGGAATGACGATTTGCTGGACGTGAGCGACAAGGTCTACACCCGCGATCTGTTTCGCAGGGACTAATTCTTCCCTGTGAAACCATGGTCGGTTGTTGACGAGGACACGAAGCCTCGTCACAACCGGTGACTTATCTGTCTGTCTGTCTCACCGTTTGCCCTGCGCCTTGCGCGCTATCACTTTCAGCAGTTCTCGTTGTTTGGAGCCGACCGGAGCCAGCACGTCCGCATACTTGCGCATAGGGCTGTCTTCGGCAATTGCGCGTTCGTGGTGTTCTGGTGGGGCAGGGCGTTCCACGCCGCTCATTGTGGCAACCATTTGTGCCGCGAATGGCGTTTCACACGCATAGCTCCAGTACAGCGGTGCGAAATCGCACCATGGATTTTCCCATGGTTTATCAAAGCCCGCGTAGTGTACAATTTTGGCATATTACGTGATTGCATATACGCCTTGTACATGGAGGCAGGTGCGAAATCGAACACTCCAGCAATGCGGCCTGCACAATTGTGCATCACGTTCCACGAATAATCCAAATATGTGACAAGACCTTCACACTCTACGTTAAGAATGTCTTGATCATTGTATATGTATCCCGGTCTGGAAGCGATTTCTAACCATTCGTGCACTGTGTGAATCTTGCGCATGCGGTCGAGATTCATTACCAATACACCGGCTTGGAAGTAGCCATATGCGTCACGCATGTGCAACTGCTTATGAACGTATTCAGCACGCTCACCGTTCTTCATGTTGAGATTTCCAATGAAATCAATATCTGGTACTGCAGCGATAGCGTTGCTTCCGAGTTTGGTATCGAATAGTTCGGTGATATCGCCATTGACCACCAGGTCACAATCCAGATACAGCAGCTTCGAGTAGAATGGCAATGCTTCTTGAATGATGAAACGATAATATGTTTCAATGCTGATGTGCGCATTGCTGGTAGTGAGATTGAATCCGGCGAGATAGCGGTTCACGTCGAAGAAACGAATCAGGGCATTTGAGAACCTTGCAAAGAACTGCCGCATGTAGCGCTTGTTCTCGTCGGTTATGTTTCGTTCTAGTACGATACGTCATACATACGATTCGTGGAAGCGTTCTTCAGCATTGAATAGATGGTGGTGGTGAGCATCGGGACGTAATTGTTGTCCGCGGCGAACACCACCGGCACCACACGTCCACGCTCCTGCCTACCGGTTCCAGTATCGCGTTCGGCTCTGGATGTAGAAAATGCACGCATTGCAGTCGTTTGATTTTCCAGTCTGCGCCGGTGCGCTGCTTGTGTGCGATAAAGATGTTCAAAAGCCGTTCGGAGAGATGGCCGACGGTGCGCGTGGTCTGCATGTCCATCTTGCTGAAGTCGGTGGTCATTGCGAATTCGTCCAGCAATGGGAATAGCCACTCGTTGTATTCGAAGAAGATTTCTTTCCTCATGATGAACATATTGCAGAATGCTGCGGTGCGGCCGTTGAGTACGGCATCGGCATCCATCTTGTAATCGGGATGCCGCTCGCACAGAATGTCGTACATATGGCGTAAGTCATTCAGCCGCAGATGTTCGTCGGCGTCCCAATGCTGTTTAAGGTTTGAAAATCCGCCGATACGACGAACATCGTTCAATGGTGTGGTGATGATGTCCCATCCGTCCACTGCATGTGCGATCGCCTTGTCGTTGATGCCATATTCGGCAATCGTGCGACTGTCAATATATGAGTCAATGATTTCGCCGTAATCGTTTTCCTTATGTGGGGTATCCGTGAAATCGAAATATCTACGATAGTGGCAGAAACCGTAATAATCGGCATCTTCGTTCTTCCAAGCCCAGTATTGCGCGGTCAGCTCGCAATACCGCGGATTTTCGGCAGAGATGTTCTCGCCTTCATCGTCATGCAAGGTGTTCGGGAAACGGGTCGTGGCGTGAGCGGCGCCTACCTGCATCGGAAGAATGCTCTCCCCCTTGGGAAACGTGGCCTGCTTATGTGCCGACACGAAGATTCGGATGTTCGAATGGTGCTGTTCCGCTGTGAGAACCATGTGAGATATTCCGCCTTACTAAGACAAACGTCCTTTCCTCACTAGATATATGAGAGTACTGTCGAAGGAGAGCGCATCAACCGCACTGCCACATGATTTTGCGTCCAAACGCTTCGCACTAGTAGGATGGAATGCTTGTGAAAGACTTTTTTGAGAGCCTCAAGAAGAGGTATCACTACGCGATGGTGGTGTTCAAGGAACTGGTGAAGACCGATTTCCAGCTGCGCTACCAAGGTTCGTTCCTAGGTATGGTGTGGTCCGTATTGAAACCGTTGATGCTGTTCGCCGTGATGTACGTGGTGTTCGTGAAATTCCTGAAGTTCTCCGACGGCACCCCAACCTTCCCGATTTCATTGCTGTGCGGCACCTGCCTGTGGAGCTTCTTCTCCGAATCCACGAGCATGGGCATGCAATCCATCGTTGGCCGCGGCGATTGTTGCGTAAGGTGCACTTCCCGAACTACATCATCGTCGCTTCCACCACCATGGGATCCATGATTTCCCTCGGCATTAACCTGCTGGTGGTCATTCTGTTCGGCTTCTTCGCCCACGCACACTACACCTGGCGCGTATTGCTGGTGCCATTCAGCATTCTGCAGCTGTATTGTCTCGGTCTTGGCGTGGCATTGCTGCTCGCTTCCCTGTTCGTATATTTCCGCGATGTGACGCATATCTGGGAAGTCGTATTGCAGGCCATGTTCTACGCAACGCCTATCATCTACCCGATTTCCATGGTGGCGAATAATCCGGAGTTCTCCTGGGCCGCAAAGATTCTGATGCTGAACCCCTCCACACAGGTAATCATGGACATCCGCCATAACCTGCTTTCCCCGGAATATGTGCGACTGTGTGTCCATGGTCAACAACAAGCTGCTTTGCCTGCTACCGTACGTGCTGTCTGCAGTTATTCTGTGGCTGGGCATTCACGTATTCCGCAAGTACAGCTCCAAGTTCGCGGAGGTGCTCTGACTCATGACTGAGGTTGCAATGGCTGAGAAAACGCTGGAAGAAACTGTAGACGAGCGCCCTGTGGTACTCAAGGTTGATCATGTAGCTAAGATGTTCCGGTTGCCCACCGAACAGGCGACCGGCCTGAAGATGGCGTTCCTGAACTGGACGAAGGGCATTAAAGGCTATACCGAACAGCACGTACTGCGCGATATCAATTTCGAGGTGCATCAAGGCGATTTCTTCGGCATCGTCGGGCGTAACGGCTCCGGCAAGTCCACGC
>ENA-OQDF01000351-OQDF01000351.1-human-gut-metagenome-genome-assembly--contig:-NODE-351-length-18936-cov-1.980541_pt1 | contig 18936 bp, 37 predicted proteins | sample MGYA00242769_ERZ504597 | MGnify/ENA primary metagenome ERZ504597 (study PRJEB26092, sample SAMD00036305) | human gut metagenome | host: Homo sapiens | study: EMG produced TPA metagenomics assembly of...
AGTTGCTCAAAATACAGTTTCACGAAAACATGAGTTTTTTGTATTTTTCAGGGGAACAGATGAAGAGATTTCACCTGCGTATTTTCGTTTTTTGTGCATAAGTCGTACTTTCAGCCTGTTTTTGTGCATATACCAGACACAAAATCCCTGCTGAAAACGCACCGTTCTCAGCAGGGAAACACCGTTTTTTCGGTTTTTAGGCAAACATAGCCACTACGTAAGTCTCGCCGCCGTATTCAATGAACACCGCGCCCATCTGTGTGCAGCCTGCCGCATAGCTGCGCAGTGCGCTGCCCGCCTCGCTCAGCGGCGGAGCATATAAGTAGCCGGTAAAGCCCCATTCGTTGTTCATTGCAAGGCCGATCACCACGCCTCTGGGCAGGAACAGAAAGCTGGTGGAATGATCGATAAACTCGTACACATTCTTGTCCAGCATGGCACCGGAGCCGGTGGTCATGGGCACCTTGCGTGTCAGCAGGCCGGACTGGGTGGTCAGCTGGTGGAGTCCTCCACCAGCCAGTCTGCCAGACGGCTGGCTGCATCTTCCAGATCGGTACTATAGGTCAGGCTGGAGTCTACCTCTTTCATCAGGCCTTGGCCTGTTCTGTATCCTTCTGCACCGTGCCGTCCATCAATGCACTGCATCCGGCCAGCACCGCCAGCGCCAGTACACCCGCCAGCAGGCAAGCCAGCCATTTTCTTGCATGTTTCATATAGTGGTTCTCCCCTTTCGGTCTGTTTTTCTCCATGATACCTTTTGCCGCCGGATTACAAGCAGAAAGCTGCTGTGCATCTGCACGGCAGCTTTTGGGGCAAAACTTATTTTGCGTACTCCACAGCGCGGCTCTCGCGGATCACATTGACCTTGATCTGGCCGGGGTAATCCAGCGTGTCCTCGATCTTCTTGGCAATGGAGCGTGCCAGCAGGATCACCTGATCGTCGCTGATGACATCGGGCTTGACCATGATGCGCACTTCGCGGCCTGCCTGCACGGCAAAGGCCTGCTCCACACCCTCGAAGCTGGAAGAGATCTCCTCCAGATTTTCCAGACGCTTGACGTAGCTTTCCACGTTCTCGCGGCGGCACCCGGGCGTGCAGCGCTGATGGCATCGGCAGCCTGAATGATGAAGGCCAGCGGGGTCTTGGGTTCCACGTCGCCGTGGTGAGCCTCGATGCATGGATGATCTGGGTATTTTCCTTATACTTGCGGCAGATGTCCACACCGATCTGCACATGGCTGCCCTCGATCTCATGATCCAGTGCCTTGCCGATATCATGCAGCAGACCGGCACGGCGTGCCATGGTCACATTCACACCCATCTCGCCTGCCAGCAGGCCGGCCACCCATGCCACCTCCATGCTGTGGGTCAGGGCGTTCTGGCCAAAGCTGGTGCGGTACTTCAACCGGCCGATCAGCTTGATCAGGTCCGGGTGCAGACCATGGATGCCCAGCTCCATCACGGCGCGCTCGCCCTCGCGCTTCATCTGCAGCTCCAGTTCGTGGCGGCACTTTCCACCGTCTCCTCGATGCGGGCGGGGTGGATGCGGCCATCACCCGATCAGGCGTTCCAGCGTCATGCGGGCCACCTCGCGGCGGGTCTGGTCGAAGGAGGACAGGGTGATGGCCTCCGGGGTATCGTCGATGATCAGTCCACGCCGGTCGCGGTCTCCAGCGCGCGGATGTTGCGGCCCTCGCGGCCGATGATGCGGCCCTTCATTTCATCACTGGGCAGCGGCACCACACTGACGGTGGTCTCGCTGCAGTGGTCGGCAGCGCAGCGGCTGACGGCCTGACCGATCAGGTTGCGTGCGATGTTGTCGCAGTTCTCCTTCAGGTCGGTCTCGTAGGCGGCAACGCGCACGGCCTTTTCGTGGGTCAGCTCCTCGTCCACCTTGTGCAGCAGCACCTCGCGGGCGTCCTCCTGACTCAGACCGGCCAGCGTTTCCAGACGCTCCATCTCCTTGGCGCGCAGGGCCTCGATCTCGGCCAGACGCTCCTCGGCCTCAGCGGCGCGCTTTTCAGCTCCTTCTTCTTTCTTTTCCAGTACCTCGGTCTTGCGGTCGAGGGCGGTTTCCTTCTGGTCGATGCGGTTCTCCTGACGGCTGATCTCCGCACGGCGCTGCTTGATCTCCTTATCGGCTTCTGCCTTCTGGGCATCCACCTCGCCTTCAGCTTGAAGGCCTCGTCCTTTGCTTCCAGAACCGCTTCCTTGCGTTTCTGTTCTGCGGTCTTGATCGCTTCGTTCACCAGACGGGTGGCCTCGGCTTCTGCGCTGCCGATCTGGCTTCGGCGGTCTTTTTACGGTTGTTGTAACCAATAAAATAGCCTGCACCGATGCCCGCAGCAAGCGCGACGATCAAGATCACGATCCAGATGATCGTGGACATCGCATTTCACTCTCCTTTGTTAAAATTCAAAATTCTGAATCATAAGCAGGAGACGCTGTAGGGCAGGTGTAGGCTGCAAACATTTTTATAAGTGAGCTTTCAATGCAAAAAGTGGCAACAAGACCACACGCACGGCAAATGCCGCACGAACAGGCTGCAAGCTTTTCTATCTACAGTTCTATCTTATATAAAACAGGCAGGCTCTGCCTGTAAGGGACACGGGTCACGGGAACGACCTGCACACAGCGTCTTTTATTCCATACTACTAATTATAGTACGAAACAATTGCCCGCTTGTCAAGAGGAAAACCCTGCCCCGCAGAACATTTTGTGCAGAAAACAGGGACAGTATCCGCACCGGATGCCGTCCCCGTTCCCGTTTATTCCAGATACATCCTGCGCAGCCGCATCAGGCGCGCAGGGGTCAGGCCGTATTCGGCTTCCAGATAGTTCTCGGCGCTGCCGTATTTTGCGCGGATGGTGCGCAGCACAAAGGGTGCGGCTGCCGGGTCCACGCCCGCCTTGCGGTAATAGCGCATCCGGCAGGCCGGGTTTGCCGCGATCTCTTCGGCGTGCTCCGCCAGCACTGCGTCGATCTCAGCCTTGCGGCAGAGGTTCGTGCGCTCATAGTCCGCACAGATCGTCTCATCCGAAGCGCCAGTGCCAGCAGAATGAGCATGGCCGCCACGCCGGTGCGGTCCTTGCCGGCCGAGCAGTGGAACAGGATGGGGGTCTCGCCTGCTTCCAGCGCACGGAACAGCTCCTTGAACGCCTTGTTGCCAAACAGCATCCGCTCGTACATAGCCTGCACGAAGGTGCTGCCGTCGGCGCTTTCTTCATAGCCCTTCATCAGGGCGGCGATATCATCCGGCGCAAAGGAGATCTCGTGGCCGTCCTCGGCGCACAGGCCGCAGATCTGCACCAGACGTGCACCGTCCGGTACGTAGTCCGGTTCTTTCTGCACTTCCCCGCTGCTGCGCAGATCAAGATCAGGCGCAGGCCCAGCGCGTCCAGCTTCGCGCGGTCGGCCTCACCGGTGAGCTTGCAGGTAGATGCCGCGCCAGATCTGGCCCCACTTGATATGTTTGCCCTCGTCGGCTTCGTAACCGCCCAGCTCCCGGAAGTTGGTGCCGCCGGCAAAATCCAGCTGGGTGCCGGGCACCGGGTGGGCCGGTGCAGCCTTTGCCGCAGCGCTGGACAGCACCGGAAATTGTAGAACGGCTTTGCGGGCCGTCCGCGGCGGGGCGGCAGGCTGGCCGAACCGCCCAGCACCTCCATCAGGTAGCTGCGCAGCAGGTCGATGTAGGCGGAGGAATGATCCCGCCGCTGCACCAGTGAGACGCACAGCGGGGCAGATCTTCCAGCAGCACATCCCGCACACGGTCCAGTTCCCGTCTGGCTCCCGGTTCATAGCGGGTCAGACAGGTGCAAAGCTGCTCCTGCACAAGATAATAGGCCTGATAAAGCTGGGGCCGATCTCCGCATTCGGCGCAAAGCCCAACCGGGCGCAGGCCGACCACAGCGGGCTGAACAGATCCTGCCGCAAGCTGGGCAGCAGCACCCGCTGACCGCGCAGCTCTGCCAGCGGGATGCTCTCCTTATCCAGAACGCGTGCCCCCGGGGCACCAGCAGGCAGGCAGGGTCTGCCCGCAGGGTGGTGCGGGCCAGTACCGGCGCAGCACAGCCAGATCGATGACCAGACCCGCGTCCAGCTCCCCCTGCTCCACATCGTCCGCCACCGCATCGTTGTCCATCATGCGGAAGCGCATCTCCACATGGGGATACTGCTGGCGGAACTTGTCCAGCTGGGTCTCCAATCCGGGCAGGTAGTCCGGCACCAGCGACACGCTGATGCCGATGCGCACCGGCTGCGCCGACTGGATCTCGGCCCGCAGGGATGCCTGCATCTGCTGGAACTGCTCCACTACCGGCGCGGCATGGCGCTGCAGGCTCATGCCGCGGTCGGTAAGGGTGAGCTTGTGGTGGGCGCTGAGGAACAGCGGCCCGCACAGCTCGGCTTCCAGCGCAGAGATGCTCTGCCGCAGTGCCTGCCGTGACAAAAACAGCCGCTGTGCCGCGCGGCTGTAATTCATTTCATCGCACAATACCAGAAGTAGTGCAGCTGGCGGATATCCATGGTTTCCTCCCTGAGAAAAGTATCGTATAAAGAATACCGCCTTTTTACGCGATTGTAAAGCCGTTGGCAGCAAAAAACTGCCGCACAGCATTGCACTGTGCGGCAGTCAGAGCGTGGAACGATCAGATCAGGCTCAGAGCTTCCTCGTCGCCCACCAGCGTGAAGTCCGGATGCATCTGCAGGATGCTTGCGGGCACCTCCGGAGTGACGGGGCCGAAGAATGCCTTCTTGATGATCTCGGCCTTGCCTGCGCCGTTTGCCACCATGAGCACCTTGCGTGCCTGCATGATAGTCTTGATGCCCATGGTATAAGCCTGCTTGGGCACCAGATCCACATTGCCGTCAAAGAAGCGCTTGTTTGCCTCAATGGTCTCAGCGGTCAGGTTCACACAGTGGTCTCCAGCTCAAAGGCTTCGCCCGGCTCGTTGAAGCCGATGTGGCCGTCGTGGCCGATGCCCAGCAGCTGCAGGTCGATGCCGCCCACAGCGTGGATGATCTGGTTGTACTTTGCGCAGGCATCCTCTGCATCGGGGTTGGTGCCGTCCGGCAGGTTGATCTTTGCAGGGTCGATGTTCACCTTGTCGAACAGGTTGCGGTGCATGAAGCTCCAGTAGCTTTCCGGGTGCTCCTTGGGCAGGCCGCGGTACTCGTCCAGATTGACGGTGGTCACCTCAGAAAAATCGATGTCGCCCTTGTTGTACCAGTCCACCAGCTGTGCATACGCGCCCACGGGGGTGCCGCCGGTCGCCAGACCCAGCACGCAGTTGGGCTTCATAATGACCTGTGCCGAAATGATATTGGCTGCCTTGCGGGACATATCCGCATAATCTTTTGCACGAATGATCTTCATTACAAACGACCTCACTTATCATCTTTTTTGCCGCTCTGCACGGACTGCGCAGAGCACTTCTGTGTTTAGTTTATCACATTTCGCAGACAAGCGCCAGTCATCCCGGCCATCTTTTCGGTGTGTTTGCACAAAAAGATGCAGCCCCGCCGTTTGGGCCGGCATTTCCGGTCACGAACGCGCAAAAACGCCGCCGGGCGTTTCCACACCGGCGGCGCTGCATGTTGAAAGATCAGTTCCCGCTGCACAGGCCGCAGGCGGCGACAGGCGGCGGGGGTGGCAGCACAGCCGCCAAGGGCGGTCTCGCGCAGCTCGGCAGGCAGGCGCTTGCCCACGGCGTACATGGCGTCCAGCATCTGGTCGAAGGGGATCAGCTGGCGGATGCCGCTCAGGGACAGTTCTGCTGCAATGAGGGCGTTGGCCACACCGGCAGCGTTGCGGTTCTGGCAGGGGTACTCCACCAGCCGCCTACGGGGTCGCACACAAGGCCCAGCATGTTCATCAGCACGGTGGAAGCTGCATCCAGACACTGCTGCGGGTTGCCGCCCATCAGCTCCACGGCGGCAGAAGCAGCCATGGCAGACGCAATGCCCACCTCGGCCTGACAGCCGCCCACGGCACCGGCCACGGTGGCGTTGCGCATGGCAAGATAGCCCACGGCACCGGCGTTGAACAGGCATCCACGATGCGCTGGTCGGAGATGCGGTAGCACTCCTGCAGGGCCAGCATCATGCCCGGCACCACGCCTGCAGAGCCTGCGGTGGGTGCAGCCACGATCAGGCCCATGGAAGCGTTCACTTCCAGCACGGCCATGGCGTAGGTCATGGCTTCTGCAGCACATCGCCGCAGATGTTTTTCTTCTTATTATAATGTGTTTCCAGCTTTTTGGCCTCGCCGCCAATGAGCCCGCCCATGGATTTGATGGGCTTTTTCAGCGGCTGGGTGGCAGAAGCGTGCATGATCTCCCATGCCTTTGCCATGCGGTGGTCCACAGCATCCCGGGGCACTTCGCCCAGCAGGCATTCCCGCTGGCGCATCACTCCGAAATGGGCAGTTGGTTTTCCTCACACAGGTCCAGCAGCTCCTTGGCGGACTTGAAATCCATGTTCATCGCTCGTCCCTCCTTACGGCTGCACGACCATTACATCGTTGATGTTCGGGTTTGCCAGCAGCAGCTGATCCACACCCTCGGGCAGGCGCTCATCCGACTCCACGATGGTGTAAGCCGTGTGCCCCTTTTCCTCGCGGAACAGACGCATGAATGCGATATTCACGCTGCGGTCGCTGAGGATCTTGGTGATGTGGGCCACCACGCCGGGCTTGTCCTTCTGCACCACGATGAGGGCATTGTACTCGCCGGTAAAGTCCACCTCCACACCGTTGATCCGCACGATGCGCACCTTGCCGCCGCCAAGCGATTCACCGCGCACGGTCATCACCTGACCGGCCGCATTCTCCATGCGGATATCCACCGTGTTGGGGTGGATGTCGGTCTCCACCTCATTGGGGGTGAAGCTGTAGCCAAGGCGCGGTCGGTGGCAATGGCAAAGGAATCCCGGATGCGGGTATCATCGGCCGAAAAGCCCATGATGCCGCCCAGCAGGGCGCGGTCGGTACCGTGGCCGTGGTAGGTTTTGGCAAAGGAGCCGTAGAGGGTAAAGTCCGCCCGCTTCAGCGGCGGGGCGATCATCTTCTGTGCCAGAAAGGCGATGATCTCGCGCCTGCGGTGTGGGAGCTGGAGGGGCCGATCATGTTCGGGCCCAGAACATCAAAACACTGATAAATGCCATGGGGTGTCACTCCTGTCAGGTCAAGAACCGCGCCGCGCATCAGACGCTTGCGCTGCTCTTGTTGATGAACTTCTGGTAGATGGTCTCCACGATCACGCCGATGGCGTTGTCGCCGGAGACGTTGCAGGCAGTGCCGAAGGAATCCTGAGTGATGTACAGAGCCACCATGATGGCGCAGATGGGGCCATTGGGGTCACCGGCCTCAGCGCCAAAGATCATGTACAGGAAGGGCAGAGCGGTCATGATGGAGCCGCCGGGAGCACCGGGAGAAGCCACCATGCAACGCCCAGCGTCATGATGAAGGGCACCACGGTAGCAAGGCTGATGGGCAGTTGGTTCATCAGGCAGACGGCAGTTGCGCAGGCGGTAATGGTGATCATGGAGCCTGCCATGTGGATGTTGGCGCACAGAGGCACCACGAAGTTGCGGATCTGCTCGCTCACGCCATCAGCCGCAGCGCACTGCAGGTTGACCGGGATGGTGGCTGCAGAGGACTGAGTGCCCAGAGCGGTGGTGTAGCCGGGGATCTGGTTGCGGATCATCTTGAAGGGGCTCTTGTGGCTCACAGCGCCTGCAACGCAGAACTGCAGGAAGATGCAGACCAGATGCATGATGATGACCACCAGGAACACCTTCACAGGATGCCCAGAATGGCGTAGGTCTTGCCGGACTTGGTCATGTCGATGAAGGTACCGCAGACGTACAGGGGCAGCAGCGGGATGATGACGCTGTGCAGCACCTGATCGATGATGCCGGAGAAGTCCTTCATGCCATTATAAAGTGTATCACCGATGGTCTTGCCGCGCAAGGTGGACAGGCACAGGCCCAGCACGAAGGCCAGCACCACGGCAGACAGGGTGTCCAGCAGCGGAGGGATGGAGATGGAGATGTAGCTGGCCAGAGAGTTGTCAGCCGTGGCGGCGATCTGTTCCAGAGCGCCTTCGCTCATGAAGCTGGGGAACAGGCTTGCAGACACCAGATAGGATGCCGAGCCCGCGATCAGGGTGGAGCCGTAGGCCAGAGCACCGTGATGAGCAGCAGCTTGCCTGCGCCGCTCTTCAGGTCGGCAATGCCCATGGTGACGTAGGCCACGATCATCAGCGGATGATGAACTTCAGGAACGAGCTGAAGATGCTGGATGCCGTGACGACGACCCGGCAGAACCACACCGGAAGAACTGGCCGATGATGATGCCCAGCACGATGGCGATGAGCAGCTTCGGCAGCAGTCCGAGCTTGAATTTTTTCTTTCCATAAGAATAAAATCCTCCTTTTCCTATCCTGACCTTTGTGCGGCACCTGACAGCGCTCTCTCCGCCGCAGCCCGCACGGCCAGCCTTTCACGAAACGTCAAATTTTCACTTGACGTGTTGATACATTTAGTTTAACATAGACATATGCATGATTCAAATTCATAAAACTAAAGTTATGGTTTAAAAATCTTAATAGCAGAGGAGTTTTGCCATGGAAGTGCGCCAGCTGAACACCCTGATCCGTGCCGCCCAGTTCCAGAGCTTTTCCAAGGCAGCGGAAAGTCTGGCTATTCCCAGTCTGCCGTTACCGTGCAGATCAAAGCGCTGGAAGAAGAGCTGGGTGTGCGCCTGTTCGACCGCATGGGCAAGCGGGTGATCCTGACCGCACAGGGTCAGTGCTTTCTGGAATACGCCAACAGCATTCTGGATACCATCCACAACGCCCGCCGCGCCCTGAGCGAGGATGCCGAACTGGAGGGCTGCCTGCACATCGGCACGCTGGAATCTCTCTGCTTTTTCCGTCTGCCCGGCCTGATGCATCAGTCCGGGTGGAACACCCCAAAGTCAGCCTTCGGGTCACTACCGGCTCCCCGGAAGAGCTGATCGAAAAGATGGAGCGCGGCGAGGTGGACCTCATCTGCATTCTGGACGAGCCGCGCTACTCCAACAGCTGGCACAAGTGCAATGAGGTGCCGGAGGAGGTGGTGTTCGTGGCTTCCCCGGACATCGACCTCGGCCACCCCGGCCCGTACCGGGTGGCAGAGCTTCTGGACAAGCCCTTCTTTCTCACCGAACGCAACGCCAACTACCGCCGCACCTTTGACCGGTTTCTGGCTTCCCGCCAGATCGAGCTGACCCCCAGCCTAGAGATCAGCGATACCTCCTTTATCATCAAGATGCTGGAGCGCTCCTCCGGCATTTCCCTGCTGCCGCGCTTCGCTGTGGCCGAGCCTGCGTCCAGAGGAGATCTGCGCATTCTGGAGGTGTCAGACTTCCGGCTGACCATGTACCGCCAGATGTTCTACCACAAGGATAAATGCTGCACCCGGGAAATGGACGCCTTTATCCAGCTGGCCTCCGGGCCGGACCTTCCGCTTTTATAATACAGATAATACAGAAAGCAGCAGACCCCCGGACGGTAAACCGCCCGGGGGTCTGCTGCACTGAGGAGTTTTCAGGAATTTGCAAAGCATTGCGCAGACTGTGTGCAGGCACAGCCCCGCAGATGAGGATGATTAAGCAAAGAAGGAGATGATGAGTGCTACCAGGAAGCCCACACCGCCAACCAGAGTTTCCATGATGGTCCAGGTCTTGAGGGTGGTCTTTTCGTCCATGCCCACAAGGCTCTTCACCAGCCAGAAGCCGGAGTCGTTAAAGTGGGAGCACACGGTGGAGCCGCCGGCGATGGCAGCGGTGACGCAGGCCAGATACAGCGGGCTGAGTTCGCTGATGCCGGGCATGGCGGAGATGATGCCTGCTGCCATGGTCATAGCCACGGTAGAGGAACCAACGGAGATGCGCACCAGAGCAGCCACGATGAAGGCCACCAGAACCAGCGGCAGGCTGCGTTTGCCACGGCGTTGCCGATGACGTCGCCCAGACCGGAGTTCTGCAGCATGTAGCGCAGCACGCCGCCGCAGGCAGTGACCAGCAGGATCATGCCGGTGGGCTCAAGGGACTTGGTCATGATCTTTTCCAGCTGGGCATTGTTATAGCCGTGACGGGTGCCCAGCAGATACATAGCAGCGATGGTAGCCAGCAGCAGAGCCATGAAGGGCTCACCGAGGAAGGCCAGAACGGGCTGGATGCCAGCCAGAGCGGGCACCACTTTTGCCACAGAGTTTGCAATAATGAGGACCAGCGGGATCAGGATGATGCCCACGATGGTGCCGAACTTGGGCAGCTTGCTCTCGTCGATGTCTGCCTGCTGTGCAACGTGCTCGGGCACCTCGATCATATACTTTTGCCGCAGATGGAGCCCCAGATGGGACCGGCAGCGATCATGGCGAAGATGCCGCAGAAGATGCCGATGAGGATGACCCAGCCAGATCAACGCCCCAGCATGCTGGCCACCAGAACGGGGCCCGGCGTGGGAGGGATGAAGGCGTGGCCGACAGCCAGACCGGCCAGCAGAGGGATGACATAGTACAGGACCGAGCGCTTGGTGCGCTTTGCCAGAGAGAAGGCCAGCGGGATCAGGATGATCAGACCGGCATCGAAGAACACCGGCATGGCCACCACCAGACCTGTGATACCCAGCGCCCATGCGGCTTTTTCGTCGCCGAACTTGCGCACCATGGTCACGGCCAGCGTCTGTGCGCCGCCGGATTCTTCCAGAATGGCACCGAACATGGAGCCAAGGCCCACCAGAAGAGCGATGCCCTTTAAGGTGTTGCCGATACCTTCGTTGACCGAGCCGATGATGTCAGACAGGGGCATACCGGCCATCAGGCCGATGCCCACCGCACCGATCAGGATGGAGATCATGGCGTGGACTTTGAACTTGATGATAAGGATGAGCAAAAGGATCAGGCCCGCCACCGCGGCGAACACGAGCCGTGCGGCGTCCGGGGTTGCAACAGCTGTCATAAACGTTTCCTCCATTTTTTGATGTTTTGTGTGCTTTGGGTCTTATTTCAGCGCCGTCCCCGCAGACGGACACCGGATTTCGATGGTTTTTATAGGTGAAGCAATATCCGCTTTTTTGTTTTTGGCGTAACTTTATCCAGACCGCTCAGCAAAACAACGCTGAACAGTTGATTTTTTGTTTTTGGTTTTTATCGCAAACGAAGCGTTTTTACTCCATATATGCACCTTCATGGGGCTGACAGCGTGCTGAGAGTAGAGTTTCAGCAGGCCCTTGGTGTACTTGGGAGCCTTGGGCTTCCAGTTGGCACGGCGCTGGGCAAGGATGGCCTCCATCTCTTCGGGGGTCTTTTCCTCACCGTTCACGCCCACGATGGCAAGCTGGCGGTTCGGCACATCGATGCGGATGAGATCGCCCTCTTCCACCAGAGCGATGGGGCCGCCCACAGCGGCCTCCGGGCTGACATGGCCGATGACCGGGCCGCGGCTTGCGCCGGAGAAGCGTCCGTCGGTAATCAGCGCTACGCTGGAAGCCAGCTTCGGGTCGGCGCAGATGGCCTCGCCGGTGTAGAACATCTCGGGCATGCCGCTGCCGCGGGGGCTTCGTAACGGATGAAGATGGCATCTCCGGGCTGGACCCGCTTGTTCAGAACGGCGCTGATGCACTCTTCCTCGCTGGTCAAGGGCTTTGCGCGCAGGGTGGCGTGGAACATGTTCTTGGGGCAGGCGGTGTGCTTGATGACACTGCCTCCGGGGCCAGATTGCCCTTCAGGATAGCGATGCTGCCGTCGGTGCCCTTGGCATTGTCAAAGCTGTGGATGATATCCTCGCGGGTGACTTTGATGCCCAGACCCTTGGTCTTTTCCTGCAGGATCTCGTCGCAGTGCTCGTAGAAGCCGTTCTTCTTCAGGTCTTCCAGGTTTTCGCCCAGCGTCTTGCCGGTGACAGTCATCACGTCCAGATGCAGCATGGACTTGATCTCTTCCATCACGCGGGGCACGCCGCCTGCATAGTAGAAGTACTGTGCGGGCCAGTCGCCGGAGGGACGGATGTTCAGCAGATAGTGTGCGCCGCGGTGCATCCGGTCAAAGGTGTCGGCATCGATCTCAAAGCCGAACTCGTGTGCAATGGCGGGCAGATGCATGGTGGCATTGGTGGAGCCGGAGATGGCGGCGTGCACATGATGGCATTCTCGAAGCTCTTCATGGTGACGATGTCCTTGGCCTTGATGCCCTCGGCCACCAGCTTCATCACCTGAACGCGGCATCATAGGCAGCCTGCTTCAGCTCCGGGGCGGTGGCGGGCATCAGGGCGGTGCCCGGCAGCATCAGGCCCAGAGCCTCGGCCATGATCTGCATGGTAGAAGCGGTGCCCATAAAGGAGCAGGCACCGCAGCTGGGGCAGGCATTGTGCTTGTAGTAGTCCAGCTGCTCGTTAGGGATCACGCCGGTCTTTTCCCATGCGTCGAACTTGCCGATCTGTTCCAGCGTCAGCAGGTCGTTGATGGCGCAGGCGGGGTCATTGACCACGTACTTCTTGGGCAGGGTGTGGGCTTCCATCACGCCGCCGGTGACTACGATGGCGCTCATATCCTTCAGGCGGCCAATGCTCATCAGCATGGCCGGCATGGACTTGTCGCAGCTGGCGATGAACACGCCGCCGTCGTACACGGTGGCGTTGGCCTGAGCTTCCACCAGATTCACGATGGCGTCACGGTGGGGCAGCGAGTAGTTGATGCCGTCGTGGCCCTGTGCGATACCGTCGCACATATCGGTTGCAAAATAGCGTGCAGCCTTGCCGCCGTGGGTGTTGACTGCCTGTACAGCCTCCTTCACGAACTGATCCAGATGGCGCTGCCGGGGTGCTGTCGCCAAAGGTGCTCTCCACCATGATCTGGGGCTTTGCAAGGTCGTCCACCTTCCAGCCCATGCCGATCTTCAGCGGATCGTTTTCCGGTGCCAGTTTACGCACTGCCTGAGAACGCAGTTCCATGATCATACCTCCAAAATGCTCTTTTCCTGCTTTGCAAATCGTCCTTTTGACTGTCGGACATCTTACATGTTCATTCTAATCGAATCCCGCCTCGTTTGCAAGTTGTCGCAGTCAGAACCCACTTTATGACAATAACCAGCCCATTTTTTCGTGCACATTGCTCTGAAATCTTGGATACATCATATAATCTAATCAGTTTTTCGACTTTTCTGTATCATTCGTCTCAAAAGTCATCAGACAACTTCAGGCATAAAAAGTCCCCGCACAGACCTTGCACTGTGCGGGACGTAAAATGCGGCGGCGTCAGGTTTCCCATTCGCCGTCGTAAAGCTTTCGGATGCAGTTGCGGTTGAAGTTCAGGTGCATCACCATGGCAGACCGGGCGCCAATGGGGTCATGCCGGGCAATGGCTTCAGTGATCATGCGGTGGGTCAGGATGGTCTCCTCCGTCAGCTTTTTGTGGGTAACATTCACGAACATCATGACCGCCGTATCGATAATGGGGATGAGCTGCTCCACCACCATGTTCTTGCTGCTCTCTGCGATGCAGGTATGGAATGCGATGTCGTCCTCAATGTACAGATCACCGCTGTGGATCTTGCTCTCCACCCGGTCGCACAGCGCTGGATGCGCTCGATGTCCTCGTCGGAAGCGTTCAGCGCTGCCATCTCGGCCATGCCCGGTTCCAGCAGCAGGCGCACGTTCACCAGATCCAGTGCCAGCGCGTTCTTGTCCTGCACGCTGCGCAGGTTCAGCGGGTCCGAAAGGCCCTTGGCGGTCGTGACCACATAGGTGCCGGAGCCCCGCCGCGCCTCCACGATGCCCTTGCTGGAAAGCAGCTTCACGCTTCGCGCACCGTGCTGCGGCCCACGCCGAACTTTTCACCCAGCTCAAATTCATTGGGCAGCTTGGCTCCCGGCTCCAGCGGGGTATCCAGAATATAGTGGTAAATTTCGTCCTCCACCTGTTCGGCAAGGAGTTTGTTTTTCAGATGGGAAAATTCGCTCATGGTTGTTCCCTCCCCTGTTTTTTAATTTATTATAAGGCAGGGCAGCAGACAAAAGCAAGGGCTGTCCTCATTCACAGACAGCCCTTGCTTTTGGGTATTTTATTCGTTTGCGGCCTTTTCCAGCTCCGCTTCCTCTGCGGCGGCTTCGGCCTCCTCCTGCTTCTGGTACTCCAGGAAAGCCGACCACATGGGTTCGATGTCCTTGCCCTTCACCCGGCGGTCGAAGTAGTTACGGGTGATGTCCACCACAGTGCCGGACAGCACCAGCACGCCGATCAGGTTCGGGATCATCATCAGACCGTTGAAGTATCGGAAAGATCCCACGCAAGGCCCAGCTTCATGGTGGCACCCACCACGGTCATGCACACAAAGACCACCTTGTAGATGCGGCTGCCTGTGGTGCCGAAGAGATACTCCACGGCCTTGGTGCCGTAGTGGCTCCAGCCCAGCGTAGTGGAGTAGGCAAACAACAGAATGGAAACAGCAATGAACTTGGGGCCAAAGCTGCCAAATGCGGCGGTGAAGGCCTGACCCACCAATGCGTTGTCCTGCACACCGGCTAGTACAGCGCCGCTCTGCAGGTCTACCACGCCGGTGGTCAGGATGACCAGAGCAGTGAGCGTGCAGACCACGATGGTATCGGCAAACACCTCAAACACGCCCCACATGCCCTGATGCACCGGCTCCTTGACGTTGGAAGCGGAGTTGACCATGACGGCAGAGCCGAGACCGGCTTCGTTGGAGAAGGCACCGCGCTTGAAGCCCCAGGTGATGGTCTGGCTGATGCCGTAGCCCAGCGCACCGCCGCCTGCCGCGTTCAGATTGAAAGCACCCTTGAAAATAGCCGCAAATGCCGCTGGGATGTTGCCCGCGTGCAGCACTACGATGATGAGCGCGCCTGCAATGTAGAACAGGGCCATGAGTGGCACCAGCTTTTCGGTAACAGCGGCAACGCGCTTCAAACCGCCAATGACGATAAGGCCGTGACCACCATCAGGCACAGGCCGGTGACGAGGGTCGGTACGCCAAAAGCAGCGTTCATGTTGCCCGCGATGGAATTGATCTGGCTCATGTTGCCAATGCCGAAGGAAGCCAGAATGCAGAAACAGGCAAACAGCACTGCCAGCACCTTGCCCAGCTGTTTGCAGCCCTTCTTTGCGCCAAGACCATCGGTGAGGTAGTACATGGCACCGCCCGACCACTCGCCTTTTTCGTTTTTGCGGCGGTAGTACACGCCCAGCACATTCTCCGAAAGCTGGTCATCATGCCAAGCAATGCCATGACCCACATCCAGAAGATGGCACCCGGCCCACCGGAAACGATGGCCGTTGCCACACCCACGATGTTGCCGGTGCCGATGGTGCCCGCCAGCGCCGTGCACATGCTCTGGAACTGGCTGATGGCCATATCCTCCTTGCTGGTATGCGCGGTGATGTCCTTGTTGGTGAAGATCGCGCCGATGGTGTGCCGGAGCCAGTAGCCCATTTTGCGGAACTGGAAAAAGCCCGTGCGGGCACTCATCCAGAAGCCGGTGCAGAACAGCAGTGCCAGACCAAACGGCCCCCACACCACGCCATTGATGGCATTGTTCACCTGCGTGATCATCTCGACCATTCTCTCTTTCCCCCTATACACAAAACAAAAGCGGACAGAACCCACCAAAGGCTCTGCCCGCAAAATTCGGAGCGCTCTCATTTTCCGCAGCCGGGGTGCGCCGCATTCCCCGGCTGCGCCCCATTGCGCAAAGACGATGGCTCTGTCCTTTTGCCTGAGAGATACAGCCGCTTTCCCTGCGGCCTTACACCTTCGGCACCCACTTTACAAGCGGGGCTTCTCCAGAGTGCACGGTCTTTCCCCGCCGTGCACGTCTTTTCAGTTCTTCCGGCGCACAGTTGTGCGCGATAGAAAGACTATACCATATTCTGTCCTTGTGCGCAAGACATTTTGTATATCATACGCTGCTTTTTCATCTATTATGCCGACAGATGAATTTTGTTTTGGTATTACTTTTGTCCTCCCTCATCATAGCGCTGCCATAAATTTATTTTACTTTTCTTTTGGCTCTGCGCCTTCAAACCCCCGGCTTTGCCATCCGGCTGGCATCGCCGTTTTCTTTCGCGGTCTCGTAAGAATCTGTGCCGTAATAGGCGCTGGCGGGGCCGATCTCCAGCCAGAAGTCCTCCCGTTCTTTCTCTGTGGTCGGTTCTGTCTCTTTTTGTTTTTCATCTGCAAACGCCTCCTTTTCTGCATAAAGTCTTGCCTGCAGGCCAAAGCTTTATGCAAAGGAAAGGCGGTGTATCCCATGCGCAGTGGAGGTTGGAAGCCCTTTTGGGCAGCACTGTTTGCTTCGCTGCTGGTGCTGGTGCCGCTGGTGGGCGGCACGGTGCTGCTGTCCCGTCAGCAGCTGCGCACCCAGCTGCGGCAGGCTGCCCGCAGCGAGAGCGGTGTGCCCATCCAGCTGCCCAAGACCACCGACCAGCTCACTGTGCTGCTGTGCGTCTCCAGCGAACAGCCCGGCTTTGTGCTGGCCTACCTGAACGCCAGCCAGAACTGCGTGCATCTGCTCAGCGTGCCTGCCGTGCTCACCGTGCCTTTTGCAGAAGAAGAAACGTCCCTTGCCCGCTGCTATGCCGCCGCTGGCCCGGCCCGCTGCCGCGAAGCGCTGGCACAGGTGCTGGCCCTGCCGGAGGGCACAAGGTATCTGGGCCTTTTCTCCCCGATGTGCTGGAGCGCATTGGCCAGCCGGTAGGTCCGGTCGCGGGTAGGCTTTAACCGGCGCACTGACCGAGGAAGAGCTTGCCCGCTATGGCCGCAGCCGGGCCGTGCAGGCATTCCGCCGGGGACGCGCACGAATTCCTGTGCCAGTTGCAGGCCGACGAAGCCTTTTCACCAGTACGCACCGCAGCGGCCCGCGCGGCCGTGTGGGATGCGTTTCTCCGGCAGGATCTGGACCTGCTGCCCGCCACCCTGCCGGATGCCTGCGTGCCAGCAGTTCGGCCTGCTCACCGACCTGACCGCGCTGGACTATGACGCTTTGGAACGCACACTGGAATTTCTTGCCAACAACAGCGCCACTGTGGCGGCGCAGGCCCTGCCCGGCCAGTGGAATGCCGCCAGCGGCACTTACACGGTCACGGATGTTTCCCGCGCTGCCATGCAGACCTTTTCAATGTTTCACCCACCGAGGCGCAGGCCTCGTCCTTCAGCGAGCCATAACCCAGCACCAGCGTGCCCGCCGCTGAGGGTGCTTCTCCGGTCAGGTCGTAATCGCTCAGCAGGCTCAGCTGCACGCCTTCGGCTTCCGCCGCGCAGCGCAGCGCAGCATCCGGCGGCGGGTCTTTGAGCTTTGCCAGCAGGTTCAGTCCGGTGTGCAGGCCCGCAAGGTCAGCTCGCCGGGAGCAAAGGCAGTGTTCAACGCTGCCGCCAGTGCGTCCCGCCGGGCCTTGTAGGCCACACGTTCCCGGGCCAGATGCCGGGTGAAGTAGCCCTCGGTGATAAAGCGGGCCAGCGTCTGCTGCTCAAACCGGCTCACCGTGCCGGAGTACAGGCGGTATTTTTTCCGCCATGCAGGCAGAAGATGCTCCGGCAGCACCATATAGGCGATACGGATGCTGGGAGGCCAGACTGCGGGAGCAGGTGGAGAGGTACACCACCGGGCCGTCTGCACCCGCCATGCCCTGCAGGCTGGGCAGAGGCCGGGTATCAAAACGGAACTCCGAATCGTAATCATCTTCTATAATATACCGCCCGCCCGGCCTGCGGGCTGCCCAGTGCAGAAGCTCGGCCCTGCGGCCCGCAGGCATGGTAACGCCTGTGGGGAACTGGTGGCTGGGCGTGACGTAGCACACCGCTGCATCCGACCGGTTCAGTGCTTCCACCGAAAGGCCGTCCTCGTCCACCGGTAGGCAGCAGCAGTGCACACCGTTGTTCTGCAGCACCTGCAAAGCACGGGGGTAGCCCGGCGTTTCCACCGCTGCAGGGCCGGGCAGCAGCGGTGCCAGCAGGCCCAGCAGATATTCCAATCCCGCGCCCACCACGATCTGGTGCGGCCCGCACTGCACACCGCGGTATTCAGAGAGATATTCCGCCAGCGCCTGTCGCAGGGCCGGGTCGCTGCGCATCGCCGTGGGTGAGCAGCTGGGGCGAGGAATAGAGCAGCTCTTTTTGCAGCCGCGCCCATGTGCGGAACGGGAACAGCTCCGGGTCTACCCCGCGGGTGGAAAGGTCGTACCGCACCGGCAGCGCAGGCGGTTCCGGTTTTGGCGGTGCGGGCTGTTCCGGCCCGCCGGCAGGCCGGGACGGCAGGGCCAGATATTCCTGTACATAAAAGCCGCTGCGCCTCCCGCGATTCCAGATACCCTTCCGCCGCCAGCATCTGATAGGCGGCATCCACCGTATTCACCGAGACGGACAGCTCTGCCGCCAGCCGCCGCTTGCCGGGCATCCGGGTGCCCGCCGCAAGGGTGCCGCTTCGCATCTCTCCGGCAAGGCTGCGGTACAGCTGTTCGTACAGCGGCACGCCAGAAGAAGCATCCAGCGCCGTGGTCAGATGGACCATAAATTATCCCTCCTGTCTGGGTATTGCATCAAACTGACCCCATTAAAAAACTTATTCTGGGTATTTCATGGTGTCAGTTCTGCGTATAATAGGAGCATACCCGCTGGACACCCAAATGTCAAGTAGGATTGTAGGTAAGTGGTTGCGAAGCAATCAAAGCCCCAGTGGGGCTTTGAAGCGGCGAACGGTCTTGCCGCAGGCAAGATGGAAGGCTTCGCCCTGACAAGTTCGCGTTTGTGAAGCGAAGCGGAACAATAAAGTCCCCAGTGGGGACTTAAGCGACCGAACGTCTTGCCGCAGGCAAGATGGAAGGGCCTCGCCCTGACAAGTTCGCGTTTGGTGGAAGCGAAGCGGAACACTAAAGTCCCAAGTGGGAC
>ENA-OQDF01000352-OQDF01000352.1-human-gut-metagenome-genome-assembly--contig:-NODE-352-length-18921-cov-2.158136_pt1 | contig 18921 bp, 22 predicted proteins | sample MGYA00242769_ERZ504597 | MGnify/ENA primary metagenome ERZ504597 (study PRJEB26092, sample SAMD00036305) | human gut metagenome | host: Homo sapiens | study: EMG produced TPA metagenomics assembly of...
TGTCCTTGTATTCTTGGTCTTCAGATTCCTCGCCACAGTTATTCGGCTTATAATTCAGCTCTTTTATCTTAGCCATCACGATTCTTTCTAGTCTCAGCACTGGCGCCTGGTTTGTGATTCAAGATATTTGATACCGTTGCGACAGAGACATTGCATTCCTTTGCAATCTCTTTAATCGTAACCATTTTTATTTCCCCTTTATTCATTTTTGGGTTTTAAATCACATATTTGTCACCCTTTTTTACTATCTTAGAACACTTTTTTCTATCTTGTCAACCAATTAATTCTATGCTAAAATAAATCAAGCCTTATTTTTCTAATAAATACAATGCCTGAGGAGGATTTATGAAGCAATCACTTACACTTCCTATGGCAGATAAATTATATCATGATAAGCAGACATATGCTTTTATACGATCCGTGAATGTCTCATGGGAAAAACCAGAAAAAACCATTATTATCTTGAATACAGCTATAATCGAAAGGATTGGTATGCACTTAACGGTGGATTTCCGATTACACTTCCTTGCGATGAACTTTCTGCTACCGACACACTCAGAAATCAAAATCCGAATGGTGAAACTATCCCCATTGTTTCCCTCTGTTCTTTACAGAGCAAATATGGGAAACCGGAACCTGTATGCATTCAGTCTGTAGAAAAATCAACATCTACATCTGAGACTGTACAGATCAGCGTATACAAACGGAATGAAAGAAAACCGTAATATCATCCGAAACGAAAACGGTGTCGGACACATTCAGGATAATGATTATGCAACACCAATCATCAGTCACCGCGCCGACCCTTATATTTATAAACACACCGACGGAAAATATTATTTCCTTGGTTCCCATACCGATGCCGGACATAACTTAAATGGTACTTATCAGTATCTTTACATCATTCTCCGCTGCGCTGATACACTCGAAGATCTGACCGATAATTCCGGACGTTATACAGAAAAAGTCATATACGAAAGAGAACCATCGGTCCGGACCGTGTCAGTCCACACCTCTGGGCTCCTGAAATTCACTATATCCAGGGTGGCTGGTATGTATATTACACAACAACCGTTTCCGACCATTCTTCATGGCGGATCCGTCCGCACTGTCTTGCCTGCACCGGCAATGATCCAATGAATGATCCTGGATCACCAAGGGTCCAATTCAGACAACTGTGGAAAATGATATTGCTTTTACCGATTTTTCTCTGGATCATACCTTCTTCACCATAGAGGGGAAGATTATTTCGTATGGGCACAGAAAACGAATAATATTTCTGATATTTTTATTGCAAAATTATCTAATCCATGGACGATCTGTACTCCATCTGTTCTTCTGACTCATCCCGAATATAACTGGGAACTTCACGGATTTGCGGTAAACGAAGGACCTGCCGTTATCAAACACGAAGGTCGGATCTTTCTTACATTCTCCGCAAGTGGTACAGATGCTCTTTATAACATGGGACTTTTATATGCAGAAGAAGACTCGGATCTTTTGGACTCTTCTTCCTGGACCAAACTTCCTTATCCTGTATTTCACAGCAGCCGCACTACCGGATTCTTTGGTCCCGGACACAACAGCTTCACCCGCTCCACTGACGATACCGAAGATCTTATGGTCTATCACGCACGTCAGGAAGAACGCTACTTAGGTGAAGGCGATTATCAACACTCTATGATGCCGGAAGAAATGCTTATATAGGAAAAGTCTTCTGGAACGAAGATGGTATGCCAAACTTCTCCGTCCCTGGTGCTTCACTCGCCATGAGAAAAGAAGACCTTACGCTTCCCGATCATTGGTAAGCTTTAATTTATCTAAGATATAGAATATCAGGCTAAGTGCCATGGCAACAACACATGCCAGAACCATTCCTGTCAATGACACGGTTCCGATATTCACAGATATTCCGGACAGACCGGTTACAAATACAATGGATGTTAACATCAGGTTTCTGGATCTTCCGTAATCTACTCTGGAGTCTACCAGAATACGAAGACCAGATGCTCCGATCATACCATATAAAAGGAACGAGATTCCTCCGATAACCGGTCCCGGAATTGTCTGGATCATCATCGACAATTTCCCAACAAATGAACAGATAATAGACAGAACCGCAGCCCCGCCGATTACACGGACGCTGTATACTTTTGTCACTGCCATAACTCCGATATTTTCTCCATATGTGGTTGTCGGTACTGATCCGATCAGTCCTGATACCATTGTTGAGAAATTGTCCCCGAACAGGATCTGTGAAGTCCCGGGTCTGTTAACAAGTCTCTTCCGATGATTTTGCTTGTCACAACCTGATGTCCAATATGCTCGGATGTGATAACCAGCAGTACCGGAAGGATCATAAGAATCGCACCCATATCGAACTTTGGCATCTGAAAATTCGGGATTGCAAACCATGAAGCTTCTACTACCTGTGTAAAATCCAGAATTCCGCATGCCAGTGCTGTCAGATATCCTGCGACTACCGCGATCAGGATCGGGATAACTGATAAAAATCCTCTGAATAAAATATTTCCAAATACCGCAACCCCCAGCGTCACTGCAAATACAAGTACATTCTTTGGATCGATCTTATCCTCCAACAAGCCTGCGTTACCTGCAGCAGAACTTGATAATTCCAGTCCGATCAGCGCAACAACGGGCCCCATAGCTGCCGGCGGAAGCACAATATCGATCCACTTCGTTCCACATTTGTAAATAATAAATGACAGGATACATCCACAAAATCCAACTGCTACAAATCCTCCCAGTGCATACGGATATCCCATCTTACTGATCACAACACCCGCCGGTGCAAGAAATGCAAAGCTAGATCCCAGATACGCCGGCGACTTTGCTTTTGTCACCACGATAAAGATCAGCGTTCCCACACCGTTCATAAAAAGTACGATCGCAGGATTGATTCCGAATATAAACGGCACCAGCACCGATGCCCCAAACATCGCAAACATATGCTGGATACTAAGTGGCAGCAATAGTTTCAATGGTACTTTTTCTTCTACCTGGATAATCTTATGACTTTCCATATTTCATTTTCCTCCTCTTTTTCCTTTGTCTTAAAAAAAGAGGCATGGGAATTACGCATCTCATACCTCTTAATCTAAGATTTCACTCTTCTGATTATTTTAACATATCCATTCTGTCTAAAAAAGTAAAATCCTTATTTTTTCTTTATATATTTCTGTCTAGTTGCTTTCCTGGAATGCTTTTAATTCTTTCGGTGTCGGAAGCCCTTCGTTATCTCCGATATTCATTACCTGAATTGCTCCAATCGCATTTCCTCTTTTTACACTATCCTTCAGATCCAATCCTTCCAGAATTCCACTTAAAACTCCGACTGCAAATCCATCACCGGCTCCAACGGTATCTACAACTTCTCTACCTTATAGCCTGCTACATCATAATTCTCGTCTGCAGTCTGCACATAGGCACCTTTCGATCCATCTTTGATAATCACTGTTTTCACACCCAGCTTCTGATAAAAATCTGCTGCTTCTTTCTTATCTTCTGTTCCTGCTAATATCTTGCACTCACCGATCCCCGGAAGTACTATATCTGCCTTCGCTGCCAGCTGGTTGAGCACAGTACACATCGTCTCTTCATCTTCCCACAACACCGGTCTGAGATTGGGATCAAATGTAATAAATATTCCAGCTTCCTTTGCTCTGTCCATCAAGCGAAAGTTGTTTTTCTTGCACTTTGCGAAAGTGCCGGTGGAATTCCAGTCACATGAACCAGTTCTACATCTGTCAGGTCAATCGCATCAATTCGCTGATTGTAATATGCGATGCCGCTGACCCTTTCCTGTAATATGGCGCATATGGATCACTTCCGTCTGTCACACGGTTCTTTAACTGGATTCCGGTTCTGTACACATCATCATATGTAACCAGAGAAGTTCCTATCTCATTCTTTTTTTAATGCATTTTGCAATATAATGTCCAAATGGATCGTCACCAAGTCTGGTGAGATATTCTACTGGATGTCCAAGTCTCGATAATCCAATCGATACATTCACTTCTGCCCCTGACATTGCTCTTGTAAAATGTTCCACTTCTTCTAATGGTCCTGTCGTATCTGCGATCAAAAGTGCCATTGGTTCACCAAATAATATTGTCTTTCCCATTTCGTCTTTCCTTTCCTGCAATATGCCTCTATGCTTCCTTCGGCTTTCTTACCAGATGGATTGCAAATCCGCCCACTTCTTCTGCCATATAAACTGCCTGTATTTTTCCGTCCGGCCGGTAAACGGTGCTATCTTCATTAAACTTGACACCTTTTCTTTCCAGATATGCTTTCGCCAGTTCTACAGAATATGTCGCAATTGCAATATGTCCTTTTGTTCCAAGATATGGTTTTTTCATTGTCTCTACATATCCTGCTGAAAAGATAGAACTCGGATTTTCATTTGGCGCAAATCCAAACATTGTATCAAATGCTCCTGCTACTAGATGAGCCTCCGATTCATTCTCACAGTTAATTCCTACATGTGCAAGTCTGAATCCGAGCATGCTTCTAACCGCTTGTTCTGTCAATTCTCTAATCTTATCAAAATTTCCCGCCTCTATCTCTGCCGCAGGAACCATCCAGGTTCCTCCACATGCCAGAATCTTATCTTCCGCGAGATAATCGCTGACATTGGATGGATTGATTCCACCAGTCGGCATAAAACGGATCTGACTATAAGGTGCTGCCATGGCTTTGATTGCTTTCAATCCGCCTGCTGCCTCTGCCGGGAAGAATTTCACCACATTCAGTCCATATTTGATCGCCTGCTCAATATCACTTGGGCTGGAGCATCCTGGAAGAATCGGAATCCCTTTCTTCACACAATACTCAACTGTGTCCGGATTCAGTCCAGGCTTACGATGAATTTCGCCCCTGCTTCTATTGCCGCATCTACTGTTCTGTATTCAATACAGTTCCTGCTCCTACCAGCATCTCCGGATAAGCTTTCGTCATTTCCGCAATGGATTCTCTTGCTGCGTCTGTACGGAATGTAACTTCTGCACACGGAAGTCCTCCTTCGCACAATGCTTTTGCGAGCGGAACCGCATCCTTTGCATCATTCAATTTGATAACCGGAAGAATCCCCATACATTCAATCTGTTTCAATAATTCTTCTGCCATGTCTTCTACCTCCTATGCCAGTTTATTGATCGGATAATGAATTGCTTCACCATTGGCAAATCTTACAGATTCTTCTGCAACCTTTCTCTTCAGTTCACTTGCTGCTTCTTCCGAATACCAAGCCATATGAGGTGTTACAACCAGATTTTCATGCTTAAACAATGGTGAATCTTTACTTACCGGCTCTCCAAGCATACAGTCAAGTCCTGCTCCTGCAATTTCTCCATTGCTCAACGCCTCATCCAAATCTGCTTCATTAATGATTCCTCCACGTGCCACATTGATCAGCACTGCTGAATTCTTCATCTTCTTAAATGTCTCTGCATTGAATAAATCTTTATTTCCATCTGCCGGACAATGTAAGGAAATAATATCTGATTTTGTAATAATATCCTCTACAGAAACTGCTGTCACATATTCATCCGTCTCTGGTGTCGCTTTAAAATATGGATCTGTTCCGATTACTTTAAAACCAAGTGCATGCATTTTCTTTGCAAAATTACGCCCAATTCTTCCAAGTCCTACAACTCCAACTGTCAGTTCGCTGAATCTGTGGATTGGAATTGCTTTTGTATAATCCCATTTTTCATTCTTTGTAAACTGATTCATTTTTACAACTTCTCTTACCATTACCATGGCCAGTGCAATTGCGTGATCTGCCACTTCGTTCATTCCATAGTCCGGTACATTTCCTACCTGAATACCATGTTTGGTAGCCTCCGGTACATCAATCGTATCTACTCCAACACCATAACGGACAACATATTTTAATTTCGGACAGTTATCCATTACTTTCTTTGTAATCTTTGCATACTGTACAATAAATATCTCCGCGTCCTGGCACTGCTCAATCACCTCATCCTCTGTGATTGCCTGTTTCAGTTCTACTTCCATTCCTGCATCTGCAATACTTTCTTTTCAATATCAATACTGTCATGATCACAGTCTGTAATAATTACTTTCATGTCTGCTCCTCCGATTATGTCATATTTTCTATTATCTTTCATTCAATGTCTTTACTTTCTCTATATGTTCTGTCTCTACCTCACGAGATATCCTCCATCCACCGGAATGACTGCTCCGTTTAGATAGTCAGATGCATCCGATGCCAGGAATACACAAGGACCTTTCATATCTTCCGCTGTTCCCCAACGCTTTGCAGGAATGCGGTTTGTGATGGCTTCTTTTCTCGGATTGTTTGGATCCAGAAGTGCTGTATTCATTTCAGTCGCCATATATCCCGGTGCAATGGAATTTACATTAATTCCTTTTTCTGCCCATTCATTGCAGAATGCTTTGGTAATCTGAGCCACACCGCCTTTGGATGCCGCATATGCAGGTACCGTATATCCGCCAAAGAATGACAGCTCGATGCTACTGTAATAATCTTTCCTTTGCTCTCCTGTGCCATGAACTGTTTTGCCGCCAGCTGACACAATTCAAATACTGCAGTCAGATTCACATCCAGCACTCTTTTCCAGTCCTCCATCGGAAATTCTTCCGATGGATGTCTGCTCTGTACACCATGTGCGGTTACCAGAATATCCAGATGTCCGCCAAGTGCTGCCAACGATTCCTGAAAAGCTTCTTTTAATGCTATTTCATCTCCCAGATCTGCCTGTACTCCCGTGCACTTGAATCCCTTTTGGTTGAATTCATCTGCACGGTCTTTAATTGTTTCTCTGGTTCCTATAATTACAACTTCGCATCCAGCTTCCAGCAGTCCTTCTGCCATTCCGTGGCCAAGTCCTCTGGAACCGCCGGTTACAATTGCTTTTTTTCCTGTCAGATCAAATATACTCATAGCTGCCGTCCCTCCTCGTTACTTCATGAATATATTCGGAAGTGTCATACTGATTGCCGGGATAAATGTAATCAGTAATAAATCCACAACCATTACCAAAATAAATTTTATAATTCCGGAACATACCGTTTCCAGATCACTCCGTCCAACCCTCGACGCAACGAACAGGTTGATTCCAAGAGGTGGTGTAATGAATCCGATTGCCAGATTGACAACCATTACGATACCAAAGTGGATTGGATCTACTCCAAACTGCATTGCGATCGGTAACAGGATCGGCGCCAAAACCATCATTGCAGGTGTCGTATCCATGAAGCATCCAACAATCAACAGTAATACGTTGATCAACAATAAGATCAGGATTTTATTATCTGTAAAGTTGATAATTCCATTTGTGATTGCTCCCGGGATTTTTTCAATGGTAAGTATCTTTGTAAATGCAGTAGCACATCCAATGATTACCATAGTTGTTCCTGTTGTATTACATGCATTTCCAATTGTTGCAAACATTTCTTTGATATTAAACTCTCTGTAAATAAAGGCTCCGCAGATAAATGCATATACTGCTGCAACAGCTGCTGCCTCTGTCGGTGTGAAAATTCCTGCATAAATTCCACCAAGAATGATAATTGGATTTAATAATGCCCATTTTGCATCCCAGATTGCTGCAAGTTTTTCTTTTGCCGTATATTTTCTTTCATCACCTTTCCATCCCTGTTTCTTACAATACAGATAAGAAACAACAATCAGAGAAAAACCGATTAAAATACCCGGAAGGAAACCTGCCATAAACAAAGAACTGATGGAAGTACTTGTAGATACTCCATAAATTACCATCGGGATACTTGGCGGAATGATAACTCCGATACTACCTGCCGTAGCAATCAATGCCAGAGTAAAGCTCTTACTGTAACCCTTATCCAGCATAGTCGGAATTACCATGGAACCAATTGCTGCAACGGTTGCCGGACCAGATCCGGAAACTGCTGCGAAGAACATACATAACACGATAGTTACTGTCGCAAGTCCACCTGTGAATCTTCCTAAAAATACGTTGCATACATTCAACAGACGCTTGGATACCCCACCTGCACCCATCAGTCTCCTGCGAGAATAAATAACGGGATTGCCATCAGTGGAAAAGAGTCAGCACTTGTAACCAACTGCTGTACAATGTATAAGGAACTGATACGTCCGTCTGCCAAAATTGCACAAAGAGAAGATACTCCAATTGCAATTCCAACCGGCATATTTAAAACTAAAGTAACAACTAATGCGATAAATAAAACTGCTGCAACCACTATTTTTCACCCCCGTTTTTTTCCGGCAGTTTTCCTGCCAAATACCAGATTGCCTGAATCTGCCTGATTACAACCAAACCAAATCCGACAACCGGTGCCGCGTTGATATACTGCAATGGAACTCCCAATGCTGGTGACACTTTTCCGAACAGCCATTGTTTATATGTAAGTTCTACACCTGTCACAACGATGTATGCTGCAAATGCAAGTACCAGAAGTTCGCCAACAATTGTAATATACGGTCTTACTTTTTCCGGGAACAACTTTAATGCCGCATCAATTTTTATATGTTTCATCAGTTTACATCCATAAGCCACACCTATGTAGATCAGCCAAACGAAACAATATCTTGCAAGTTCTTCCGACCATGAAAGTGAATTATGCATTACATATCTCATAATAACCTGAATGAATATGATAATTGTCATAACCGACATCAGAATGATACAGATTGTCTCTTCCAGATAATCATTCAAGAATTTTAAAATTTTTTTCATTATTTTCCCTCCTCACGATACTGGGTCAGTTCTTTCTGAATCTCATCAAAATATTCCGGATGTTCCATGGAACTCTTTGCCAGACTGAATACATCTGCATCTTCAATGAGCTTTTGGAATTCTTTTTTCTGATCGTCCGTCAATGTATTCACTTCACATCCATATTTTTCCATTTCCTTGATTCCTTCTTCTTCGTCTTTTGCAGACACTTCCAGCTGATATGCTGATGCTTCTTTCATTGCTTTATCAATAATTTTCTGCTGTTCATCTGTCAAAGAATCATATTTATCCGGATTCATAACTACTACATACGGTGTATATACATGCTGTGTCATTGAAATATATTTCTGAACCTCATAAAAACGGTTACTGTAAATAATTCCGATTGGATTTTCTTCTCCGTCTACCGTTCCCTGTTGCATAGCTGTAAATAATTCTGAGAATGCCATTGGTGTTGGGTTAGCTCCGATGGATTTCCATGCTTTCAAATGAATTGGATTTTCCATTGTACGGATTTTCTGTCCTTTACAGTCTGCCGGTGTCTCAATCGCATGATCATTATTCGTGTAATTACGGAATCCGTTTTCCCACATTGCCATATGCTTCAATCCAACTTTGCTTACACCCTTTAACATTTCCTGTGCAGCTTTTCCATCAAATCCTACATCATATACTTCCTGTGAATTTAAGAACAAATATGGTGTATCGTAAATGTAATAATCTTTGTATAGTGTTGATAAACTACTGCTGGAAGATACTGCAATATCAATATCTCCATTCTGTACACCTTCAGCTGCTGTCTTGTCATCACCAAGCTGATTGTCCTGGAACAGATCTACTGTGATATCTCCATCTGAATATTCTTCTACAAGTTCTTTAAATTTTTCTCCCGCTTTTTTAGCCGAATTTGATGTTACATTTGCAAAAATAAGATTTACCTTCTCCTGCGTTTTATATTTACTGCCGGCCTTTGTCATTCCAACTCCGGCAACCAGTGCAAGTACGATTAATACCGCTGTTACTGACTTTTTCTTACTGGACATCTGCCATTCCCTCCTTATACATTTTCACAGTCAACTACAATCTTGATTGTTCCACATTCCGGATCTGCGATCATATCGAATACTTTGTCACTTTCTTTCAGTGGAACAACATGTGTTACAATTTTTTCAAGTTCTGCTTCTAATTCTTTTGTAAGTTCTGCAGCTCTTCCGAATTCTTCTTTCGTATATACTCTTGTTCCAACCACTGTCTGTTCTTTGAAGTTCACATCTCTTAAGTTCACTTCGTGTGGTTTTTTATGTACTGATACGATACAGATCTTTCCGCGGACTCTTGTAATATCTGTCATCTGCATTGCCGGCACTGCCGCGCCGCTACATTCAAAGAATGTATCGCATCCCTCACCGTTTGTTGCATCCTTTACAACTTTTTCCAGATTTTCTTTTGCCGGATTCACTGGTATAAATCCAAGTTCTTCTGCAATTTCAAGCCTTTTTTCAACAACATCGGAAATAAATATCTTTGATGCCCCTGCATGTTTTAACATGATTCCACATAACATTCCAATTGGTCCGGCTCCAACTACCACTGCTGTGTCCAGTGCCTCAAATCCTGACATGTGAATTGCGTGGACAAGTACTGCAAGAGGCTCAATCACTGCTGCCGCTTTATCACTGACCCCATCCGGAACCTTAAACAGCACATCCTCATCTGTGTATACGGTCTGACACATCCCACCGTCTGTATCAATCCCGATCAGTCCCAGTGTATTACATACATGTTCATTTCCACTTCTGCATGCAAGACAGTGTCCACAGGAAAGTAACGGATAAGGGACAACTCTGTCACCTTTTTTGAATTTCTTTCCATCTTCTGCAACAATCCCCAAAAATTCATGTCCCAGAATCAATGGTGCTTTTGCTCTTGGATGTGTTCCAAGATAAATACCAATATCTGATCCACAGACTCCGCAATATCTGATATTTAATTTCACTTTCCCGTCCTGCTTTTCAGGTTCTTTTACCTCTTGAACTTCTACCCGCTTAGGTCCAGCATATACTAATGCTTTCATTTGCTCTCCTCCATTTTCCTTGTAATTGTCTGATTAATCTTTATGGTTTCATTATATATGCGTCTTACAGCTTTGGCAATATTGTATATTTTTTTCTCCGTTTGCACCATTTATTTTGTGCACACTTGTTAATTATATACAATTTAACGCCTTAAATACATCTGATGTCTTAATTTTTGTCAAAAAATCAAGAACCAATTGCCAAAAAACCTTGATTTTAAGGCATTTCCTCTTGATTTTTATTTAAAAAACTTGTCTGACATCCTTATTTTTCGCTACTTTTTTACATATTTTTCTACTCAAACGTCGCTTTCGTTCGATTTCTTTTATGATATAAATCCTGTTTTCGCTGATATGTGCTATCATCGCACTTCTTGCTCCGTTCGCATCTCCTCTTGTTATAGCTTCGACAATCTGTTCATGAAACTCACCGTTGTCTCTGTCAGGCGTTTACTCGTCATCTCGACTGTCAGTCCTACTGACTGCTGAATAATCGGCACAAGCTTCGCTATGATCCGGTTCTTTGTCGCCTCTGCAATCAGCTGATGAAATCGTGCATCCTCTTCATGATGATTCAATCCCTGTCTGATCATTCCGATCACTTTCCGGTTCTGTCTGGATATCTCCGCAATCTCGTTCTTATCTGCATGAATTGCTGCCAGTGCTGCACTTTCGGGCTCCAGTATCATACGCACATCCAGAAGTTCTAATGCCATCTCTTCATCCTTTCCCATCAGGGAAATTCCAAGCGGATCTACCGCTACACCTTCATTTTGCGAAATAAAGGTTCCCGCTCCTCTTTTTATCGTCAGTATATTTCTTGTTTCAAGGCTTTTTACCGCTTCTCTGACCGTACTTCTTCCGACATTTAGTTTTTTGCCAGTTCATATTCATTCTCCAGACGGTCTCCAGGCTTCATATGATTGGTTCGGATCATCTCAATGATATCTTCTGCCGCTGCCTGCGCCAGAGGCATCCCATTTTTTGTTTCATCACAACACCTCCCGGTCATGCCATTTATGCTTCTGTTTCCAATGGTGAATATACCCACTCCCTTGTGTTATCCTGAATCAGTTTCTCGATATGTTGCCTTGCTTTTTTCAGTTCTTCCATTGCTTTTTTTTCAAATTCTTCTGAATAGTAAAACACCGGAACAGCCACACTCATCCCTGCAATTACATTTTCTTTGTATTTTACAGGAACTGCAATACACTGCACATCTTTATTCGATTCCTCTTTTTCAAATGAATAGCCTGATTTTTGCGTCTCTTCCATCTGTGAGAAAAGTGTGTCAAAATCATCAATCGTATATTCTGTCAATTTATATAGCCCTTCCGGATATAATGTTTTAATGTCTTTTTCTGTCTTTCCGCTAAGCAGGGCTTTTCCAATACCTGTTGCATATGCCGGATATTTGTATCCTCTTTTTGCCTGGATCGTGATGGGCGTCGGTACTCTTTCTTCCAAAAGATATAAAACCTCACCACCGGATAATACCGAAAAATATGCAGTCTGATTAACCGCAGATGACAAATTCTTCAAAACATAATCTATTTCCTGTAACAGATCGGAATTCTTCGTGTAAGAAGAACCAGCAAAATATGCTGCCTGTCCAATTGTATAATTCCCATTATCATTCATTCTGATAAAATTCATTGCCTGCATGGTCTTTAAGATTGGATGAAGACTTCCCTTTGGAATCTCCAGTCTCTGTGCCAGACCGGTCAGTGACATTCCTTCCGAAGTTGCAGATAAAAGCTCAAATATTTTCAAAACCCGATAGGTCGATCGGTGCATTTTCTCTTCTTGCATAATAGCTTCCTCTCTTTCATTTACACTCATTTTACCATATCCAAAATGAATGCTCTATACAATATTACCAAATTCAGGCAAGTTTTTTTGTTATCAATTGAGAATTGTCACCATTCCTTTCCAGTGTTATAGTTCCTATATAGGAACTAATTATTATTTACAAACATTCGAGGTGCTATAAATGAATTATGTATCTATCTTAAATCAACTGTTGGAGAATAAGATCATCGCCATCTTACGCTTAGATTCTCCGCAAAAAGCGCAAAAAGGAATTGAAGCATTAAAAAAAGGCGGTATCCAGGCAATTGAAGTGACCCTGAATACTCCCGGAGCACTTCAGGTTATTTCTCACTATCAAAATGTATCTGATCTGCTGATCGGAGCCGGTACTGTACTTGATGAAGCATCCTGTCTAAATGCAATTCAGCATGGCGCACAGTATATTGTTACTCCTACACTCAATGAAGGTGTTATAAAATGTGCTAACCGATACCAGAAACCGGTCATCTGCGGCTGTATGACTCCGACAGAAATCATTACTGCTTTAGAACTTGGGGTAAATATGATCAAACTATTCCCGGCTTCTATCCTTGGCCCAGACTCTATAAAAGCCATAAAAGCTCCGATTCCACAGGCACTTATAGGACCAACCGGAGGAGTGAATCTTGCAAATATAACTGCATGGCAAAAATCCGGTGCAGATTTTTACGGCATTGCCGGAGAATTTTCCAAATTAGCTAATGAAGAAAAATACAGTGAATTAACGGAAATCGCACATAGATACTGTGCTGCCATTTCACATTAAACATTATAACAGCAGTATACTCATTATCACGGAGGATAAATCATGAATTATATAATAACCGTAGACGGTGGAACAAGTAATACCAGAACTTATCTTTGGACTGCCAATGGCCAAATCCTTACACAACGCTCACAAGCAATCGGTGCCAAAACATCTGCGATAAATGGCAGCAGCCAAGCATGGAAAAAAGCAATTCACAATATGATTGAAAGCATGCTTACCGAATGTGCAGTTTCCGATAATGCTATCCAAGGAGTCTATATGTCCGGAATGCTAACCAGCGACCTTGGCATCCTTGAAGTGCCACATCTTACTGCTCCTGTTTGCATGAAAAATTATCAGGAGCATCTGATCCGTGTACATCTGCCGGAAGTATTCTCAAAAGAGATCGTTCTGATTCCCGGCATAAAAAATACACTTTCCAATTCTGAATCTCTTGATTCTCTGCGCAGATTTGACATTATGCGAGGCGAAGAAACAGAAACTTATGCCTTGATCGAACGGTATGGTGCCGGTCAGAATACTATCTATATTCTGCCTGGCTCACATAATAAGTACGTTTTTGTAGACGAAAACTCTACAATACTAGCTACAAGCACCACACTCTCCGGAGAATTATTAAATTCGATTGTCAATGATACCATTGTATCCAGTTCTGTCGATCATGGATTTCCGACAATGGAACACTACAATCTGGAGATGATACAGTATGGCTGTGAAATGCATCGCAAAGAAGGGATTGGACGTGCACTCTTCCTCACACGACTTTTTGATCGGTTTGGTAAACAGTCAAATATAATCTGCAGAACTATGTTCTCGGAGTTGTATTGGAAAGTGATCTCTCTGCCCTTCACAATGCAGCTTTTTTGAAGATACCATGAATGTACGTATTGTCATCCATGGAAACGGTGCTTTCAGTCATGCACTTTATGATCTGTTAAAAGATGATCCTGCGTTCCATAATATCGTGCTGGATAACTCTGAAGAAATACCGATTGCCGCACAGGGTGCATATCATCTCGCCATGAAAGACCTGCAAATGCGTTAAATTCTAATCCTTTCCTATTATCTTTATAGAATTTAGTAATTGCAGTATTATTTTTTCATGCATATTCGTAGAAAGGGGAGCTATTGCAATGTGAACTTCCAGAAATTTTAAACCTAAAAGTCTCCGGTTTTCAACACGAAGCACTGAAATCGGAGACTTTCTGTAGATTATAATTCCTGCTCTTCAAATGAATCTGACTGAATGTATCTAAGAATCTCCTCATAGGAGCGACTGCTCTTCATGACTGCATTCATCAGCCCTTCTGTCTGCAGTGCTTTCTTTTTCTCCAACAGACTCTTTAGTTTATCGGTTGCTTCATCATACTTTTTTCAGTTCTTTTATGGTGGCTGGCACTGTCATATAATTCGGTTTTTTATTCAATCTACCCACACAGATTCAGTTCTCTTTCTGTGACCTGTGTGTTTTCTTCCGGCAATAGGAAGATTTTGTTTTCCTTCTCATAATGCAGATAGAAGTATTTTTTATACATAGGACCGAAGGTGAATTCCTCATCTCGATGATTCATCATATATGTTTTCATGTTCTTTAGCTTGTCTTCAAATCGTATCCTTTCAGAGGCTTCCTTCGATATGCTGTGATATATATGAAAATATCGCTCTTTTCAATCTGCTTCATACAGTCTTCCTTTTACAGTTTTTCCATAAACGCCAAATCCATCCATGTCACAATTTCGCTTGTTTTCAAAACTACCTTTATTACTCAGAATCAGTTCTGATACCAAATCTGCCATTCCCTTTACCATAATAATAAAGCTATATCCACATTTATCCATATGCTCAATGTTCTGTTTCGAAAAATATCCGCGATCCAAAATAAAACCAACTTCTTATATCCATATCCCTGTGCCTTATTCAACATCAATTTGAGCTGCGATATATCTACAATACTACCCGGATATTTTTCACAGAACAGAGGTTCCCGGTTATTCACATCGTATCCCATGGCATAGTTAAATACTGGAAATCCTATATCAACCTTGGACTTCCGTATTCTACGAGTTCGACATCACCAGCCTGACTGTTTTTATTTGTGGAATCATATGAAATATATGTTTTTATATGACAAAATTCATTTTTCTGAAAAAATCAGCCTTTTTCATATAAGCATTTCACAGTTGGATAGAGCTTTCTGAACTGCTGATAACGTTCTTCATATTTTGCTGTCAGCTCCTCATCCGGCCCCACTGTATCTACTACTTTTACAATCTTTGCTGCTGCCGTCTCTACATCCGGATATTCACCACAGCCAACTGCTGCCAGCATTGCTCCGCCAAGTGCCGGTCCTTCTTCATTTTCAACTACATCAACCTTCAGGTTCATGATATTGGCAATCATCTTCTTCCAAAGTGGACTCTTGGCTCCACCACCACAAATCTTGGTCCTCTCAATTTTAATCCCAAGACTCCTTGCAACTTCCAGAGAATCACGAAGTCCAAACACTACACCTTCCAGCACCGCCTGAGTCATATCTTCACGGGTCGTATCCATCGACATTCCGATAAACATCGCTCTTGCATCCGGATTATTATGAGGCGATCTTTCCCCCATCAGATATGGGAGATAGAATACACGATTCTCGCCAAGCTTTGTAATTCCAGCCTGTTCTGCAGCGAAATCCTTAGTCTTTAAAATTTCTTCATTCCACCATTTATTACATGATGCCGCACTTAACATACATCCCATCAGATGATAATGACCATCTGCATGTGCAAATGAATGCAGTGCATTATTCTCATCTACTCCAAACTTGTTGCTTGATATAAAGATAGTCCCGGATGTTCCGAGGGAAATGTTACACATTCCGTCTCCCACTGTCCCTGTTCCTACCGCTGCTGCTGCATTATCTCCGGCTCCTGCAATTACTTTTACATTCTCTGCAAATCCAAGTTCATCTGCAATTTCTTTTTTCAGAGTTCCAACTACTTCATAACTTTCATATAATTTTGGCAGTTTATCTTCTGTAATTCCACAGATATCCATCATCTCTTTTGACCAGCTGCGATTCTTCACATCCATAAGAAGCATTCCTGATGCATCCGATACATCAGTACAGAAAGATCCTGAAAGTTTATACGCCAGATAATCTTTCGGCAGCATAATCTTTGCAATCTTTTCAAAATTCTCCGGCTCATGCTTTTTCATCCAGAGAATCTTCGGTGCAGTAAATCCTGCAAATGCAATATTTGCCGTATATTCTGATAGCTTATCTTTTCCAATCACTTCATTCAGGTACTCTGTCTCTTCCCCTGTTCTTCCGTCATTCCAGAGAATTGCCGGACGAATAACATTATCATCTTTATCCAAAGCAACCAGACCATGCATCTGGCCTCCAAAACTGATTCCTGCTACCTGTGACTTATCACACTCAGCAGTCAGTTCTTTGATCCCTTCCATTGATTTTTCAAACCAGTCTTCCGGTTTCTGCTCTGACCATCCCGGATGTGGGAAGAAGAGCGGATATTCTTTCGAAACAATCTTTTTAATATCTCCTGTCGCATCCATCACCAGAAGTTTTACTGCTGATGTTCCAAGATCTACACCTATGTATAGCATCATTTACCTCCATAATCACTTTTGGGACTGAAAAAACAGTCCATCTATTACTTATTACCTGTCCATTATTATCCCCACGGATTCTCTGTCGGATATTTTACCCCCGCCGGCTGGTTATAGCCAATCTCATCTAGCGGAACTCCGATATATTTGAATACGTCATCTGTATAATATCTTTCGAATGTTACAACTGGTTCAACTTTCAGAATCTATTATTCAGCATTCTATTTCAACCACATTACCTCAGCCATGTAGTCGCTCCAATGTGCTGAACCGCCTCTGCGCCATATCGGTTTCCCTCTTTTGCACATTCTTTCACGCCTTTTCCATTCAGCAATGCATTCAAAAATCCCGCTGCAAAGCTGTCTCCGGCTCCGGTTGTATCAATACACTTTACATTTTCTTCCGCAGCTATCCAGCAATTTTCCACATCTGTCCGAATATAGCATCCACGCTTTCCACATTTTATGATCACATTTCCCACACCTGTGGATTTTATGCATTCTGCTGCTTCTTCGACTGATTCCGTTTCCGTCAGAAGCATCGCCTCTTCATCATTTGGAAACAGATAATCAATATACGAAAAAGCTTCTGCCATATCTTCCAGCGTCTCGCCCTTTTTACGCTTTGTCATATCCGCACAGACAATTTTCCCCTGCATTTTTGCCTGTGAGAATATTTGCACCAATTATCAGGATCAATCTTTGGAAATACAAATATGCTCGCAAAGCATATGATTTTTGCACTCTCAGGAAATGGCATCTGGATATGTTCTACTTTCAAACTTCGAAGTGTACCATGCGGATTCGTTAAAAAACTTCTTGTTCCATCTTGCTCCACAAGAACAATATTCATTCCCGTCTTTTCTTCTTTTTTGATGCACGCATCCCGTACAATGATCCCTGCATCATCGCAATGAGTTTGTATGAATTTTCCCGCATCATCCTGACCTATCACCGTTTCCAGCTGAACTCTCCGCCCTTTTTTGGCAAGTATAGTGGCTTCATTTAATGCATCTGCGCCCGTCGACATATGTATATCTTCTGTTGAATACGATCCCGCTTCAAATACCTTCGCGTTTACAGGATATGCCAGAACATCAATAATTGCTGCTCCTATAATTACTATTTCCGGATTTTGCATACTGCTCTCCTCTTAATTTTTTTATATTTTCAAGTATACATAATTGAATTATTTTCTTCAAGATTATTGTGTCCATCGCCCAAACTTTCACTGGTCATTTCTTTCTAAAGTCTGGCAAGTTCTCTTGCATATTTAGGTATAGCAAAAACCCCAGAGGTTTTATCCTCTGGGGTATATATTTGAGTTAATATTCTGATAACAGATTATAATTACTCGATGATTGTAGCAACACGTCCTGATCCTACAGTACATCCACCCTCACGATACTTTAATCCCGTTTTACCCTGCATTTTTTATGTTTTTCTATCCAAAATACAGTGAAAAATGGCTGATTTACATACTCTATTTTTATTTGCCTGATTTCTTGGCACCGTTTTGGCACCGGAAATCTTATTCTAAATGCTTTGTCATCAACGCCTACTACTTCCTCTGCCATTTTCTTATTGCACCCATTATTTTTATTGTTATAATCAGAACATGGGTGCTACCATAACGGTAGGCGGTTAGTCCTTCAACAGAGGGACTGTGACCCTCTGATTACATAGAAACCCGAAAGGGAATCCACTGGAAAGGAGGGCTAAGCCAATGAGTATTGTGGACTTCATTGCAGTTGTGAGCTTCGGCATCACCTGCTTTGTGCCGGATACACATTCGGCAAAGATAATAATAAACCACAAAATAACCGCCCCGGTCTGCAAACTAGGCGGTTCACTTTG
>ENA-OQDF01000353-OQDF01000353.1-human-gut-metagenome-genome-assembly--contig:-NODE-353-length-18915-cov-1.930328_pt1 | contig 18915 bp, 27 predicted proteins | sample MGYA00242769_ERZ504597 | MGnify/ENA primary metagenome ERZ504597 (study PRJEB26092, sample SAMD00036305) | human gut metagenome | host: Homo sapiens | study: EMG produced TPA metagenomics assembly of...
TTAAAAGAACAATATGAAGATGAATTAATAGAAGACTATTTAAGATTATCTAAAGTCAAACCTAAAAAATGGTGGAAGACAAGAATTGATAACGAAAAAGAAATCAAACATCGATTAATAGAAAAGCATCAATTAAATCAAGAAGATGTCTTTAGATATGGGATTGTTGAAAAATTAAAAGAAGATTATATTTTAGTAATTTATAAAAATTATCAAGTCCATGTAGAAAAATATCATATATAATGAAATTAAATAAAAATTTCATTATACTATATATAGATAGGAGACTTGTATGATTAAAAGTATTAGAAAAAGAGATGGGCGTTTAGTTGACTTTGAAGTAGACAAGATTGCTGGAGCGCTTTATAAAGCCTTTAGTGCATGTTTTGATAAAGTAGAATTAAAGAAAGTATATGCTATTGCTCATGATGTAGAAAAAAGATTAGAAGAAAAAGAAAGTACTTTACCAACAGTAGAACTTGTTCAAGATACAGTTGAAGAAATTTTAATTGAAGAAGGCTATGTAAGAGTAGCAAAGGCTTATATTTTATATCGTGATAAAAGAAGTCGTTCTCGTGATATGAAATCGATTTTGTTAGAAGTATTGAAAATGAATCCAGTGATGATATTAATTTGTTTGATGTTTTTGAAACTTAATGAATGATGCAATGGATAAAACAAGAAAAGAGGATTTAAAAAAGGTTTTTAAACTTTTAAAAGAATTGAACATTGATGAAGAAATCATCTATCAAAAGTATCAGAAACTTTTGCAATGACAGATGAAACATTAAAATCAGTTATAAAATAATAAAAGGAACGAAAAGTTCCTTTTATTATTGCCAAACTTCTTCAGCGATTTCTTTAACAAGTTTGACTTTATTCCATTGTTCTTCTTTAGTAAGTAAGTTTCCTTCTTCTGTTGAAGCAAAACCACATTGTGGAGACAGTGCTAATTGATTTAATGGAACATATTTTTCTGCTTCATGAATACGTTTAATAATTTCATCTTTGTTTTCAAGTTTAGCATCTTTAGAAGTCACAAGACCTAAGACAACTTTTGATTTTGAATATAGCGAAGAGGTTCAAATCCACCAGCACGTTCACTATCATATTCTAAGAAGAAACCATCAACATGACAATTCCCAAATAAAATTTTTGCAACTGGTTCATATCCGCCTGAAGTAAACCATGTTGATCTAAGTTACCTCTACAAATATGCATTGTAATAACCATATCATCAGGTTTAGCTTCTAATGCGAGATTGATCATATCAACATATTTTTTAGCAAGTTCATCTACATCAATTCCTCTTGCTTTGTAAGCTTCTCTTTTTTCTTTTGAACAAAATTCTCCCCATGAAGTATCATCTAATTGAAGATAACGGCATCCAGCATTATAAAAAGCTTTGATTGCTTTTTGATAAGCATAGGCGATATCTTTTAATAAAACATCGTTATCTTGATATCTTTCAATAGGTTGATAGTTTTCTTCTCTAATACAACAAATTAAATGAAGCATTGAAGGAGAAGGGATACATTGTTTAACTTCTGTTTCTCCAGATACTCTTTGCATGAATTTAAAATGTTTTAAAAATGGATGATCTTCGGGAAAATCGATTTTATCCACAATTTCTAAAGTTTGACTTTTTGGTTGATGTCCTTTAAAGGCAATTGAAAAATGTTCGACGGCTACTTTTTCTACGCCTTTTAAATCCCATAGAAAATCTAAATGCCAAAAGGCTCTTCGAAATTCACCATCAGTGACAGCTTTTAAACCAACAGCTTTTTCTTCATTAACAAGATTTTCGATAGATTTATTTTCAACTTCTTCTAATTGTTGAAGTGTTATTTTACCTAAAGAAAATTCTTCTCTTGCTTGTTTAATTTCTTTATCTCTTAAAAAACTTCCAACAATATCATATTTATAAGGTGCGTTCATTTTTACTTCCTCCTTGTTGTTACTAAAAGTATAAAAAACATAAGTGATATTGTAAAATACATATTTTTCACTATTTGATATAGTTTAAAACTATATCAACTTTAAAAATAACAAGATTTCTCTTGTTATTTAATAAATAAGTTATTTAAGTACCAATCTTTTTCTTCTTGAGTTAAGGCATCTTTAATATGATCGAAGGCATATTGTTGATATTCATTAATAGAAGCAATTTCATGATTTGATAAATAATCTAAATCTAGACCAGCAATATCAAATGGAACATAAGTGATCGGTTCAAATTTTAAGAAAGTACCATATTCATTTTCAGTATGTTTTACACATAAGAGTTCGTTTTCATGTCTAATACCATGACTACCTTCTACATAAACACCTGGTTCATCTGTTGTAATCATGCCTGGAACGATACATGCTTCATGACCATATAAGCTTTTTGGACGAAGTCCATTAGGCCCTTCATGAACATTTAAGAAATGACCAACACCATGCCCTGTTCCACAACGATAATCTAAATCATAATCATAGATAACACCACGAGCTAAAATATCTAAGTTGGCACCAGTTGTTACACCTTCAATAATGCGCATTTGTAATCTAAACATGGCTTTTAAAGCAATTGTGAAATCTTTTCTTTCTGCTTGCGTCATTTCACCTAAAACGAATGTTCTAGTGATATCTGTTGTTCCTGTTAAGTATTGTCCACCACTATCAATTAATAATAGATGTGAAGCTTCTACTTTAGAATATTGTTTTTCTGTTGGATGATAATGCATTAAAGCTGCATTTTCACGATATGCACAAATGGTTGTAAAGGAAATATCTTTGAAATTTGGTTGTTGTTTTCTAAATTCTAAAAGTTTATTAGAGATAGAAAGTTCATCCATTTCTATTTTTCCAATATTTGTTTTTAACCAATACATAAATTTAGTAACAGCAATACCATCATGTAAATGAGCATCTTTTGTCGCTTTGATTTCTGTATCGTTTTTAATTGATTTAAGTAATTGACTTGGATTTGTTTGATCGATGACATTATCTATATTAATAGAATTAACTAATGTATAGTTTACTGATTTTGTATCTAAAGAACTTTACCATTGATATTTTTAATATCTTCATAAATATCAAAATAATCTTTAACTTCAATTTGATCTTTTAATAATTCATCAATGACTTCTTGACTTACCGCTTCTTTTCTTAAATAAAGGTAAGCTTTTTCTTTTTCAATTAAAGCATACGCTAAAGCAACAGGGTTGCATAAAACATCATTACCGCGAATATTAAAGATCCAAGCAATATCATCTAAAGTTGTCACTAAATGATATTTCGCATCTTTCATTTCTTCTCTAATGATTTCTAATTTTTCTTTTCTAGAAACACCACAATATTTTGTATCATATAAATAAACTTCTTCATGGGAAAGTTCAGGATGCTTTTGCCAAATAAGATCTACAAGATCTTCATTGGCTTGAATGGTATTTGTGAAAAGACATTGATTATAGGGCATTACGCGCCCATCAAAACCAATGGTTGCTTCTGGATATTTTTCAATATATTCTTTAATAGTAGGAACACCCGGTGTACGCATTTTCATTAATTGAATACAACTACCGGCAAGTTCTTTTTCTGCTTGAATAAAATAACGACCGTCTGTCCATAAATAAGCTTCCTCTTGTCTTACGATAAGAGTTCCAGCTGAACCGCTAAATCCAGACATATAATGACGAGCTTCAAAGTAACTTCCTACATATTCACTTTGATGAAAATCACTGGTTGGAATGATATAAAGATCGATTCCTCTTTCTTTCATAAGTTGTCTTAATTTTGTAATTCTTTGATTTATCATAATGACCTCCTAAGTTCTTTCATTTTAACATTTACATTCAAGAATGAAAAGGCTTAGAGATGAATAAAAAATTAGGAATGAATCTTGCTAAAAGTGGCATGACGCTAAGGTTTTGGCAGATTTATGCAAATGTGAAAATTTGTCTATTGACAAAATATTGAAAAGTGGGAGTAGAATAACGTGCGAAATAAAGAATAAGGTATGTATTGCAAGCGCCACATCTCTAGGAAGTGACATGAACAACACAAAAATAGGGGAGGTGCTTTTATTTTTACATACATTCTTTAAAGAGGATTTTTGATAAATTCTTATAAATTCGTCGTAAATTTATCATAAAGAGTGCTTTTGAAAGCTATATCTGTTGAATTTTAAAAGAATGAGAGTACAATAATCCTCGATAAGAAGAAGGGGGAAAATAAGATGGATGATATTATTCAAAAGTTAATAGAATTCGATCGCCAATGCGTAGAAAAAGTAGAACTTGCGAAAAAGAAAAAAGCGGAAGCTCAATCAAGCATGATGTCGCAAAAGTCTACAATTTATAGTGAGTATATTGATAGTCAACAAGATCAAGTTGAAAAGCATAAACAAGATCTATTGAATAAGAATAAAGAAGAAGCACAATTACAAGAAAATGAATTTCATAAATCAATGAAAAATATGGAAGATTTATTTACTCGAAATAAAGATAAATGGGTAGATGAAATCTTTACAAGATGTACTAAATAGAAGGTGTAAAGATGTCTTTATCTTCAAATGCCTTATGTGCAAAAGCTAAAGCAATGTATGGTGGGCGTTTAAATAAGAATGTTTATCTTGATTTAACAAGAAAACAAACAATTGGAGAAGTTGTTTCTTATTTAAAATCTCAAACAAGTTATGCAGATGCTTTAAAAGATATTAATATTAGACATGTTCATCGTGGTCAAATAGAAGATTGTTTAAATCAAGAATATTATCATCGTTGTGCGAAGTTGATGAAATATTCACCTAAGTCTGATGAAGATTTTTATCTATTTGAAATTATTGGAGTAGAAATTAATTTAATTATGGATAAACTTGTTTCTTTACAAGCAAAGGAACAATATAGCTTTAATTTATCAATTCCTACTTATTTAGCGAAAAAGACAAGTTTTAATATTGATGGATTAGTAAACATTGAATCATTCAAAGATCTTTACAATATCTTTCAAAACAAGATATTATAAAGTTCTTAAAGAAATTGATTTCTCTGTCCCATTTGATGTTAAAGAAGTTCATATGTGCTTACAATCACTTTATTATGAAAACATTGTTGAAACAATTAAAAAACACTTCAAAGGAAGTGTTCAAAAAGATTTATTAAATATTTTCTATACTTCTATTGAATTAAAGAATATTTCAAAAATCTATCGTTATAAACAATATTTCCATGAATCAGAAGATTCAATCAGAAGTTCACTCTTTTTACAATATTCAAGATTGCCAAAAGATATGATGAATCGTTTAATTAGTGCAAGCGGTCCTAAAGAAGTATTATCTTTATTATCAACTTCTAAATATAACTTCTATATGATGATAAAGAATTTGCCTATATCGAATATTATGCAGATAGTATTCAATATAATATCGCAAAAAGATACATGCGTTTTTCAAATAGTGCACCACTTGTTTATATGACTTATTGTATTTTACAAAGAATAGAAATAGACAATTTGAAACATATTATTGAAGGTATTCGTTACAATCAACCTGTTTCAAAATTGAAAATACATTAATCTATGCATAGGAGGGGGAAAAATGATTAAAAATACACATTTATATAACATTGTTTTCTCTAGAGATGATTATATGGAAGTTTTGATGAAACTTGAAAATCATCAAGATTCTATTTATCCAGTTAAAGCGAAGAAAGTGATTTCTAATTTAGATCATGCGACTTCTATGGAAGATAGAAACCCATATAATGAAGTATTGGATGAACTTTATAATGTCATGGATGTTCTACATATTGAAAGGGTAGATCGACCTGTTCAAAGTGCATTTTTAAATGTTCGAGAAATCTTAGATTATATTTCTGAAATTCATCAAAAATTAGATGATATTAATGAAATAAAAAGAGGAATTAAAAAAGATTATTATGAAAATCAAGAAGCGATTGAATTAATTTCATGTTTGCATAGAGATCGTATTTCTATTGATGATATTCATGAATTAAAATATGTAGCTTTAAGATTTGGTAAATTACCTTTATCACAAATAGAAAAGATTAAATATTTTGATAGTTATCCATTTGTTTATCAAGAATTATCACATAGTGATCAATTTGCTTGGGTTGTTTATGGTGGCGTTGAACATAGTATCGGTGAAATTGATAATATTTTCTCCTCTATGAATTTTGAAGAAGTAAAACTTCCACAATTTGCTCATGGTAAAATGGAAGAAGCTGTAGCTGAATTAAAAGCTGAAAATAAAACAATGGAAGCTTATCTTCAAGAACTTGATCAACGTATTGAAAAAGTAAAAGAAGATAATGAAGAACAACTATTAGGTGATTTTTGGAAAGCTTATCGTTTAAAAGAATTATATAAAAAGGAAAATACGTTGTTGATTTAAAAACTAAAGCAGCAATTTATGCTTTCAGTTCATTGAGTAAAGATGAAATAGAAGGAATTGTGAATATTCCTGGACTTACAATTCATGAACTTCCCATTGATACGTATCAAGATCAAGGAATTGAAGGTCCTGTTTATGTTGAAAACAATGCATTTTTCCAACCGTTTGAATGTTTATTTACATTTAAACCAGGAGAAAAATTTGATCCAACTATTTTAGCTGGTGTTGTGATGATGATTTCAGCATTTGTTTTACTTGGTGATTTAGGTGTTGGTATTTTATGTATCCTATTATCACTTGTTGCTAGAGGTAACATCGGTAAGTTACTACAACGTGTAGGAGTTGCTGTTACAATAGGAGGACTATTAAGTGGAACAGTCTTCTATAGTATGTCACTTTATGATTCAATCTTTGTTGTAGGTACAAATTATGCAATGAAAATTGGACTATTCTTTGTTATAAACATTGCGGTATTATTAGTTTGTAGCTTAGTGAAAAAGTGACAAAAAGATTAATAAAGAGTAAAGGGGGACTGTCATGGCAATAGCGAAATTAAACTTGGTTAGCCTTGATTTTGATAAAGACAATTGTAATGATGTGTTACTTAAGCTTTATCAAAGAGATGATTTTCATCCCGAGCTAGCAAGCAAGTTTACGGATAGTGTTGCTGGTCTTTCAGCTTACAACAATGACAATCTTTATGAAGAATTGTTATCAAGAATTGAAGAAATGAAAACAAAATATCATTTTGAAGTTCCTGAAGTTGAAACAGATTCGCAACTTAATGTATTTAGAGCTAAAGAATTTTTAGATGATTTATTTTTAGATATTGACCGTATTGATGCTGTTAAAAAAGAATTGACAAAGATGATTGAAGAAAATGATGAAGCCATCATTACTTTGAATCATGTTGAAGGTTCTAATATTGACTTTGATCAATTATTTGGAACACAGTATTTAAAATAAGATTCGGTAAACTTCCTCTCAATAATGAAGGAAAGTTAGAGTATTATGGAACATTACCATTTGTTTATAAAGCATTTCAAAGAGATGATAAATATGTATGGTGTATGTATATGACGACACCTACAGATGCTCCTGAAGTGGATAATGTTTTTACATCACTTTATTTCGAAAAAATCCATATTCCTGAATTCGTTCATGTTCATGTGAATTAGCTGAAAAAGAAATTCAAAATGAATCTGATTCAGCTAAACAATACAGCCAAGATTTACAAAATAGAATTGATAAAACAATTTCAGAAAATATGGAAGAATTAACACGTATTTATAGTGTTGCTAAAAAATTAAATTCAGTTTATGCAATGCAAAAATATATTGTTAAATTAGGTGATAAATTAAATGTTCATGGATTTGTCCCTAAGAATGATTTAGATAATTTCAAAAACACTTTTGAAAGTATCGATGGTGTTAAACTTGAAGTTTTACCTGCTACATCAGATGTACGTTTAGACCCACCAACAAGACTTAAAAATTCATGGTTTGCAAGACCATTTAGAATGTTCGTCGAAATGTATGGTGTACCTCGTTACAATGATGTAGATCCAACATTATTAGTTGCTATTTCATATACTTTATTATTTGGTATTATGTTTGGTGACTTAGGACAAGGTATTATTCTTTCTTTAGTAGGCCTTGTTGCTGAAAAGAAATTTAATTTAAAATTAGGTGGCGTGGGAGTTCGTTTAGGTATTTCCAGTGCAATCTTCGGTGTATTCTTTGGTTCATTCTTTGGAAATGAAGAAATCTTATCTGAATATTTCAAAGGTTTCTCATTCTTTAATGCAATGTCACCAGAAAATACAATGACATTATTAATGGCTGCCATTGGGCTTGGTATTGTCTTAATTCTTGTTTCAATGACATTCAATATTATTTTGAACTTTAAAAAGAAAAATATGGGTGAAGCGATTTTAAGCCAAAATGGTTTATGTGGTGTTACATTCTATGTAGCTGTTATTAGTGCAGCACTTGGAATGCTTACAGGAATACATTTTGTAAATATTTTCTATATTTTAATTTTAATTGTTTTACCATTAATCTTAATGTTCTTAAAAGAACCATTAATTAGAAAATTAGAAGAACATGGTGAAATGTTCCCAAATGGTTTTGGAGCATTCTTTGTTGAAGGATTCTTCGAATTATTTGAAGTAGTCTTATCATTTATTACAAACACAATGTCATTCTTGCGTGTCGGGGGATTCGTTTTATCACATGCTGGTATGATGCTTGTTGTTTATACTCTTGCTGAAATGGTAGGAGGATTTGGTGAAATCATCGTCTTGATTTTAGGAAACGTTTTCGTAATGTGTCTTGAAGGATTGATTGTTGGTATTCAAGTATTACGTCTTGAATTCTATGAAATGTTTTCACGTTATTATGAAGGAAATGGAATTCCATTTAAAACTATTAAGGAAGATTAAATTCAAGGAGGAAATTTATTATGACAGTATTAGAAATTTTATTACCATTAGTTGCAGTAGTTTTATTAACATTACCATTAATTAAAGTATTTACAGGAAAAGTATCAGCTCAAAGTGCTAAAAGAAGATTAGGTGTTCATATCAGTGGTTTCGCTGGTGCCGTTGTTTTATGCTTATTAGTTGCTATGTCAAATTCAAGTGTATTTGCAGCAGGTGAAGTTGCTACAATCACTGGAACAATTGCTCAAGGTTTAGGATTCTTAGCAGCATCTTTATCAACTGGTTTCTCTGCTTTAGGTGCAGGTATTGCCGTTGCAGCAGCAGCTCCAGCAGCTATCGGAGCTTTCTCTGAAAATGAAAAGAACTTTGGTAAATCATTAATCTTCGTTGCCTTAGGCGAAGGGGTTGCAATCTATGGTTTATTAATCTCTATCTTAATTATCAACAAAATCTAATTTAGAGAGTGATTTTTTATGAAATTTTATTTAATAAGTGACAATGTCGATACTGAAATGGGTTTAAGACTGGTTGGTATTGAAGGAGAAGTTGTTCATAAAAGACGTGATTTTCTTGAAGTTTTGGAAACAAAAATGAAAGATAGATCCATAGGTGTGATTTTAATTACAACGAAATTAATTGAATTAGCTCCTGATGTTATTTCTGAAATAAAATTAAAACAACAAAAACCATTGCTTGTAGAAATTCCTGATAGACATGGAAATTCTAAAATTGGTGAAACGATTGATAGATATGTTTCAGAAGCAATTGGAGTTAAGTTATAGGAGAAGTGCTATGCAAAAAAAAGATCAAGTCTTTCTTTATATCAAAGATGAAATTGAAAAAATTTCATCAGCTGAAGAAAAAGAAATTTTAGATGAAGCAAAAGCAATTGAACAAGAAGCTATAACCAATTAAGAGGTGAAGCTGAAATTGATGCTAAGCATCAATTAGATAAAGAATTAGCAGAAATTTCTTCTAAAGCAAGTATTGAAGCTTCAGCTCAATTAGAAGAAAGATTAAAAAAATTAGTTGAAAAAAGAGAAGAATATGTTAATACAATTTTTACAGAAGTAAAAAATAAACTTGTTGAATTTGTAAATAGTTCTAATTATCTTGAATATCTTACAAGTCATGTAAAAGCAGTAAGTGATGAATATCAAATGACTGATTGTGTTTTATGTGTAAGAAAAGAAGATTTAAAATATGCTGATGATTTAAAGAAAGCATATGCTTTACCAATGAAGTTGAAGAAGGTCAACAAATTCAATTAGGTGGATTCATTATTGAAAATAAAACAACAAATGTTGTCGTAGATGAATCATTAGACTCAAATTTAGAAGCTCAAAAAGATTGGTTCTATAAGACTTCTGGATTGATGATTAAATAGGGGGATTAAAGATGAGTGAAAATGTAATTTATTCTATTAATGGTCCCGTTGTTAAAGTAAAAATGCCAAAGACTTTTCAATGTTAGAAATGGTTTATGTTGGTCATGCTAAATTAATGGGTGAAGTTATCTCAATTTCTAAAGATTTAACAACTATCCAAGTATATGAAACAACAACTGGTTTAAAACCAGGAGAACCTGTTATTTCTACAGGATCACCAATTTGTGTTACATTAGGTCCTGGTATTTTAAGAAATATCTTTGATGGGATTGAACGTCCTTTACAAGCCATTGCTGAACAATCAGGTGCTTTTATTGAAGCCGGAAGCGATGTTGATTCACTTGATGTTGAAAATTATGGGATGTTACAATGAAAGTAAAAGTAGGAGATGTTTTAAAAGGTGGAGACATCTATGCAACATGTCCTGAAACAGATTTAATTGAACACAGATGTATGCTTTCACCACTTTAAGTGGTAAAGTTGTTGAAGTAAAAGAAAATGGTCAATATAAAATCAATGATGTCGTAATGAAAATTGAAGATGAACATGGTCAAATTCATGAATGTACATTATGTCAAAAATGGCCAATCAAACAAGCACGTCCAACTCTAGAACGTTTACCAATTTCTATTCCTTTAGTAACAGGACAACGTGTTATCGATACATTATTCCCAATCGCTAAAGGTGGAACTGCTGCTATTCCAGGTGGTTTCGGTACTGGTAAAACAATGACACAACACCAAATTGCTAAATGGTGTGATGCCGATATTATCATTTATGTTGGTTGTGGAGAACGTGGAAACGAAATGACTCAAGTTCTTGAAGAATTTAGTGAGTTGATTGACCCTAAGAGTGGTAAACCATTAACTGATAGAACTGTCTTAATTGCGAATACTTCAAACATGCCAGTTGCCGCACGTGAAGCAAGTATTTATACAGGAATTACTTTAGCTGAATATTATCGTGATATGGGATATCACTGTGCAATCATGGCCGATTCTACTTCACGTTGGGCTGAAGCGTTACGTGAAATCTCTGGTCGTCTAGAAGAAATGCCAGCTGAAGAAGGATTCCCAGCTTACTTACCATCACGTTTATCACAATTCTATGAACGTGCTGGATACATGAAAACTTTAAATGGACAAGAAGGTTCTGTTTCGATCATTGGTGCCGTATCACCACAAGGAGCAGATTTCTCAGAACCAGTTACACAAAATACAAAACGTTTCGTAAGATGTTTCTGGGCCTTAGATAAAGCCTTGGCTTATGCTCGTCACTATTTCGCAATTAACTGGACACAATCTTATAGTGATTATGTTTATGATCTTGAAAATGGTATGACCAAAATGTTGGTTCTGATTTCGTTAGTGATCGTCAACAACTTTCATTCATTCTTGCTGAAGAATCAAGATTAAATGAAATTGTTAACTTAATGGGACCTGATGTATTACCAGAAGATCAAAAATTAGTGATGGAAATCGCAAAAGTGGTTCGTGTTGGTTATTTACAACAAAATGCCTTCCATAAGGATGATACATACGTACCACTTGCTAAACAATTAAAGATGATGGATGTTATCTTATATTTAAATAAAAAATGTCAAGAAGCTGTTGCTCAAGGTAAAGTTGTTCGAGCAATTAGTGAAACTGGTATTTTTGAACAATTAATTAAAATGAAATATGATATTCCAAATGATCATATTGAAAAATTAGATACTTATTATCAAGATATTGATAATGCATTAAAATCTGTAGCGTAGGAGGAAATAAAAATGGCACTACAATATGTAGGATTAAATGAAATCAATGGATCATTAGTCGTTTTAGATCACGTAAAAGGTGCCTCTTACGACGAAATGGTTGAAATTCAATTAAAAAATGGGACAACACGTTCTGGACGTGTTGTCCAAATTGAAGGTGAAAAAATCGTTGTCCAAGTATTTGAAGGAACAAATGATTTATCACTAGAAAATACAAAGACTAAATTATTAGGTAGACCAATGGAATTACCTGTTTCTAAAGAAATTTTAGGACGTGTCTTCAATGGTGCTGGTAGACCAATCGATGGTTTAGGTGAAATTTATGCAGAAGAAATGATGGATATCAATGGTTTACCATTAAATCCAGTAAGCCGTGTTTATCCACGTAACTACATCAATACAGGTATTTCATCAATTGACTGTCTTGCTACATTAATTCGTGGACAAAAATTACCAATCTTCTCTGGTTCAGGTTTACCACATGACCGTTTAGCTGTACAAATCGTTAAACAAGCAAAAGTTGCTGACGAATCAGGAAAAGGTTTTGCCATTGTCTTTGCGGCAATGGGTGTTACAAATGACGTTGCAAACTACTTAAACGTAGCTTTAAAGAAGCAGGAGTTATGGAAAGAGTTGTTATGTTCTTAAACTTATCAAATGATCCAATCATTGAACGTACATTAACTCCACGTTGTGCTTTAACTGCTGCTGAATATTTAGCTTATAAACAAAATATGCACGTATTAGTTATCTATACAGATATTACTTCCTATTGTGAAGCGTTACGTGAATTCTCTTCAAGTAAAGGAGAAATTCCTGGACGTAAAGGTTATCCAGGTTACTTATATTCTGACTTAGCTTCTTTATATGAAAGAGCAGGTATTATTAAAGGGGCAGAAGGTTCTGTAACACAAATCCCTATTTTAACAATGCCTAACAATGATATTACTCATCCAGTTCCTGACTTAACTGGATATATCACAGAAGGACAAATTACTCTATCACCTGAATTAAATTCAGCCGGTATTTATCCACCAGTTGATGTTTTACCATCACTTTCACGTTTAATGAAAGATGGTATCGGTGAAGGATATACACGTGGAGATCACCAAGACATCGCCAACCAATTATTTGCATGTTACGCTCACGTACAAGATGTTAAATCATTAACATCAGTAATTGGTGAAGATGAATTATCTCCATTAGATAAACAATATTTATCATTTGGTAAACTATTTGAACAACATTTCTTAAATCAAGGTTTCGATGTCAATAGATCAATTGAAGAAACATTAGATTTAGGATGGGATTTAGTTTCAGTTTTACCCAGAGAAGCACTTGATCGTCTAGATAACAAATTATTAGATGAACATTATGATCATGATCGTGCTGTAAAACGTTTCCATAATTAAAGAAAAATCAATCATCAAAGAATTACAAGAAGCAGGTGATTAATTATGGCTTTAAAAGTTGTTCCAACAAAAGGAAATTTAATTTCTACAAAGAAACAATTACAATTAGCTGTTCTTGGATATGATCTATTAGATAAGAAAAGAAACGTTCTTATTAAAGAAATGATGTCATTATTAGATGATGTTAAAATGGTCAGAGATGAAATTACGGAAGCTTATCAAAATGCTTACGATGCTTTACAAGAAGCAAATATTTCTTTAGGGTTGATTAGTGACTTAGTTACAGCAACACCTATTGATTATGGAATCAGTATTGCTTATCGAAGTGTTATGGGTGTAGAAATTCCTAAAATTACTTATCATAAACAACCAATGGTATGTAGTTATAACATGGATCGTTCTAATTCAAAAGTAGACTATGCTTATGAATGTTTCTATCGTGTTAAAGAATTGACTGTTGTTTTAGCAGAAGTTGAAAACTCAGTTTATCGTCTAGCAAATACCATTAGAAAAACACAAAAACGTGCGAATGCCTTAAAAAATATTTCAATTCCACGTTTTGAAGAAACAATTAAATTTATTAGTGAATCTCTTGAAGAAAAAGAACGTGAAGAATTTTCAAGACAAAAAGTTATAAAAATCAAAAGCATTAATTTTAATGCTTTTTTTGCAAATTATAAAAAAATTAACACTCTGATAAAAAAATATGATATTATTATGCTGTTGAATTATTAAATAATCAAAGAAGGTGTAAATATGAGTATTGAAATTAAAGGAGTCATCATTGGAGAGGGAAAACCTAAAGTATGTGTTCCTATCGTAGAAAGCCATGATGAAGCGATTCTAAATAAATTAAAAGAATTTAATGAATTAGAAGTGGATATGATCGAATTAAGAATAGATTTTTATGAAAATATTCATCAAGAAGATGCATTAAGAAATTTATTTTTAAACATTGCTGCCTTACAAATACAAAAACCAGTTATTCTAACAATTCGTACAGCTGCAGAAGGTGGAGAAGTTGAAATTGATCCAAAAGATTATTTCAATGTTTATAAATTAGCAGTTGAAGCAAATGCATTTGATATTTACGATGTTGAATTAGCGTTAGGAACAAATATGGCAATTGAATTAAGAACACTTATTCATGATGCTGGTAAATATATGTTGATGTCAAGTCATAACTTTGATAGAACACCAGAAGTTGATTCATTGATGCAAAAATTTAGATCAATGGATTCTTTAGAAGCAGATATTATGAAGGTAGCAGTTATGCCAGAAGATTATCAAGATTTATTAAATCTACTTTTATTCACAGTTCAAGCTAAACATGAATATGCTCAAAAACCAATTGTGACAATGTCAATGTCATCTATTGGACTTACTTCACGTTTAGTAGGGGAACAATTCGGTAGTGCAATAACTTTGCTACTGTAGGAAAAGCAAGTGCTCCAGGACAAATTGATTATCAAGAATTGAATCAAATGTTAGATATTATTCATAAAAATATTCAAGAAGCCTAAGCTTCTTGATTTTTTATACATATAATAAAGTGGTGAGATTATGAAAATTGATGTAAAAACTTTAGAAAAACTTGTTTGGATCATTTATAAACGATTCTTTATAGAAAAAGGAAAGCTAAAAGATATCCAAATAAAAATAGATCAGTATATTCAAATAAGAATGGTTTTAGTCTATAAAGGAATTGAAACTAAAATACACATAGATGCAAGACCTTATGTTAATGAAGATATTATTATTGATAGTCAAGGAAGCATACGTTATGGTTTTTTAAAGCTTAACTATGCTAAAATGTTACAAGAATGGGTTAAAGACATTCCTCAAGTATCTGTGAATAATACACAAATAAGAGTAAAAAACGAATATCTACAAGACATTCGTTTAAATAGTCAAGAAATAGAATTAGAGCTTTATTAAAGCTCTAATTCTACATGATATATTTTACCCCACATATAGATTTGATAAAAATAGGCAAGGAGTTGTGGTCCCATCATGAGTTGACCAAACCAAGGAACTTCAATACTTTCGCTGTTTTCAATAAAGTGTTTAAGTTTTTTAATATCAAAAGTTGATAAAGAATGTTATTTTTATCGTTAAGTGTTTCTAAGAGAAGGTTTTTAATGTAAGTAAGGAAAATGGAGAATGAGTTTAGGGTAAGGATTTTTCTTACGATTATAGATTCTTGAGGAAGGAAGTCTTTGAAAGCATCACGTAAAACAGCTTTTTCTTGTTGATCTTTAAACATATAGTTCCAAGGGACATTGTACATATATTCAACGATTTCTTTTGAAGCGAAGGGTACACGAAGCTCTACAGCGTTATACATAGATTGGCTATCACTCCGTGTTAAGAGTGTTTGCATAAACCATTCAATGTTTAAATAAATCATTTTTCTTTTATTGGTATCATAAAAGCTTTGATCGAGGTAGTCTATTTCATTAAGTGATTGATAATATTTACTTTGAACATATTCTTTAATGTTCAATTTTTTTATATTTTCATTAAGAAGTTCTAATCTTTGATCAATATCTCTAATCCATGGAAATGAATCTAGACTATAAAGTTCTTTTTTATAAAACCAAGGATAACCTCCAAAAATTTCATCTGCACACTCACCAGATAAAACGACTTATGATTTCTTTTAATTTCTTTACAAAATAATAGAAAACTAGAATCAATATCAGCCATTCCTGGAGCGTCTCTAGCCATTAGACTTTGTTTTAAAAAGATAATTAAATTCTTTTGTGATAAAACGACATTATTGTGATGACTATGATAACGATTGACCATTAAATCAATATAATCACTATCTTTTGTAAGTTGATAATCATAGGGTTGAAAATATTTATCTTGGTCTAAGTAATCAATACTATAGGTTGAAATATGATTGACGTATTGACTGCTTATAGCTGTAATAATACTCGAATCTAAACCACCAGATAACATACAAGAAATAGGTACATCACTTAATAATTGTCTTTGAATACTTTTATTTACAAGGAAGCGTATATCTTGAACAGTTTCTTCATAACTTTTTAGATGTGCTTTTTTTTTGTAAAGACCAATATCTTTCAATCATTAATGCTCACCGTCAAACCATAAATAATGAGCAGGTCTTAAACTATAAATATCTTTATAAAGTGTACTTCCTGGTGATAAACTAGGGCCTAAACCTAGTAATTCTTTAATTCCTGTTTTATCAACAACACATTTTCCAATGTACATTAAAATAGCTTTAATTTCACTTGAAATGACTAAATCATCATCTTTTAAATAATAAAAGAGAGGCTTTACACCTAAATGATCACGACAAGCAAAGATTTTATTTTCATAAGATATAACAAATGAAAAGATACCATCTAACATATTTAAACATTTTTCTTTATAAGCAATAAAACTGACAAGTAAAACCTCACTATCACTTGACTATAAAAATGGAAACCTAAATCAATAAGATGTTTCTTTAATTCATTCATATTATAAATTTCACCATTAAAAATAATGCGATAAGTAATATCTTGATAAGTATATTCTAAAGGTTGCATACCTCCTTTTAAATCAATAATTGAAAGACGGCAATGACCTAATAAAACATGTTGATCAAAATAAGTTCGCATATCATCAGGACCACGATGGTCTAATAAATGGAGCATTTTATTAAATTTTCCACAATCATCTAAGACATTTCTTTGTTGATTATATAAACATAAAATTCCACACATCATTATTCACCCTATACACTATATGACATAAAAAAAAGAATATGAAAAAACAGTCCGAAGACTGTTTTCATTATTCCTTATCTTTCTTTTCACTTACAACTTCTTTTAAGTAGTTGCTAATCCTGCAATTCCTTGTAATTCACTTGGAATAATAATCTTAGTAGCATCACCTTTAGATAAGTTTTCTAAGGCTTTAAAACCTTGTAAAGTGACATAAGCTTGATCTGGATGTGCATCGTTGATATAAGTAATACCTTTTGCTTGTGCTTCATAAACTAAACGTAAAGCTTCAGCTTGACCTTCAGCTTTAGCGATGGCTGCTTCTTTTTCAGCTTCAGCTCTTAAGATCGTTGATTGTTTATCTCCTTCAGCATTTAAGATAGCAGCTGTTTTCTTACCTTCAGCTTGTAAAATAGCTTCACGTCTTTCACGTTCAGCACGCATTTGTTTTTCCATAGCTTCTTGAATATCACGAGGTGGAATGATATTTTTAACTTCAACACGGTGAACTTTAATTCCCCAAGGATCAGTTGCTTCATCAAGGATACTTCTCATACGTGAGTTAATAATATCACGAGATGTTAAGTTTCATCTAATTCCAAATCCCCAATAATATTACGAAGAGTTGTTGCTGTTAAGTTTTCAATGGCATTAATAGGACGATCGACACCATATGTGAATAAACGAGGATCTGTAATTTGATAATAAACAACTGTATCAATTTGCATTGTAACATTATCTTTAGTAATAACAGGTTGAGGCGCAAAGTCTACAACTTGTTCCTTTAAAGAAACCTTATTAGCAACACGATCTAAAAATGGAACTAAAATATGAAGTCCAACACTACAAGTACGATTATAAGCACCGATTCTTTCTACAACATAAGCTTTGATTGAGGAACAATTACGAATTGCAAAATGCAATAACACTGACAATAATAAATTAAAACAATGATAATTAAAATTAAACCAATAATACTCATTTTCTTTCTCCTTTATTTATTAATTTTTTACCACAAGATGAGCACCTTCTACAGCAAGAATTTCACAATAATCTCCTTCTTCTAAAGTAGAATTATCTACACTAGAAGCGGACCATTCCATAGAAAGCACCTTAACTTCTCCTCTTGTATCAGCATCAATTCTTTTTAAAACAAGTCCATGTTGACCAATAACACGATCATAGTTTGTACTGACTGTTTGTGTTCTTAAGTATTTCTTAGCAAGAGGTCTGCTGATTCCAATACAAATAACACTTAAAATGATAAAGATAATAATTTGAATGGTTTGATTTAAACCTAAAGCATAGGCAATCAAGGCACCGATTCCACCAAGTGTAAACCAGATGCTTACTAAATCGATTGTAACTAATTCAATAATAGCAGTTACAATGATAACGCCTAGCCATATCCATAACATCATGATCTATCCCTCCCTTATAGATTAACTGTTAATATTTGGTGAACAACATCAAAATTTGCAGGATACTTTAGACCTTGTTTATCACTTAAATCTAAATGATATTCTCTAGCAAGGTTTTCAATAAAATTTTTATTAGAAACACGTCCATAACTTTTACCAATTGAAATACGATGCAATTGATCGCTTGGATAAATTCCTTCATCTATTGCTGTTTTATCAACTGGCTTGATTCCTAATAAATTGTTCTCTTTATCAACTCCTAATAATACATATTGAACATTTTCAAAATGTTTACAAGCAGCTGTGTTTAAAGTGTAGATTTGTACATTACTAAATAAGTTAACTGATTTTCA
>ENA-OQDF01000354-OQDF01000354.1-human-gut-metagenome-genome-assembly--contig:-NODE-354-length-18885-cov-1.742990_pt1 | contig 18885 bp, 20 predicted proteins | sample MGYA00242769_ERZ504597 | MGnify/ENA primary metagenome ERZ504597 (study PRJEB26092, sample SAMD00036305) | human gut metagenome | host: Homo sapiens | study: EMG produced TPA metagenomics assembly of...
CAGGGCGGATACATAAATCTTGTATTTGCTGGCGGCGGGAATCTGTGGTGTCAGTTCAGGGTTCAGGGCATGAATTCCTTCCAGGATGAGGATGGTATGCTCGTCGATGCGTAGTTTGTCGCCCTTGTACTCTTTCTTCCCGAGGTTGAAGTTGAAACGGGGCAGCTCCACTTCTTCGCCACGGAGCAATGCCTGCAGCTGGGTGTTGAAGAGTTCGAGGTCGAGGGCATAGAGTGATTCGTAGTCGTAGTTTCCGTTTTCGTCGCGTGGGGTGTCTTCACGGTCTACGAAGTAGTTGTCCAGCGAGATGGGATAGGGACGCAGGCCGTTGGTCATCAACTGCACGCTGAGCCGCTTGCTGAAAGTCGTCTTTCCGGAGGACGATGGACCGGAGATGAGTACGAGCTTCACCCGGTTGCCGTTTTCGCCGCGACGGTAGATGTCGTCGGCTATTTGGGCTATCTTTTTCTCCTGCAGGGCTTCGGCTACGTTGATGAGGTCGGTGGCATGGCCTGTCTCGCAAGCCAGATTGAAGTCGCCCACGTTGCTCAGCCCCATGATGTAGTTCCAGCGCAGGTGTTCCTTGAATACGTCGAGCATCTTCTCCTGCTTCACCACTTCTTCCAGTACATTCGGGTTCTCCTTGTTGGGGATACGCAGCAGCAGGCCGTCGTAATACTTCACGATGTCGAACAGCCAGATGAACCCGGTACTGGGCAGCAGGTTGCCGTAGTAGTAGTCTACGGTATCGCCCAATGTGTAATAATAGGTATATAGCGAGCCGGAGGTTTCCAGCAGCTTAACCTTGTCGTTCATACCCCGTTCGCTAAAGATACGCACAGCCTCGGTGGTGTGGCATTCTACACGATGGTAGGGGATGTTTTCGGCGATGATTTCCTGCATCCGTTTCTTGATGGCGGTCACATCTTCCAGCTCTATGGAACGGCCGATGCGCAAGTTACAGAAGTAACCTTTGGATACCGGATGCTCTACGAACAGTTTTCCTTCCGGAAACAGCTCGCTGACAGCTTTGTAAAGAATGAAGCAGAGGGAACGGACATAGGTGCGCATGCCTGAGGAGTCACGTATGTCGAGAAACTCTACATCCTTATTGTTGTATACACGGAAATTCAGTCCTTCGGAACGGTTGTTGACTTTTGCACTGACTACCTGATAGGGGAAATTTAGATTAAAACCGTAATAAATATCCAAAAGTGAGCTCCCTATAGGGAATTCTTTAGAAATATTATTATTTTTGCAACAATTTGTAACATGTGTTTCATGATGTCTCGTTTTTAGTGGGTTGACACGTTAAATATAGGACATTATAACACGTGAAGGAATGAAACACCTTAAATAATTAAAGATGGAATATTCTTTTTATGATTTTTTAAAGCTACTCGGCTCATTGGCACTGTTTCTTTACGGAATGAAGATTATGAGTGAGGGGCTTCAAAAATTTGCCGGTGACAGACTGCGGAAAATATTGACCGCAATGACAACCAACAGAGTGACCGGTGTGTTGACGGGCGTGCTGATTACAGCACTTGTACAATCTTCCTCTGCAACCACGGTGATGGTTGTAAGTTTTGTCAATGCGGGGTTGTTAACGCTTTCACAGTCCATAGGTGTCATAATGGGTGCTAATATCGGTACGACTGTTACGGCATGGATTATTTCAGCTTTAGGTTTCAAGGTGGACATTGCCGCCTTTGCTCTTCCTCTTCTTGCTTTCGGCATTCCTCTCCTCTTCTCTCAAAAAAGTAACCGCAAGTCTGTCGGTGAATTTATTTTCGGTTTCTCATTCTTGTTCATGGGGCTTTCCTATTTGAAAAACAATGCTCCTGACTTGAGCCAAAATCCTGATATGCTGTCATTTGTGCAGGACTATACCGACATGGGCTTTATCTCCATACTCCTTTTTGTGGGTATCGGTACGGTGTTGACCATGATTGTGCAGGCATCTGCGGCAACTATGGCCATTACGCTTATTATGTGCGCCAACGGCTGGATTAGTTTCGAATTGGGGGCAGCACTGGTTTTGGGAGAGAATATCGGTACAACCATCACGGCAAACCTTGCGGCGCTGACCGGTAATACGCAGGCGAGGAGGGCTGCTTTGGCTCATTTGGTATTCAATGTGTTTGGTGTGATATGGGTGTTGTGTCTTTTCACCCCCTTTACCGAGGCTGTGTCATGGTTCGTAGAGAACGTGATGGGTACTAAAGATCCGGCTGTGGCCGTATCCTTCAAGCTTTCGGCATTCCATACTTGCTTCAATATCTGCAACGTGCTGATATTGATATGGTTCGTGAAGTTTATCGAACGTACGGTCTGTGCCATTATTCCAATGAAGGAGCAGGACGAGGAATATCGCTTGCGTTTTATCTCGGGCGGTATGCTTTCTACGGCAGAGCTGTCCATCTTGCAGGCAAGCAAGGAAATACATCTCTTTGCCGAACGTACCCGCCGTATGTTCGGAATGGTGCAGGACTTGCTGCATACGGAGAAGGATGATGATTTCAACAAAGTGTTCAGCCGTGTGGAGAAGTACGAGAATATCAGTGACAGCATGGAGCTGGAGATTGCCAATTATCTGAATCAAGTGTCCGAGGCGCCTGAGTTCGGAAGTAAGTTGCAAATACGTGCCATGCTGCGTGAAGTGACGGAGATAGAGAGCATCGGCGACAGCTGCTATAACCTGGCACGTACCATCAACCGCAAGCGCCAGACCAATCAGGATTTCACTGAGAAGCAGTACGAGCATATCCATTTCATGATGAAGCTGACGGATGATGCCTTGGAGCAGATGATTGTCGTGGTGGAACATCCGGAGCATGCGGGCGCGGATGTGAACAAGTCCTTTAATTTAGAGAACGAAATCAATAATTACCGCAATCAGCTGAAGAATCAGAATATCTTGGATGTGAATAACAAGGAATATGATTACCAGATGGGTGTTTACTATATGGACATCATTGCAGAATGTGAAAAGCTGGGCGACTATGTGGTGAATGTAGTGGAAGCCAGCAGCGATATAAAAGAAAAGAAAGCGTCTTAGGACGCTTTCTCAAATTCTTCTTTGCCTACTCCGCACAAGGGGCAAACCCAATCTTCGGGAAGGTCTTCGAAAGATGTTCCGGTTCTATTCCATTTTCAGGGTCGCCTAATTCAGGGTCATAGACATAATCGCATACAGTGCAAATGTACTTTTCCATAAATTTCTTTTTTAGGTTTATTCTTCTATAATAACGTTTAAAAGCCCTTTTGTTTTATTGTTGAACAAAATAGTCTATTTTGTTTCTTATTAAAACAACATTTATGAAAATGGCCGACAAGCTGTTCTGGGCGATTATGCGGGATGCCATAGAGAATGCCGGGCTGTCATTCCGAATCGGTGTTTCTGGCGAATATGAGCATGAAGTCTGTACTCCGTTGAACGTAATTGTCGGATTCTCGGAATTGCTGGCCTCTGCATCGACGGGCGAGGAGGAGATACTGTTACTGGAAATTGTGCAAAGTTATTTCTACGTAAAAGACACGGGAACCGGTATTCCTTAGGAGAAGTTGCCACATGTTTTTGAACGTTTCGTCAAGCTGAAGCAGGGAAAGGAAGGTACCGGACTGGGGCTCTCCATTTGCCAGACCATTGTCCGCAAATTGAGGGAGGCGAAATAGGCGTGGAATCGGAAGAAGGGGCAGGTTCGACTTTCTGGTTCACATTGCCGTGGGAGCTGCAACCGGACCGAAACTGGTAAGGGAAAAAGAGAATCGATGACAGTCAATTAATCACTAATCATTATATAGGTATTGTTTTCCCGGATTATTATTGTATTTTTGCGTTCCAAAATTAAACCTAAAGACTTGCATGACTGCAATAAGGATGATTATTATCATGTCGGGCTGACCGACGAACAAGTGCGGAAGAGCCGCGAGGAACATGGAGTAAATTTATTGACGCCTCCTAAACGGCCTTCTTTATGGAAATTGTATCTGGAGAAGTTTGAGGACCCCGTAGTAAGGGTATTGCTGGTTGCCGCTCTGTTTTCTTTGATTATTTCCATTGTAGAGAATGAATATGCCGAGACTATCGGCATTATAGTAGCCATTCTGCTGGCTACCGGTATCGGTTTCTTCTTTGAATATGATGCCGGAAAGAAGTTTGACCTGCTGAATGCAGTGAACGAAGAAACTTTGGTGAAGTAATTCGTAACGGACATGTGCAGGAGATTCCCCGTAAAGATGTAGTGGTGGGTGATATCGTGGTGCTGGAAACCGGTGAAGAGGTTCCGGCGGACGGTGAATTGCTGGAAGCCATTTCCCTGCAAGTGAACGAATCGAATCTGACCGGTGAGCCGGTAGTGACGAAAACTACCGTAGAAGCCGACTTTGACGAAGAGGCTACGTATGCTTCCAACCACATTTTACGCGGTACAACGGTGGTGGATGGACATGGCGCCATGCGTGTGGAGGCTGTGGGCGATGCTACGGAAATCGGTAAAGTGGCACGTCAAAGTACCGAACAGAATACGGAACCTACTCCACTGAATATTCAGTTGACCAAATTGGCCAATCTGATTGGAAAGATTGGCTTTTCCGTAGCGGGTCTGGCTTTTCTCATTTTCTTTGTAAAGGATGTGGTACTGGTCTATGACTTTTCTTCATTCCACACCTTCCGTGATTGGCTGCCGGCCTTGCAGGCTACTTTGCAATACTTTATGATGGCAGTTACCCTGATTGTGGTGGCTGTGCCCGAAGGATTGCCGATGAGCGTAACACTCAGTCTGGCGTTGAACATGCGCCGTATGCTCTCCACCAACAATCTGGTGCGCAAGATGCATGCATGCGAGACGATGGGAGCCATTACAGTGATTTGTACCGACAAGACCGGTACATTGACCCAAAATCTGATGCAGGTGCATGAACCCAATTTCTATGGTTTGAAGAATAACGGGCAGTTGGGGAATGATGACCTCAGCAAGCTGGTAATGGAAGGTATCAGTGCTAACTCCACTGCTTTCCTGGAAGAAGAGGTGCCTGGCGAGAAGCCGAAAGGGGTGGGTAACCCCACGGAGGTGGCACTGCTGCTTTGGCTGAACAGCCAAGGATGCGATTATCTGGCGCTGCGTGAGAAAGCTACGGTTATCGACCAGCTGACTTTCTCTACGGAAAGAAAATTCATGGCTACTCTGGTGCAATCTCCCTTGATTGGGAAGAAGGTGCTGTATGTGAAGGAGCTCCCGAGATTGTTTTGGGTAAATGCAAGGAGGTCATGTTGGACGGCAAGCGTGTGGATGCGGTGGAATACCGTTCTACAGTGGAGGCTCAGTTGCTCAACTACCAGAATATGGCTATGCGTACACTTGGTTTTGCATTCAAGATTGTGGATGATGCGGAAGCGTCTGATTGTGTGTCATTGGTTGCTGAAAATGACTTGTCATTCCTGGGTGTGGTTGCCATCAGTGATCCTATCCGCGGATGTGCCTGCGGCCGTTGCCAAATGCCAGTCGGCAGGTATCGGAGTGAAGATTGTGACGGGAGATACACCGGGTACAGCTACCGAGATAGCACGCCAGATTGGTCTGTGGAAACCGGAGGATACGGAAAAGAACCGCATTACGGGAGCTGCATTTGCCGAATTGACGGATGAGGAGGCATTGGACCGTGTGATGGACCTGAAGATAATGTCGCGTGCACGCCCCACAGACAAACAGCGTCTGGTGCAACTGTTGCAGCAGAAAGGTGCGGTAGTGGCTGTGACGGGTGACGGCACGAATGATGCTCCTGCGTTGAACCATGCGCAAGTGGGACTTTCGATGGGTACCGGAACCTCCGTTGCCAAGGAGGCCAGCGACATCACGTTGCTGGATGACTCTTTCAACAGTATAGGTACGGCCGTGATGTGGGGACGTTCTTTATATAAGAATATACAGCGTTTCATTGTTTTTCAACTGACTATCAATTTTGTGGCTTTGTTTATCGTTCTCCTGGGTTCACTGGTGGGTACGACGCTTCCTTTGACTGTCACGCAGATGTTGTGGGTGAACCTGATTATGGATACGTTTGCGGCCCTGGCCCTGGCGTCCATTCCACCCAGTGAGAGCGTGATGAAGGAAAAGCCGCGTAAGAGTACGGATTTCATTATAACCAAGTCCATGAGGTATTACATTCTGGGAATGGGCTTTGCCTTTCTGGTATTGCTTATGGGAATGCTCTTCTGGTTTAACAGTGAAGAGGGGGGGATGACTACCTATCGGTTGACTGTGTTCTTCACGTTCTTTGTTATGCTTCAGTTCTGGAACTTGTTCAATGCACGTGTGTTCGGCACTTCGGACTCGGCGTTCAAGGGCATTTCCAAATCTTATGGCATGGAGCTGATTATACTTGCCATTTGGGAGGACAGATACTGATTGTACAGTTTGGTGGAGCTGTATTCCGCACAGTGCCGCTCGATTTTATGACTTGGATGGCGATTGTCGTTTCTACCTCGTTTGTTTTGTGGATAGGTGAACTGGTTCGCCTTATCCGGCGTTTAACACAGAAATAGTGATGAAAAGAAGAGGAATCAAGAACCTTATTATTGATTTTGGCGGAGTTCTGATTGATTTGGACCGTCAGCGCTGTTTAGAGAATTTCAGAAAGCTGGGATTGCCGGACGTGGAAGTCATGTTGGACTCTATCACCAGCAGGATTTCTTCCAGAAATATGAAAAAGGGTTGATTACCAGTGCGGAGTTTCGGGAAGTGATTCGTGGAAAGATAGGGAAACCAGTGACTGATGCCCAGATAGATGACGCCTGGAACAGTTTCTTGGTGAGTATTCCTACCTTTAAATTGGATTTACTGTTGGAACTGCGCAAAAAATATGTGGTCTATCTGCTGAGCAACACCAATGAAATCCATTGGCAATGGTCGTGCCTGCACGCGTTTCGCTACAAGACTTTCCGTGCGGAGGACTTTTTTGAACATATCTATCTCTCTTATGAGATGAAGATGCAAAACCGGATGCCGATATATTCCAGAAAGTACTGGATGAGACCGGTATTCTTCCCAACGAGACTCTTTTCATTGACGATTCTGAGGCCAATTGCCGGACAGCGGAGGCGTTGGGTATTTCTACCTATACGCCAAAGGCCCACGAGGATTGGAGACATGCAGTTGTTTTGTGAAACATCGGACATTGGTTCCCGTCCAAGTATAGCCACTATCGGTTTCTTTGACGGAGTACATCGGGACACCGCTACCTAATAGAGCAAGTGCGTGCGGTAGCTGCCGGGCGTGGGCTTGCTTCGTCGGTCGTGACTTTTTCGGTACATCCGCGTAAAGTGATGCAGGCCGATTATCATCCGAAGTTATTGACCACCTGTGATGAGAAAGTTTCCCTACTAGCCAAGACTGGGGTGGATTATTGCATGATGCTTGATTTCACTCCTGAAATAGCCCGGCTTTCGGCACGGGAATTCATGTTCATACTGAAGGAACGCTATCAGATACAAGCTTTGGTAGTGGGGTACGACCATCGTTTCGGGCATAACCGCAGCGAGGGTTTTGAGGACTATGTGCACTATGGTCGCGAATTGGGTATGGAGGTGCTTCTTGCGCGCGCGTATGCTTATAGTAAGGAAGCATCGGTAACGGAGGTTACTGTCAGCTCCTCGGCTATTCGCGGTCTGTTGCAGGAGGGAAACGTTTCGGAAGCTGCCGAGTATCTGGGATATGATTTCTTTTTGGATGGTACGGTTGTCGGCGGCTATCAGGTGGGGCGTAAGATAGGTTTTCCTACGGCTAATCTCCGTGTTTCCGATCCTGACAAGCTGATTCCCTGCGATGGTGTGTATGCCGTCCGTGTCTGTGTTGAAGGCAAGGAGTACGGCGGTATGTTAAGCATTGGCTACCGGCCTACGTTGGAGAACGGCCCCGATCGCAGTATTGAGGTCCATATATTCCGGTTTGATGCTGACATTTATCAGCAGCCGATGCGTCTTTCCTTTGTGCGCCGCACCCGTCCTGAACTGAAATTCGACAGTATAGAAGAACTTGTTGCCCAGCTTCACCGTGACGAGGTGGAGATTAAATCCATTCTTTCTTTATAAGCATAAGGCGATAAGGTCATTTATCCCCTTGCAGTTCTATGTATTTTCCCGTTTGAAGTGTTTGTTTTCTGTATATTTATCGTAAAACATGTTTTTTTATTGTTTTTCGATAAATATTTTCTGTTTTTCTTTGTCATATCAAAAAAGGTCTTTTATTTGCATATCGAAAAACGATAAATGATTATCGAACAAAAATAAAGAATTAATAAAACAATAACGGTATGAAAACTTTAGTAATGACAACAATTTTTGTAGTGACAGTAGTGATAAATGCTTTTGGTGGTAATATCCAGGAAAACTTTGCCTATAATGAAGTGATGAACGGAAATCAGGTGGAGTCCCAGATTGTATATAAAGTAGAGAACGGTAAGTTTCTGCAGAACCATTTGAAATACAATTTCACCTATGATGCCCAAGGGCGTACGATACAGAAGGAAGCGTTGAAATGGAACGAGATTGAGCAGGCGTTTGAACGCTTCTATTGCTTGAACTACAATTATACGGAAGCCGGTACGGATGTGGAATATGCCTTGTGGGACAACAAGATGAATGCCTACTCCGATGTGAAAGAAAAAGCAGTTTATCTGCAGGCGGGAGATGACATCAACTACTTGAGTTACAAATGGAGCAAGAAGGACAACGACTGGAATCTGTTGGTGGAACATGCCACTGCAGAGGAAGACGTATTGCTTCTGGCAGTAAAATAAATGAAGAACAATATAGAATGAGGGAGGGGTTTAGGTTATGAGAAGAGCATTCATGAGTATTACACTATTGGTATTGTCACTTTCTACAGTGATGGTGCTGCTGATGGGACTTGTTGCCACAGCTTGACGGATTGACAGAGAAAATGTGTATCTTTGCGAACTTTTAGACGAATAGAACAATGAAAACGGCAATAAAACTAGTATTGATTTACTTTTTGATGCAGATTGTAGGAGCACTGTTTGCAGGACCTTTCTGTCTGCTGTATACGTATTTCGCTTATGGTGCTTTTGACGCGGGCAAGGCGGGAGAGATTGCTGGTGGCACCTACCATGTTGCTGGGTTTCGTTTTCATGGGGTTGTACTTGTGGCGTAAGAACTACCTGACGGGAGACAAACATCTGTACTCTCCGGTGTCGGTCCCTTATCTGGCATGGAGCCTGCTCGCCGGAATGGCTTCCATGTATATAATAGCTGTTCTGATGTCCGAACTCACTTTCTTGCCCAATTTGTTGGACCAGACATTTGACATGCTACAATCCGGTTGGTTGGGTATTCTCTGTATTTCTGTTTTGGGGCCCGTGCTGGAAGAACTTCTTTTCCGTGGTGCCATTACCAAGGAGCTGCTTCGCAGATACAGTCCGGCAAAGGCTATCTTGTTTTCCGGATTGATATTCGGTATTTTCCATCTGAATCCGGCTCAGATAATAGGGGCTTGCCTCATCGGTTTCTTGCTTGCCTGGCTTTATTATAAGACACGGAGTCTGATGGCATGTATTCTGATACACATCATGAACAATGGCTTGTCTGTCTATCTGAGCTTGAAACATCCTGAAATGGAGGATGTGACACATCTGCTGAGTAACCCGTATGTACTGGTTGGGGCAGTGGTTTTCATATTGTTGCTTCTACTCTCTTTGAAACAACTGAATAAATATATATCTGATACTAATACAACAACAACTGAATTATGAAAAGAAGATTGAACATTCTCTGCCTGGTGGTAATGCTTGTACTGAGTTACTCGGTATTGGAGCAGGGGTACTATATCTTTCTGGGAGCCAAGATGGGGGCGCAGACCGGAATGGAGTTGGAAAAGAAAGGAAGTGACATTGCTGCCTACAAGGAACTGATGAACCTGAAGGTTGTCAACCTGATACCTTCCTCTATAGAGTCGATTGATTTCTTCAGGGATTCCGTCTATAATGAGAAAAGCAGGAGTTATGTGCCTGCAGCCTACTCTTCGTTGATAGTCAGCGTAGATTCTCATGATTCTGTTGGGAAGTGGTGGCAAAGTATTTGCTGATATATCTGCATTTAGGCTTTTCTCTTTGGGCGGTAGTATTGTTTATCCGCTTGATAATCTCTATCAACAAGTCCGACATCTTCAACTGGCGGAATGTACGTCGCTACGTCGGTTGGGAATGGCACTGGTTGTCAGCTTCTGCTGTACCTTTGCGTCATCATACCTTGATTTATAGTATCGATACCGTATTCTCGCTGCATGGTTACGAGCTGAGCCTCTCAGAATTGGTGAGCACTACCACGCTGGTACTTGGGCTTTGTTCGCTGATTGTAGGTGAAGTGTTTGCCATTGGGTTGAAGATGAAGGAAGAGCAGGACTTGACGATTTAATGAAAGGAGATACAATAATGAAAAAGATTCAGATATTGGCAATATTAGTTATTGTAGCATTAGTATTTACTGGTTTGAAAGGTGGAATTGAAGGTGCGGTTGATGGCTGGAACCAAGCAGGAGACAGCCGGGAGTTTGACTTCTCTACTGTAAATGTTGCAGTGAAGGCTGATGAGACTTTGATGGCAGATTCTCTTTTTAATAGTGTGGCAAAGCGGAATATTCCGTATTGTATTGAAACCCTGGAGACACAAGTGGAAGAGTCCGTTTGGGGTGTTGTATTGAATATTCTGATGTTTCCTGTGGCATTTGCTGGCTTGTATGGTTTTTTCTGTTTGATAAAGATGGTTATGGCTGTAACCGTCGGGAAGTGTTTATTCGTGATAATGTATTTCGTATGCGTGTTTTTATTTATACAATCATTCTTATGGGAATACTTCTTGAACTGAAACAGTATTGTCAATATTGCGATGTCGTTTCTCAGATTCATTTGGCTGGTTATGAAATAGAGTCTTATTGGCTTAAATATCCTTGGTTTTATTTTTTGATATTAGCTCTTTTCACCGAGATATTCGCCATCGGCGTGAAGATAAAGGAAGAGCAGGACTTAACGGTTTAATGTGGGGGGAGGATTATGAAAAAGATAAGTATATTGGGTATCCTGGCTATATTGGTCATTGTTGCAGAGTTTGCTTATGCGATGATAGCGGGCTGGGTGGATATGAAGAATAGTTTTCTTGAGGGTTACAATAGTGTAAATGTGCATTCGGGAACTCCACAGCCGGAGTATTCCGGTCTATTTGATAAGGTATATGTGGATGTAAGACCTTTGGAAACGACAGCAGTCGATTCCTTGACGAATCGTTTTGCCGATAAGTCAGTACCTTATCAGGTAAAGAGAATAGGCACTGTGATTGTCCCCACTGTCTGGAGTTCCATAGTGAACTTCTTTGCCATGTTTGCCATCATTCCTTTCTTTGTAGGAATCTATTGCCTGATACGTTTGCTGGTATCCATCTCAAAGCGAGAAGTGTTTACTTCGGATAATGTAGCCCGGTTGCGTTTCTTTACTTATTCGTTTGCTGCATTGTACGGCTTGATGACTTTGCACGATTGGCTGAATCATCTTGAAGCAGTGAAGCAAGTGGCTCTGCTGGGCTATGAAGTGGTTGCATCGCATGATACGGATTTCACATCTCTGGTTATTATAATTCTTTTCACCGAGATATTTGCCGCCGGGGTGAAGATAAAGGAAGAACAGGACTTGACTATTTAGGTGTGAGTGGGAAAAGAATAATTGATAAATAGAACACAATTATATGATTATAGTAAACCTTGACATAATGATGGCCCGAAGAAAGATATCTTTGCGAACTGGCGGAGAAGATTGATATTACGCCTGCCAATCTCTCTATTCTCAAAACCGGAAAGGCTAAGGCCATCCGTTTCTCTACACTGGAAGCAATCTGCAAGGAACTCGATTGCCAGCCGGGGGATATACTGGAGTTTAAGGAGGGATAAATGGGGAGAAGAAGGCGCAAGTAGAGGTTGAAATGCTTACCGCCTTAAGAAACTCCGTTTACATACTACAGTAAACGCCTTTACATACTATGGTAAACGTCGTTACTTCATAATGTAAAAGCGTTACATTCTGGAGTAACGGCTTTTACATTATAGGGTAAACATCCGGTAAATATAATCTGCTGATTATTAGTTTATATATTGTCGGTCGTAACCTTTAGATGCCTTTCGCTTTGAAGGCCAGCGCATACATTCGCATTTGCTTTACCATAGACAGCAGTCCGTTGCTACGAGTGGGCGACAAGTGTTCCTTCAGTCCTATTTTATCAATGAAATAGAGGTCGGCATTCAGTATCTCATCCGGTGTGTGCCCGGAGAGTACTTTGATAAGCAGTGAAATGATTCCTTTCACAATTAGTGCGTCGCTTTCGGCCTGGAAAATAATTTTTCCGTCCACTTCGTCTGCCTGCAGCCATACGCGGCTCTGGCAACCTTCAATCAGGTTTTGTTCCGTCTTGTATTTTTCGTCGAGCGGTTCCTGCTCGTTTCCTAAATCAATAAGAAGTTGGTACCGGTCCATCCAATCGTCGAAATCATTGAATTCGGCAATTACTTCATCTTGTACTTCGTTGATACTTATCATGGAATTTACTATTTTACTATTTACGATTTACTATTTACGATTTACTATTTACGATTTACTATTTGATTGTCTATTTCTCATTGTAGATGACTTCGAGCAAGGTCTGTCCCACTGCGTTGAGAGTGCCCTTGTCGATGATGTCCATGGTGTCGTCTATCGTGTGCCAGAAGTCACCGAAGCCGGTGTCGCAGTTTGGGTCATAGTTGATGATGTCCACGCAGGGAATCTGCCGCAGGTGTATACATACATATGGTCGTCCGTCACTTCGGTGCCTTTTTCTTTGGGGAAGAAGTTGCCGAAACCCAGGCGGTGGGCTGTGTTCCATATCTTGTTCACGTACTTACCGGCGGTTCTTTGAGAGAACTGTTCCTTGTAGAAGGTGGCGTTCTTTCCGCCTACCATGTCGAGCAGGATGCCGTAGCGGGCATTATAGCCGTCTACATGGGGTACCCGTCCCCAATATTGTGAGCCCAGGCACCAAGTGTCGTTTTTGTATGCACCTTGATAGAAGTAGGGGATGCCATAGTCTTCGGCGTCAAAGAAGATGATGTCGATGCCGATGGCCGGAGCCTGCTGTTGCAGTTGCGCGCCACTTCGAGCAATACGCCTACACCGCTGGCTCCATCGTTCACACCCAGGATGGGGCTGTGATGCTTCGTCTTGTCAGCATCCTGGTCGGCATAAGGACGGCTGTCCCAATGGCACAGAGCAGTACACGCCTTTTGCTTTCCGGATTATAGGCGCCGATAACATTGCGCGCTTTCAGGATGGTGTTGTCGTAAGCCACCAGGTCGGCATGCTGGTTGTATACTTTGGCGCCGAATTCTTCCAGCTTCTTGGCAAGGAATTCTCCGCAGGCTTTGTGGGCGGCGGTGTTGGGCACGCGCGGACCAAAATCCGCTTGGGTCTGTATGTATTGATATGCACTGTCTGCACTGAACTGAGGCACTTGGACAGTCGCTTTGGTCGCATCGCCCTCACTGTCATTATCGGCTGCAGACTTGCTGCTGTTGTTGCTGCATGCCACTATCGCTACAATCAGCAACAGCAGCAACGGGATGAATGTATAATTCCGTTTCATTCTCTTTCTGTATTAAAACTTAGTTTCACTTCTTTCTTTCCAACTTCCAATGTTACCGCAGCGCCGTTTATCAGCGGTACATTCATGCTGACATGTCCGACGGGAAAATCGAAACATATCGGATAATCGTATTCCTTCACCAAATCGGCCAATGCACCATATAGGTCTTTTCCCAGGGACTTGTTCTCCTCGTATTCGGTGAATTGTCCGATGATGAGGCCGGAAAGCTTGTCGAGGATACCGCCCAGTTTGAGATTGTACATCATGCGTTCCACCGCATGCGGGCGTTCTCCCACATCTTCGATGAAGAGAATGGTGCCTTCGGCGGGAATGTCGTACGGAGTGCCGCGCAGCCCGTAGAACACTGACAAATTGCCGCCGCGCAACACGCCTTTTCCCTTTCTTTTATGATTTAGTTTGTGCCCCGGGCAGACATAACTGAATGCTTCCGTTCCTCAATGCTTGCCCGAACAGTACATCCTTCAGTGCTTGTGTGCAGAAGTCGTCTTCCGGTTCTACTGTGAGATGGCGCGCCATGGGGGCGTGCAACGACGCGAAGCCATTCTGCTGGAACAGATTATGGAGGGCGGTGATGTCACTGAATCCGATAAGCCATTTGGGATGCTGCCTGAACTTAGTAAAATCCAGTTTGCCTATCAGATGCACGGCTCCGTAACCGCCCCGGCTACAGAATATGACTTTGGCTTCTTCATCGTCCATAGCTTCCTGCAGGTCTTCGAGGCGTTGCCGGATACTTCCTGCATACGTTCCGTTGGAACTCCCCGCATGCTTTGCGAATACGACTTCCAGCCCCCAGGACTTCAAACGTTTGTAGGCGCCTTTCAGGAAAGATTTGTCAATCTTGCTGGAAGGGGAGAGAATAATGACACGGTCACCTTCCTGCAGATACGGAGGGAAAATAAGACTACCCATACTATATTATCAATCTATTTTGGGCAAAGTACATAATTCACCACAGATATCACAGATTAACACGGATTTTTAACAGAAGAGAGCGAGGAGAGGGGAATATGTTCTGTGCAAATTCGTGTCATCTGTAGTGAATATATCAAAATGATATTAAACATATAAAATTTCAACGGGATAAATGCTGCATTTCTCGACATTTTTTTTAGATATTTGCTAAAAATCTAACGTTATGGAACCAATACGGAACTTGCCCAGTTAACAGCCCACCTGAAAACCTTGAATAAGAGGAAACGTATTGCGGTAGTCTGTGCCAATGACCCTAATACAGAATATGCCATATCCCGTGCCTTGGAGGAGGGGATTGCGGAATTTCTGATGATTGGCGATTCTGCCATATTGGAAAAATATCCCACCTTGAAGAAATATCCTCAATATGTCAGTACCTTGCATATAGAAGATTCTGATGAGGCTGCACGTGAGGCGGTGCGTATCGTACGCGAGGGTGGAGCAGATATCCTGATGAAAGGCATCATCAATACCGACAATTTGCTACGTGCCATTCTGGACAAGGAGCATGGTTTGTTGCCTAAAGGAAAGATTCTGACCCATCTGGCCGTGATGCAGATACCTACTTACGATAAACTGCTTTTTTTCTCCGATGCTGCGGTCATTCCCCGCCCGACGCTTCAACAGCGCATTGAAATGATTTGGTATGCCATTCATACTTGCCGCCATTTCGGGATAGAGCAGCCACGTATCGCGCTGATTCATTGCACGGAGAAGGTCAACGCCAAATTCCCCCATTCTTTGGACTATGTGAATATTGTGGAACTGGCGGAAGCCGGAGAGTTCGGCAATGTCATCATCGACGGTCCGCTAGATGTGAAGACCTCTTGTGAGAAGACGAGCGGTAACATCAAAGGCATTGTATCACCGATTGACGGGGAGGCGGATGTGTTGATATTCCCAAACATCGAATCGGGAAATGCTTTTTATAAGGCTGTATCTCTGTTTTCTCATGCCGATATGGCCGGGTTGCTGCAAGGACCCTCATGTCCGGTGGTATTACCGTCGCGTAGCGATTCTGGTTTGTCCAAATATTACAGCATTGCCATGGCTTGCCTGACCAGCGGGGTGAAAGAGTCTTAATTGTAATTAGTAATTTGTAGTTCGTAATTTGTAAATCGTAATCAATGAAATACTGGCAGTAAATCCCGGTTCCACCTCGACAAAATTGCTGTCTATGAGGATGAAACTCCCCGTCTGGTACTCAACATCCGGCATTCGGTGGAGGAACTTTCCCAATTTCCCCGTATCATCGACCAGTTCGAATTCCGCAAGAAGTTGGTACTGGAAGCTTTGGACAACAATGGAATCCCTTTTGAATTTGACGCTATCGTGGGGCGTGGAGGATTATTGAAACCCATTCCGGGTGGTGTTTATGTAGTGAATGACGCCATGTTGGATGATATTGCCCATGCGATGCGCAGCCATGCATGTAACTTGGGATGCCTGATTGCTTCCGAACTGGCAGCTCTGCTTCCCGGTTGCCAGGCTTTTATTGCAGATCCCGGTGTAGTGGATGAGTTGGATGAAATAGCCCGCATTACGGGTTCGCCTTTGATGCCACGTATCACCATTTGGCATGCCCTGAACCAGCGTGCCATCGCCCGGAGATATGCTGCCGAGCACAACACCCGATACGAAAACTTGAACCTGGTTATCTGCCATCTGGGTGGCGGCATTTCTGTGGGGACACACTGCAAGGGGCGTGCCGTCGACGTGAACAATGCACTGGACGGTGAAGGTCCTTTCTCGCCGGAACGTGCCGGGACCTTGCCTGCCGGGCAGCTGATAGATGTTTGCAGCTCCGGTCGTTTTACCAAAGAGGAACTGAAGAAGCGTATTTCCGGTCGTGCCGGTTTGACGGCACATTTGGGTACGACAGATGTTCCTGCCATCGTAAAGCGGATAGAGGAGGGGGACAAGCACGCGGAACTGGTGCTGAATGCAATGATTTATCAGATAGCCAAGTGTGTGGGCGCCGCTGCTGTTGTGCTTTATGGTAAGGTGGACGCCATTCTGCTTACGGGAGGTATGGCACATTCCGAGTACATCACTTCACGATTGCAGGAGCGCGTGTCTTTCCTTGCTCCTGTTCACGTCTATCCCGGAGAAGACGAATTGGAAGCATTGGTACTGAATGCGCTGGGAGCTTTGCGTGGAGAGCTTCCGGTGCAGGTTTATCGGTAATAAGCATATTTTTTGTGCTCTTTAGCGGAACACTTTGTCTCAACGTACAAAATAGTTTGTTTCCATACAGCAAGACACTTCGTTTCTTTCTCTTGAAACAAAGTGTCTTGCTGTATGGAAACAAACCGTTCCGTTATATAGAGACTCGGTTTATTTACCGTAATCGTCGTACATCATCAACAGATGTGAGGAGCTCCAGCTGAAATGGGGAGCTTTCAGGCGTCCGCCGGTATGGGTTCCGTAGTTCTCGTGGATGGGAGCACCCTCTTTCAGCCCGCTTAGGCGGTCGAAGACTTGCAGCGTATATTCATCTGCCAGCTGGTTGTAGCCGTAGTTGCGCAGTCCGCGGATGGCAAAGTAGGTTTGGTCCAGCCAGATGGGGCCACGCCAGTAGCCGCGCGGATTGTATTTGGGATTGTCGGCGGCAATGGTAGGGAAGGGGATATACGTGGAGAACTTTGCCGTATCTTGAAGTATGGGCAGCATGCTGTCCACTTGCGCCTGTGTGGCAATCCGGGTCCACAACGGAGTGTAGGCTTCGCAGCCCGGCTCTTCGATGAATGAACCGTCCTTCAGACGGCGGTCGCAGAAGAAGTTGATGTTCTTGTCAAAGAAATAGTCGGCTACCTGGCTACTGTAGTCCGGTGCGTCGAAAGGTATCTTCAGCAGGCTGGAGAACTTCTTCAGCAGTTTGCATTCCAGTGCCAGATAGGCGTTCAAGTCCACACTCTCCTGATCCATACTCCAGGCATCCTCGTAGCCTTCGTTTTCAGCATCACGGCGCCGTCAAAACGGATAGCGTTGTCCATGCCGCTTTCCCAGGCGGCAGCTTCCAGTGTTCCGTCGGTAGCACCGTATTCGCACATGCCATTGCGGTTGTGGTCGCGCTTCTCGTACCACCATTTGTAATAGGAGAGCAGTTGCGGATACATCTCGGCAACAAAGGCGGTGTCACCCGTATGGGTGAATATTTCATCGACAGCCCAGCATACCAAGGGAGGCTTGCTGTCACGGGCATTGTTCTCGGAGGGATCGGTGTAGATACAGTCGATAATCATGCCGTCCGGTTGCTGGTAGTCGAACATGGCTCGGATGTTGTTCTTGGCCAGTTCGGGGTCGAATTTGGCGGTTCCGGCACTGAAGCGCCAGCTATCCCATGCCCAAAAGCCGACGAAATAGCCTACGGCATGGCTCGGGATGATGCCTTCGTGAAGCAATCCACCGCGGTGTGTCCGCCAATTGGAGATGAGCGTGGTGACGGCTTTCACGGCGATGCGGTCATATTCGGGCTTCATGTCCTTGCGCAGTATCTTGGTGAGGTAACCTTCCCACGTTCGGCATTGGCTTGCAGGGCGGGGGCGGGATTATTGAGCAGGCCCGGCAGGTTTTGCAGGCTGGCAGTCATCTCTTTTTCGGAAGTGAAGAAAGAGATAGCTACGTTGACGGGGTAGCGCGGAGAGCGGACGAGGGCTGTATAGTTATTGTCAGTCTTGGCCAGCTCTACATTAGGAGTAAAGGTCACGGTCACAGTTTCGCCACTGGGATGACGGGCGATGACGGAGTTCTGTTCTACGCTGACGGTGATGTCTTTGCCCCATAGGCTACCGGAGAGCAGCAGGTCTTCTGCATTGTTGGCTTCGATGCGCAGCAAGGCGGTCGAGGCACTTGTGAAGTTGAGCCGTTGTGTGATGCTCCCGTGGGTGGAATGTGCCGACATATAGAGTTCGCCGGGGTAATAGCAAGTGGAATCCGGAACAAAAATGTCTTGTGTATCTTTGGCAAAGCTTACGACGGCGGCTGACTGTGCCATCCACTGGCGGCGGAACATATCGAGCTGAAGGGGCCGCAGAAGCCGTTGACCCATTGTTGCCGTTCGGGCAGCGTGAAGCCCATCCACGAGCCGCGTCGGTGAACCAACCGTAGCAGCGGTGCAGAGTGTCGGGAGTGTAGGAGATATCCAGTATGTCGGCGAAGGCATACCGTTTCTCCGTAGTGCTTTTCATGCCGGGGGTGCAGGCTGCGATG
>ENA-OQDF01000355-OQDF01000355.1-human-gut-metagenome-genome-assembly--contig:-NODE-355-length-18874-cov-2.640956_pt1 | contig 18874 bp, 24 predicted proteins | sample MGYA00242769_ERZ504597 | MGnify/ENA primary metagenome ERZ504597 (study PRJEB26092, sample SAMD00036305) | human gut metagenome | host: Homo sapiens | study: EMG produced TPA metagenomics assembly of...
TGCAAAGTATGTAAAGAGCTTCTCTTCATCCTCTGTAAGTACTTTTCCCTCGGAATGATATCTTCTGCATTTTTCTTAGGCTGCATAGAATCGATCAGCTGTTCCATTTCTTCTTCTTCTGAAACCGGTTTTTTTGCTTTTTTCGCAGGTTTGGATTTCTTAACTTCTCTGACAGGAATCTCCATTGTCTCTGCATTATCAATATCATTGAGGAAATCCATTCCTTTCAGCAGATCATCCTCATCTTCATAACCGTCTTCTTCTCCGAAATCTTCATCATCTTCCATCAGAGAATCAAATTCATCTGTTTCCGGTTCTTCCTGATCATTCTCATCGGATTCCGTTTCATCCTGTTCCGGCTCGACTGCTTTTCCTGCCGGACCATTCATAAATTCATCCTCTGCACTCTGAAGATCTTCTTCGGACATATATTCTTCATCGTCCTCCGGAACAGTTTCCTGAACCTCTTCAGCTGGTTTCTTTGCCGGAATCGGTCCTTTCGGAATTTCAATTCCCTGGGCAGACGCAGCTGCAAGGATCGTATCTTCAAGATTAAATTCAAAATCATCTGAAGATGCATTTTCTGCACCTGGCAGGCAAATATCCGGTGCTTTTGGAATTTCTATTTCTTCAGGATTATCCAAATTCATATTCTTCATGGATTCCGGAATTTCAAGCTCCGGCATTTTCATTTCAACCGGCTGTTTTTCTGTATTCTCAGCCGCTTTATCTTCCTTCTCAGCTTCAACATTTTCAGCAGGCTCAGCTGCTTCCAGAGTATCCTCTGATTCCAGTATCTCCGTATTTTCTCCGGCAGTCGGTTCTTCCGGACCGCTCTTGATCTCCTCTTCGGTAACCTGCTCGATCATTTCTTCCATATTGCTGAAAACAGACTGTCCTGGATTCTTAGGCGGATGGATCACTGCATCTTCCGGCTCAAGTTCCGGAACATTCACATCAGTCTCATCAGAAGAAATGTCTTTGATAAGTTCCTCCTGGACTTCTTCCTGAGCTTCCTGTTCTTCTTTCATGAAATCTTCTTCAGTTTCTTTCTTTTTGTTTCCACTGAAGATATCTCTGATACCTTTCGAAATTTTTTCCTGAAGACTTTCTGCACTGTTGACATCTCTCTCATCGATTGCTACGCTCTCTATCACAGGTCCGTCCTCTTCTGCAGTTTTCACTTCCTGCGCAGGCTTTTCTTCATTGATAGAATCCGCATCTTTTACAGGTGTAAGTTTTGGAATAAACTGACTGTCATATTTTTCTTTTTCTTCTCCCGTCAGCATTCCCATTCTGTTCTTGAGATCCAGTGCCTTCATAACATATTTTCCGTCACTGAACCAGAGAACCATTTCATCACAAAGACTCAGACACTTCTGAGTATCTCCATTCTGATAATACAGTTTTGCCAGTTCATAAGACCAGCGCTCTGTAAATTCTTTTTCTTTGTATTCCTCCAGGATCTTGATCTGTTCATCCAGAGAAACCTGTTTTTCCTTGCAGATTTTGTACTTGAGGATATATCTGGTGTTATCATTTGGTGCAACCTCCAGAAATTCCTCATAAAATTCTTCTGCTTCAGCGATATCCTTCATCTTGAGGGATACTTCAATCAGGCGGTATAAAATATTTTTGCCAATCGGTGCTCTATGATAAGCCAAAAGGAAGATTTCCTTACTGTCTTCGTATCTTTTATTTGCTGCATAGATTTCTCCAACAACGCATAAGGTACGAACATTCTTAACACGACGCCAGTCAATACTGTCTACCACTTCCATAGCATCCTTGTAATTTTTCTTTTCTACAAGGCGATTTATTTCTTCGAGTTTGATCCGAAATTCCTCTTTATCCAATGCATTCACCAACTTTCCAATATTAAAAACAGTGTAACATATGCCATAATGCTTGTCAAAATGTGATAACCACAAAAATGCTTTAATTTACAGGGTTAAACACTTCTCCTTTTACTACTTTGAAAACTTTGTTGATATGAAACTGGTGGCTTACAAAATCATCCAGTCCCGTACAAGTGATCAGCGTCTGTATATCATGAATGCTGTCCAGCAGATATGTCTGTCTGTTGCTGTCCAACTCTGAAAGTACATCATCCAGAAGAAGTATCGGCGTATCTTTGATTTTTTCTTTTACCAGATAGATTTCTGAAAGTTTCAAAGACAGGGCCGCTGTTCTCTGCTGTCCCTGTGAACCAAATTTCCGGATATCGATCCCGTTTACCATAAAACACAGATCATCTCTGTGTGGACCGGCAGATGTCATTTTCATCCGCATATCACGTTCTCTGTTTTTTTTCAAAGTTTCTTCAAAGCATTCTGACTCTGTACTCGGTTCATAAATGACCTCAAGATGTTCTTCTCCACCCGTCAGATTACGGTGGATATCCTGAATCACATCATTCAGGTCTCTGACAAAATCCCGCCTTTTTTCAATGATCTTCTTTCCGTACTGCAACATCTGAATGTCCCAGATTTCCAGTGTTTCCCGTAAAGAAGGATTCTGGTAAAGATCTTTCAGAAGACGGTTTCTCTGATTTACGATATGATTATATCCTGCCAGATCCGTCAGATATATCTGGTCAAGCTGGCATAATTCCAGATCCATAAATCTCCTTCTCTCACCAGGTCCGTTTTTGATGATATTCAGATCCTCCGGTGAGAAAAAAACAAGATTTACGATTCCAAATAATTCCCTGGCTTTTTTGATCGGCAATCCATTAATTGCCACGCCTTTTGCCTTATTTTTACGAAGATGCATGTCGATCTTATAAGAAAGCTCATCCTTTTTTACCATCATTCGAATATGAGATTCTTCCTCTCCAAAACGAATGATTTCTTTGTCTTTACTTCCTTTATGTGATTTCGTTGTCCCACAAATATACACAGATTCCAGAATATTGGTTTTACCCTGCGCATTATCTCCATAAAAAATATTGGTTCCTTTATCAAAATCCAGCTGCAGATCCTGATAATTTCTGAAATTCTTAAGTTCTATCGATTCTATATACATAATTATCTGATGACTTTGATTTCCTGATCTTCAAAAGTGATCACATCACCTTCATAAACCTTACGGCCTCTTCGCTGGTCAACTTCACCATTTACCTGAACAAGACCATCCTGAATCGCATACTTTGCTTCCACTCCGTCTTCTACGACTCCGGCAAGTTTCAAAGCCTGTCCGAGTTTTATAAATTCATCTCTGATTTTGATTTCCAAATCATTCACCTCTTATCTGGACTGATTCTATTTTTATCTATTCTGATTCTGACTGATATTTACCGGCAAGATCAGATATGTGTAGTTTTCTTCATCATCTCTGATAAAACATGGTGCTTTCGGGTTCATCAGATACATATGAATTACTTCATCATCTATAACTTTCAAAGCATCGATCAGGAATTTCGGGTTGAATCCGATGAGAATATCTTTACCATCTTTTTCAATATCAATCTCTTCATTCATGGAACCCATAGCAGAATCGATTTTCAGTTCCATGCTGTTGTCTTTGATCTCAATTACGATTGGTTTCTTATCACCTTCTCGTACCAGAAGTGTTGCTCGGTCAATACAGTCAAGGAATTCTTTTTTGTTTACGCTGACTTTTGTATCGTAATCACTGGAAAGCATCTGATCAATGCGGAAATATTCTCCTTCGATCAGTCTGGAAACAACCATGGTCTGGTCAAATTCAAACAGAATATGATTTTTTGTAAAATAGATACTTACCTGATCATCAATTTCACCGGACAGGATCTTGCTTATCTCACTTAATGTTTTGCCTGGAACAACGATCTTGCGATCTGAATATTCTTTTTCAGAGGCATCTTCCGGATAGAGATACGATGACCATCCAGAGAAACAATTTTCAGACAATTATCTTTTATTTCAAATAATTCTCCGGTCATCAGGCGGTTATTTTCATTAACTGCAATGGAAAAGATTGTCTGACGAATCATTTCTTTCAAAGTAAACTGAGAAAGAGTCAGTGATTCATCTTTTTCAATAACCGGAAGATATGCAAAATCTTCGCCTGCTTTGCCCGGAATTGTAAATTTGGCTTTTTCACAGGTGATCGTAGCTACGAAATTGCTGTCTGTGGTAATGGTTACATCATTATCCGGAAGTCTTCGAATGATTTCATAGAAGATTTTTGCATCAAGAGCAACCATACCTTTTTCTTCAATATGGCCCTCAACGATTGTTTCAATACCAAGTTCCATGTCATTGGTAGTAAATTTGATCTGGTTTGTTGTTGCATCCATAAGAATACATTCAAGAATTGGCATTGTTGTTTTGGATGGTACAGCTTTCAAAGATATATTTACGCTTTTTAAAAGATTATTTTTTGAACAGATGATTTTCATGATGTGTATAACTCCTTTCCTGTTTCAGAATTGGCTTTATAAATAAAAATATATAAAGAAATCCGCCGTAGCCGCCTTAGGGGGGTGTGAATATGTGAAAAAGTCTTTCAAACCTTGAAAAACGGGGATTTCTTTACTGTATAACTCCGTGTATAAACGACTTTCAAAGTTAAAATTGTGTGTGGAAAAGTCTCTTAACCTTGTGGATTAATTTTTTTCCTTAACGTATCAATGGAGTTTTTGAGGTTATCATTTGTCTTTAATTCGTTCTCAATCTTTTCTATCCCGTGCATAACTGTGGTATGGTCACGGTCTCCCAGATTTTTGCCGATTGTTTTGAGCGAAGTATCTATAATATCACGGCACAGATACATTGCAATCTGTCGTGGCATAACGATTTTGGAGCTTCGTTTATTGCCGCAGAGATCTGCAACTGTTACGTGATAATGCTCAGCAACTACAGAAATAATGTAATCTGGAGTGATCACCTTCTGTTCATCCGGTGAAATAATGTCTTTTAATGCCTGTTCGGCAAGTTCCAGGGTTACTTCTTTCTTTTCCAGTTTGGAGCTGGCCATGACTTTGTTGAAAGCACCTTCCAGTTCTCGGATATTGGATTTGATATTTGTTGCGATATATTTGATGACTTCTTCGCTGATATTATAGCCTTCCAGTTCTTCTTTTTTATGAAGAATAGCCATTCGTGTCTCATAATCCGGAAGGGTGATATCTGCGATCAGCCCCCATTCGAATCTGGAACGGAAACGTTCTTCCAGGATTTCCATATCTTTTGGCGGTTTATCAGAAGATATGATGATCTGTTTTTTCGCACTGTGCAAACTGTTAAAGGTATGGAAAAATTCTTCCTGTGTAGATTCCTTTCCTATAATAAACTGAATATCATCGACAAGAAGAACATCGATGTTTCTGTATTTTTCACGGAATTTGGACATTGCTGAGTTGTTTCCGTTTCGGATCGTTTCAATCAGTTCATTGGTAAATTCTTCACTGGTAACATACAAAACTTTGCTGTTTTCATCGTGCTCAATAATATAATGAGCGATGGAATGCATAAGATGGGTTTTACCAAGGCCGGCACCTCCATAGATAAACAGTGGGTTGTATGTATCTCCCGGAGATTCAGCAACTGCAAGGGCTGCGGCCTGTGCAAATTTATTATTGTTACCGACGATAAAGGTATCAAAAATATATTTGGGATTGAGGTGAGCTTCTTCACAGCGACGGTCAATATCGGTAAGACCTGTTTCTGCTGCAGCATTAGTATAAGAAGAAACTTCTTTTTGGGTGCCTCATCAGGAGATATGAATTTGACTTCGCATTCGTCCATGCCGGTTATTTCGCAAATAGTAACCTGAAGGAGAAGCTTATACTTCTTATTAAGAAGGTTTATTAAAACAACCTGTTCTGAAGGAACAAGAATCGTAATCACATTATCCTTGACATCATAGACTTTTAGCGGCTTCAGCCAGGTATTAAAGGCAACATCGCCTACATCGTAATCTGCTTTAACGGTTTGCAGAATTTTATCCCAATTTTCAATCACTTATCCATGTTTCTATCTCCTGGTTTTTGAAAGTTTATAGTATAAGTCAAAAGACATAAATATCCTTTTATATATTATAATAAATTCGCGTGATTAGCAACGGTTAATTGGGGGTATAAAGGGGGAAAATTCACATGTTACGGGGATAGTTTTCCACTTTGTCCACATGTGTATAACCATGAAATGGTGGATAAAACTCCATAAGTTTACATAACATTGGAAATAGTGGAAAAAGAGCTATGGGGATTGTGTATAAGTGTATCCACACTGAAAAAGATGTAAAATAAAGGTCTTTTTGAGTATGTTGTGTAAAAAACAGTCGAAAAATGGGGATAAAAACACAGGAAAAATTAGAGTTATCCACAAGTTATCCACAAAAAGTGGATAACTTTACGTTAACCATAACTTTCCACATAGATGTGTGGGTTAATCCACAATTGGCTGAAATGCTGATATTTCTTGATATTTTTAATATTTTTGGCTTGACGAACAGGGTCATTATGAATATAATTGAAATGATGTTCTAGGAAAATATTACGAATACGCTATAATAGATAAAGGAGGTGCTTTACCTATGAAAATGACATTTCAGCCAAAGAAAAGATCCAGAGCTAAAGTTCATGGATTCAGAGCTCGTATGAGCACAAAAGGTGGCCGTAAAGTATTAGCTGCCAGAAGATTAAAAGGAAGAAAACAGTTATCAGCCTAAAGATATAAGACCGCAGTTGATGTGGTCTTTTCTTCTATAATGAAAAAGGAGGATTCGATGAAATATTCAGAGTCCTTAAAGAAAAATAGAGATTTTCAACAGGTTTACAAGCGTGGAACATCAAAAGCAAATCGGTATCTGGTGATGTACGTGCTGCCTAATCAGCACATGATGAATCGTCTGGGAATATCAGTAAGTAAAAAAGTAGGGAATAGTGTGGTTCGCCACAGACTCACCAGGTTGATCAGAGAAAGCTATCGTTTAAATGAAGAAAAATTTGACAGAAATCTTGATATTGTAGTGATCGCCCGTAATTCTGCAAAGGACAGAAGCTATCAGGAGATTGAGAGTGCCTTTATGAATCTGGCACAGAAGCATGCAATTGCAGGAGGAACGGATGAAGAAACTTCTTATTAAAATGATACGACTCTATCAGATCTATATTTCACCGATGAAGAGAACAAAGTGTCCTTATATTCCCACATGTTCTCAATATGGTTTGGAAGCAATCGAAAAATATGGTGCGCTTAAGGGAGGATTACTTGCAGTATGGAGAATATTACGGTGTAATCCTTTTTCTCATGGAGGATATGATCCCGTACCATAAGGTGGATGAGGTGGTTTCAGGTAACTGCTTCATAAGATTATCCAGGAGGAACTAGAAAATTGGAAAGTATGATTTTGGCTACTAAGAGTGGTACCCCGATCATTGGTCAGATTGCAGTTGTAATGGGATGGATCATGAACGGTATCTACAAGGTTCTGGAAGCCGTAGGAATTCAGAATCTTGGTCTTTGTATTATTATTTTCAGTATTCTGATCTACCTTTGTATGACTCCTCTGCAGATCAAACAGCAGAAATTCTCTAAGCTGAGTGCGATCATGCAGCCTGAGATCCAGAAGATCCAGAAGAAATACCAGGTAAAAAGACCAGGATTCCATGATGAAGATGCAGGAAGAAACGCAGGCAGTATACCAGAAATATGGCGTATCTGCGACAGGAAGCTGTGTTCAGCTGGCAATCCAGATGCCGATCCTGTTTGCACTGTATCAGGTAATCCAGAACATTCCGGCTTATGTTGGAAGTGTTTACAATGTATTTAACGGTGTCTGCACAAAAATCCTTGCAGTAGACGGATTTACAGACATCATCAACAACTTTATCACAGATAACAAGATGACACGAGTAAGACAGGTTACAGATAATGCAGATTCTATCGTAGATTTCCTGTATGCTCTGTCTCCATCACAGTGGAAATCCTTACAGGATATCAGCCAGTTTTCTGGATTTTCAGATCAGATCAGCAAGACTGCTTCTGAAATTCAGAAAATGCAGACATTTGGTGTTCTGAACATTGCTGATCAGCCACTGAGTTATATCAAAACAGGATCACTGATCCTTATTATTGCAGCTCTTGCAATTCCGCTTCTTTCCTGGGCTACACAGATGCTCAACCTGAAGCTTATGCCACAGGCAGCTCCAAGCGGAAACAATGACAACAATGCAATGGCAAGCTCCATGAAGACAATGAATACAGTAATGCCGCTTATGTCAGCATTCTTCTGTTTCACCTTCCGGTAGGTCTTGGTATTTACTGGATCGCCAGTGCGGTAGTAAGAAGTATTCAGCAGCTGTTGATCAACCGTCATCTGAATAAGATGAATATCGATGACCTCGTAAATGAAAATATGAGAAAAATGGAAGCCAAGAGAGCAAAAGAAGGACTTCCGCCGCAGAAGATCACAAATCAGGCTCATCAGAGTGCCCGAAACATCAATAAGATCGATAAAGGCATGAGTGGATCTGATGAAGCAAGTCGTGCAAAAAAGTAGAAGAAGCTTATAAGAATGCATCTCATGCAAAAGCCGGAAGTATCACAGCCAAGGCAAATCTTGTAAGAGATTACGAAGAACGTAATAAGAAGAAATAAGGAAAGGAAGGTCGGGGTTTTACCATGGATGAATATATGCAGTTTTCAGCCAAAACAAAGAACGAGGCAATTACAAAGGCATGTATTGAACTGGGTGTATCCAGTGATCAGCTTGATATTCAGGTAGTCAGCGAAGGAAGTTCCGGATTCTTTGGAATCGGAAGCAAACCGGCAATTATCAAAGCCCGTAAAGTAGAAGATAATTCCGAAGAAAAAGAGATCGAAAAAATCGTTGATTCTGTTAAAATTAATGCTTTTAAAGAAGATACCGTAAAAGAAACACAGAAATCTGCACCGAAATCCGTTTCCAGACAGAACGATGTGAAACCGGAGACTAAGACAGAAACCGCAAAAGCATCAAAAGAAGAAAAACAGCCGAGACCTGCAAAAGAGAAACCTGCAAAAGAGAAACCTGCAAAAGAGAAACCGGTAAAAGAACAGAAAGAAAGACCGGCGAAAGAAAAACAGGTAAAAGCATCAAAACCGATCGAAATCATTACAGATCCGGAAGAAATCAAAGATATTGAAGAGAGAGCACTTGTATTCCTTCGCGATGTATTTGGTTCCATGGATCTTGGAGAAGTTCAGATCACTTCAAAATACAATACAACAGACGGTTGTCTGGAAGTTGATTTTGAAGGAGAAGATATGGGCATCCTTATCGGTAAGAGAGGACAGACACTGGATTCTCTCCAGTATCTGACAAGCCTTGTTGTAAATAAAGGCAAATCCGATTATATCCGTGTCAAACTTGATACAGAGGATTACAGAAGACGTCGTAAAGAGACTCTGGAAAACCTTGCAAGAGGAATTGCCTACAAGGTGAAAAAGACCAGAAAACCTGTTGTACTTGAGCCGATGAATCCATATGAAAGAAGAATCATCACTCTGCACTGCAGGGAAATAAATTTGTTGAAACAGTCAGTGAAGGTGAGGAACCTTACCGTCATGTAGTTGTTAAATTAAAAAGATATTAATATATGAATCTAAAAAGATGTTATTCTAGGTGAAAGCGTGAATAACACGTCTTGACGTGTGCGCTTACCTGGGGTAACATCTTTTTTTAGATAGAATACCAGGGTGAAAAGTTCTAAATCCACATGAGCTTGCGTAGCACGGAACAATCCGTAGGTATTCTAAATATTAGAATAATATCTGCGCCAGCAGATATATCCTTAGGAGGAAATATGGACGCAACAATTGCAGCAATCTCTACAGCAATGAGTGCTTCAGGTATTGGTATTGTCCGTATCAGTGGCGAAAATGCTATGGATGTGATCGCGAAGATCTATCGTTCCAAAAACGGAAAAAAAGATATTCGTACAGTCGTCAGCCATACCATTCATTATGGGTTTATCTATGATGGAGAAGAAGTTGTAGATGAAGTACTGGTTATGATCATGAGAGGACCTCACACATATACGGGTGAGGACACCGTAGAAATAGATTGTCATGGCGGTGTATATGCCATGAAACGCGTTCTGGAAACTGTTCTAAAAATGGTGCGGTGATCGCAGAACCGGGAGAGTTTACAAAAAGAGCATTTCTGAACGGAAGGCTGGACCTGTCTCAGGCAGAGGCAGTTATGGATGTCATTCAGGCAAAGAATTCCATGGCACTCAAAAGTTCTGTCGAACAGTTAAAGGGTTCTGTACAGCGGGCTGTTAAAGAAATTCGTGCAAGACTGCTTCACCAGATTGCATATATAGAAACGGCACTGGATGATCCGGAACATTTTGACCTCACAGACTATCCACAGGAACTGCAGAAAATTGTGGAAAAAGAGAGTGAAAATATCAGTGAACTGTTGAAAACAGCGGACGATGGAAGAATGATACAGGAAGGAATCAAGACGGTTATCCTTGGAAAACCAAATGCAGGAAAGTCATCTCTTCTGAATTTTCTGGTTGGAGAAGACCGGGCAATCGTTACAGAAATTGCCGGAACGACAAGAGATATTCTGGAGGAATATATTTCTCTGAACGGGATCACGCTTCGCGTGATCGATACTGCCGGAATCCGTGAGACAGAAGATGTTGTCGAAAAGATCGGAGTCGGTAAGGCAAAACAGATGGCGGAAGATGCAGATCTGATCCTTTATGTTGTAGATTCTTCGCTGCCGCTGGATGATAATGACCGCGAGATCATGGAATTACTTTCCGGACGGAAGAGTATTGTGATTTACAATAAAACAGATCTTGAGGCGGCTGTTGATATTGAAGAATTAAAGGCCAAAACAGGAAGCCCGGTCATTCCGGTATCCGTTGTGGAAGAAACCGGGATCAGCCAGCTGGAAGATGAGATCAAGAGGATGTTTTTCCATGGAGAGCTTTCCTTTAATGATGAGGTATATATTACAAATGCCCGTCATAAGGCCGCACTTGAAGAATCAAAGGAAAGCCTGAAGCTTGTAATGGACAGTATTGCTATGGGAATGTCCGAGGACTTCTTTTCCATTGACCTGATGAATGCGTACGAGAGTCTTGGACGCATAGTGGGTGAATCTGTGGGAGAAGACCTCGTAAACGAGATTTTCAGCAAATTCTGCGTTGGTAAATAAGAAGGGAAGATAAATAATGGAGACAAAAACACTGGAAAAAACCTGTGATATTGTTGTAGTAGGAGCGGGACATGCAGGCTGTGAAGCATCACTTGCCTGTGCACGTCTGGGGCTGGATACAGTAATGTTCACGGTAAGCGTAGATAGTATTGCCTTAATGCCATGTAACCCGAATGTCGGCGGCAGCTCCAAGGGACATCTGGTAAAAGAACTGGATGCGCTTGGCGGAGAGATGGGAAAAATATTGATAAGACATTTATCCAGTCCAAGATGCTGAATAAGTCAAAAGGTCCGGCAGTACACTCACTGAGAGCACAGGCAGACAAACAGGCCTACAGCACAGAGATGAGAAAGACTTTGGAAAATCAGGAAAATCTGACCATTAAACAGGGAGAAGTCACAAAGCTTCTCGTGGAAGAAGGCAAAATTACAGGAGTGCAGCTTTATTCAGGTGCAGTTTATCACTGCCAGGCAGTTGTACTCTGCACAGGAACGTACCTGAAAGCAAGATGTATCTACGGTGATGTCAGCAATTATACCGGACCAAATGGACTGCAGGCGGCCAATTATCTGACAGATTCACTCAAAGAGCTTGGAATCGAGATGTTCCGCTTTAAGACAGGAACACCGGCACGAATTGCCGGAAATACGATCGATTATTCCAAAATGGAAGAGCAGTTTGGCGATGAAAGAGTAGTGCCATTCTCATTTTCAACGGATCCGGAGTCTGTACAGATCCAGCAGAAGTCCTGCTGGCTGACTTATACAAACGAAAAAACGCATGAGATCATCCGTAATAATCTGGATCGTTCGCCATTGTATTCCGGTATGATTGAAGGTACTGGACCGAGATACTGTCCGTCTATCGAGGACAAGGTCGTTCGTTTTGCGGATAAAAAACGTCATCAGGTATTTATTGAACCAGAAGGACTTTATACGAATGAAATGTATATTGGAGGTATGTCCAGTTCTCTTCCGGAAGATGTACAGGATGAAATGTACCATTCTGTTCCGGGACTGGAACATGCAAAGATTGTTAAGAACGCCTATGCAATTGAGTATGACTGCATCAACCACGGCAGCTGTATCCGACGTGGAATTCAAAAAGATCAAAGGCCTGTTCAGTGGCGGACAGTTTAACGGAAGCTCCGGATATGAAGAAGCAGCAGCACAGGGGCTGATTGCCGGAATCAATGCAGCCATGGAGGTAAAAGGCCGGGAACAGCTGGTTCTGGACCGTTCCGAAGCTTATATTGGAGTACTGATCGATGACCTGGTTACAAAAGAAAACCATGAACCGTATCGAATGATGACAAGCCGTGCAGAATATCGTCTTCTGCTGAGACAGGATAATGCAGATCTTCGTCTCCGTAAAAAAGGATATCAGGTTGGTCTGATCGATGAAGAAACATATCAGGCAGTTCTTCGAAAAGAAGAGACAATTCAGAAAGAAATCGAGCGTACCGAACATGCAACGATCGGCGGAACACCGGAGGTCCAGAAATTGCTGGAAGAAAAAGGAAGTACACTTCTGAAATCCGGAACAACGATTGCAGAACTGATCCGCAGACCGGAACTGAACTATGAAGATCTGGCACCAATTGACAAAGAAAGACCGGAGCTTCCATGGGATGTGAAGCAGCAGGTAGAGATCAATCTGAAATATGAAGGATATATCAAGAGACAGCTGAAGCAGGTAGAGCAGTTCAAAAAACTGGAAGCAAAGAAAATTCCGGAAGACCTGGATTATGAAAAGGTTGGCAGTCTTCGTATCGAAGCAAGGCAGAAACTGGAAGAATACCGTCCAATCTCTATTGGACAGGCATCTCGTATTTCAGGCGTATCTCCTGCGGATATCTCTGTACTGCTGGTTTATCTTGAACAATACAGAAGAAATTCAAATTCCTGAGAATAGGAGGATATAATATTGTCTTATGATCTGAAAGTACTGGAGCAAGGATGTGAAGAACTCGGAATTGCTCTGAATGATACACAGAAACAGCAGTTTATTGCTTTTTATGAATATCTGGCAGAAAAAAACAAGGTCATGAACCTGACTGGTATTACCGAGTTTCAGGAAGTGCTGGTAAAGCATTTCCTGGACAGTCTTGCCTGTGTGAAGGCAGTAGATATGACAAAAGTCAGCAAAATTATGGATATCGGAACAGGAGCCGGATTTCCGGGAGTACCACTTAAGATTGCGTTTCCGCATCTGGAAGCCTGTCTTCTTGACTCATTGAAGAAGAGAGTTAATTTTCTCGAAGAAACATTTGCTCTTCTGAAACTGGAAAATATTACTGCAATTCATGGCAGGGCAGAAGAATTTGCCAAAAATAAAGCATACCGTGAGCAGTATGATCTGTGCGTATCCCGCGCGGTTTCCAATCTGGCTACGTTGTCTGAGTACTGTCTTCCGTATGTAAAAGTGGGCGGAAATTTTATTTCTTACAAGTCTGGAACGGTTCAGGAAGAACTGCAGCAGGCAGAAAAAGCAGTTAAGATCCTCGGCGGCAAGATTCAGGATGTGGTTTATTTTAATCTTCCGGATTCTGAAATCCAGCGTTCTCTCGTTGTGATCGAGAAAATGAAACCAACACCGGGCCGCTATCCGCGTAAGGCAGGAACACCACTGAAAGAGCCTCTTTCATAAACAGAAACTGTTTTTAGAAAAACTATTTCAAAAATACGTTTTATTTTCACAAAATCATCACAGATTTATCCAATTTTTATCACAACTTCCTCATAGAATATTTTCAGAGCAGACGTTAAAGCCGGCTCATGATGGAAGATGCTTCCAGGTACCCCCTATCTCTGTTTCACCTGGAGGCATCTTTTATTTTGTAAATATTTGCAGAATACAATATTCTGTTTAAAGAAAAAGGAGGAGAGACTTGTGATTGAAGTAAACAATCTGGTCAAACGCTATGGAGACCATACGGCAGTTGACCACCTTTCTTTTAAAATCGAGAAAGGCAAAATCTACGGCTTTCTGGGGCCAAACGGAGCTGGTAAATCTACGACTATGAATATGATTACTGGTTATATAGCATCTACGGAGGGAACGGTAACCATTGATGGTCATGACATACTGGATGAACCGGAAGAGGCCAAAAAATGTATCGGATATCTGCCGGAAATGCCGCCTCTTTATTTCGACATGACAGTAGGCGAATATATGAGTTTCGTTGCTGATCTCAAAAAAATCCCAAAAAATCAAAAGAAATCCATGGTAGAAGAAGTCATGGAAATGGTAAAAATCACAGACATGAAAAACCGTCTGATCAAAAACCTGTCCAAAGGTTACAGACAGAGAGTTGGACTTGCACAGGCAATTCTTGGTTATCCGGAAGTAATCATCCTGGATGAGCCAACCGTAGGTCTTGACCCGAAACAGATCATTGAGATCCGTGATCTGATCAAGAGCCTTAAGAAGAAACATACGGTTATTTTAAGTTCGCATATTCTGTCAGAAGTCAGTGCTGTCTGCGATTATGTATTGATCATTCTCATGGAAAACTGGTTGCCAGTGATACACCGGAAAACCTTGGTAAACTTGCAGAAGGTTCCAATACCTTAAATCTGCTTGTGAAAGGTGATAAAGATCATATTCGTATTGCACTTGGACAGATCAGTGATATCAAAGATATTAAGATAGAGGATGCAAAGGAAGAACATGCATGGAATGTAATGCTTTCTACAAAAGAGGATATGGATATCCGTGAAGAGGTGTTCTTCAAAATGGCAGATGCACACTGCCCAATTTGGAAATGCAGTCGAAGAAAGTATCTCTGGAGGAAATCTTCCTTGAACTGACTGAAGATGATAAGAAGAAAAAGAACGAAAAAGAGACAGACAAAAAGGAGGGGGAAAATAAATGATCGCAGTATATAAAAGGGAGCTGAGAAGTTACCTTACTTCTATGATCGGTTACCTGTTCATATTTTTATCCTGCTTCTGACAGGTATTTATTTTTCAGCATATCAGCTTGGAGCAGCATATCCTCGTTTTGAGTACACATTAAGTGCACTGACCTTTGTATTTCTGATCAGTGTGCCGATCCTTACAATGCGAGTTCTTGCAGAAGAACGTAAACAGAAAACAGATCAGCTGCTTCTTACAGCACCGGTGTCTATTGAAAAAATTGTTTTTGGTAAATATTTTGCACTGGTTACGATCTTTGCGATTCCGATGCTGATTATGTGTCTGTATCCACTGCTCATGACAAAATTCGGAACAGTATCTCTGGGAGCAGCATACACTGCGATCCTTGGATTTTTCCTTCTGGGATGTGCAAATCTTGCAATTGGTGTGTTTATTTCCTCATTGACAGAAAGTCAGGTAATTGCGGCAGTACTGACATTTGTTATTCTGTTTGCTCTTTATATGATGAATGGAATTTCCTCTTTCTTCTCAGAAGGAGCACTTTCTACCTGTGTTACATTTGGACTTCTGATTCTGGCAGCAGCGATCATAATCTATACAATGATCAAAAACTTCCTGATCTCAGCAGTCATCTGTATAGTTGGGGAGATCGCACTTGTCATTGTTTATGTTGTAAATTCCAGCTTTTTCTCAGGTGGAATCCAGAAAATTCTGGATATCTTCAACCTGAGCAGCCATTTTGACAATTTTGCAAATGCAATCTTTGATGTCAAAGGCATTTTGTATTTCCTGTCTGTGATTGCAGTCTGCCTGTTTCTGACTGTACAGTCGATTGCCAAGAGACGTTGGAATTAAGGAGGTGGGAGACAATGAAATTTACGGAAAAACTGAAAGCAAAGAAAAGCAGAATAAGAATTGAAAATCCGGCAAAAGAGACAGCCAAAAAGAAAAGAAACCTTTAAAACAGAAAATAAAGGATTCCATGAATAAAAAATACATCAAGAACGGTTCTTACAGCGTTGTGATCAGTGCAGTATTTATCGTAATCGTTCTTGTAGTCAATATGATCGTTGGTTCCCTTCCATCCAAATATACAGAAGTGGATGTCAGTGCTCAGAAACTTTACAGTATCACTGATGATACAAAGAACTTCCTGAAAAAACTGGATAAAGATGTAACGATTTATCAGGTCGTACAGAGCGGCTCTGAAGATGAAACGATTAAAAGTTACTTGAGAAATATGAAGAAGGATCAGATCATATTAAAGTAGAACAGAAAGATCCTGTTGTAAATCCGAAATTTACGTCAGAATATACCAGTGATGATGTTGCTGCAAACAGCCTGATCGTGGTATGTGGTGACAGAAGCAAAGTTGTAAATTACAGCAGTATTTATGAATCTTCGATTGATTATAATACGTATCAGTCCACAACGACAGGATTCGATGGAGAAGGACAGATCGACAGTGCTATTTCCTATGTAACTTCCGAAGACCTTCCGGTTCTTTATACACTGGATGGACATGGTGAAAAAGACCTGGATTCTACTCTTCAGGAAGATATCCAGAAAGCAAATATTGATATTAAATCTCTGAACCTGATCACAGAAGAAAGTGTCCCGGATGATGCTGCGTGCCTGCTAATCAACGCACCAACTTCCGATATTTCCGAATCTGAGAAAGATGCGATTATTGATTATCTTGAAAATGGCGGAAAAGCTATGATCTTCTCTGATTATACAGAAGAATCCATGGATAATTTTGATGCGGTTCTCAAGAACTATGGAGTAGAGAGAACAGAGGGTATTGTAATTGAAGGCGATTCACAGCATTATGCGCAGATGCCTTATTATCTGGTACCGACAGTCAACAGCACCGATGCAGTCTCTGATTTTGCATCCAAAGGTTATTATGTTCTGATGCCTTATGCACAGGGAATCAAGAAGACAGATGATGTCAGAGATACCGTTACGATCAACAGTCTTCTGACAACTTCTGACAGTGCTTATTCCAAAGTGGATGTCAATAGTGGAGCGATTGAAAAAAACGATGATGATATTGATGGTCCGTTTGATCTTGGTGTAAGTATTACAGAAACATTGGATGATGACAAAGAGACACAGATCGTTTATTATACTTCTTCAAATCTGATGGACAGCCAGATCAACCAGATGGTATCCGGTGGAAATGAGCAGATGATCATGAGTTCTCTGAGCTGGATGTGCAGTTCGGATGAGACATCAACAATTTCTGTTCCGTCCAAGAACCTGCAGATTTCTTATCTGACACTGACTGCTTACGATGTAAGCTTCTGGAAGATCATGGTAATGGGAATCATCCCGGTAGTCTTCCTGGTAATGGGATTTATGGTATGGCTGAAAAGGAGAAAGGCATAAATGAAGAAAAAAACAGTCAAACTGGTTTCGGCAGTAGTCGTATTGGGAGTGCTGTGTGCAGCGTATGAAGGCGTAAACTTTTATGTTACCTCACAGGAAGAAAAAGAAACTGAAGAGAATGACACAAGCGTAGATTTGGTAAGTCTGGAGGCAGATGATATAACAGCAGTTTCATTTACCGCAGACCAGAATGAAGTAGAATTTGATAAAAAAAGATGATAGCTGGACAGAAAAAATCTGATGCGAATTTTCCGGTAAATCAGGATACAGTTGACAGTGCAGTCAAGGGAGTTGCATCCCTGACTGCTGACCAGGAGATTTCCGATGTGGAAGATATGAGTCAGTATGATCTGGATAATCCGCAGAATACCATTACGCTGACAACAGCTGATGGTGATACAAGTCTTCAGATTGGAATGGAATCTTCAAATAATCAGTACTATGTGAAAAAAGAGGATGATGATAAAAATGTTTATCTGGTATCCAGCAGCTCAATAGAGCCTTTTATGGGAACTTGTATGATTTTGCGGAGAGTGGCACATTTCCATCCGTAACATCTGCTACGATCACAGATGTTAAAGTAGATAAAGAGAATAGTTATGAGCTTACACAGGATGCAGACAATCTGTTCTGGAATGTGTCTGATGGTAAAACTACAGAGAAGGCAGATACTACAAAAGCAGGAACTGTGACATCGGCAGTCGGATCTCTGGCATACGATAAATTTGTAGATTATAACTGCACCGACGATTCCAAGTATGGATTGACGATCCGTATGCAGTTATCACTGTGAAGTATACCGAGGATGAACAGGAAACACAGACGGTAGAGAAGACGCTTACTATTTATGTGGGAGATGAGACCGGTGATGACCGTTATGTGAAAGTAGATGACAGCAAAGAAGTTTACACGATCACGAAAGATTCTCTGACAGATATCCTCGACAGTACAATGTCTGATTTCTACAGCATGACAGTAAGCTATGTTTCTGCCAATAATCTGGATTCCCTGGAAGTACAGAGCGCAGACGGAGATCATACAATAAACGTTGTAACGGAAACCGTAAAGGCAGAAGATGAAGATACCACAGACGATACAGATTCTGATACTACAGATGAAAGCAGTACAGAAACATCGGATGAGAGTTCCACAGATACAGACTCCTCTGATGAAAGGTCTTCTGATGATGAGGAAGAGACTACTACAACAACTTACAAGTTAGATGGCGAAGACCTCGATGAATCCACATTCACGATTTTCTACAATAAACTCATCAACATGACCGCACAGGAACGTCTTACTGAGGAGTATACTCCAGAAGGAGATCCGGCATATACCTTTATCTTTAAAGATAAAGACGGAAAAGAAACTACGGTGAAGTATTATGAATATGATACAAACTTCTATGCGGCGGTAGTTGAGGATAAAGTTTATCTGGTGAACAAGATGA
>ENA-OQDF01000356-OQDF01000356.1-human-gut-metagenome-genome-assembly--contig:-NODE-356-length-18838-cov-8.383892_pt1 | contig 18838 bp, 23 predicted proteins | sample MGYA00242769_ERZ504597 | MGnify/ENA primary metagenome ERZ504597 (study PRJEB26092, sample SAMD00036305) | human gut metagenome | host: Homo sapiens | study: EMG produced TPA metagenomics assembly of...
GTCTTGCGGAGGAATACCAGGTAATCTATGGCTGCGGAAACCACGAATACCGTCTGAAGCTGTATCCGGAACAGTACGGTGATCTGTATGAAAGCTCCGGGAGCGCCTGAAAAAGGCAGGAATCTGCTATCTGGAAAATGAGACGGCGGATCTTACCATCAGCGGCTGTCCGGTCCGGATCTACGGCTATGCATGGACCGCACCTATTACAACCGCTTTTACCGCGGACCGCTGCCGGTTTCGGAACTGACGGACAACCTTGGAAAACCGGATCCGGCGCACTACGGCATTCTGCTGGCGCATCACCCTGCCTACCGCAGCTCCTATGCATCATATGGAGTCGATCTGACGCTTTCCGGCCATTATCACGGCGGCGTGGTGGGCCTTGGCGCGCACCGGGGGCTTGTGACGCCGGATTTCCGCCTTTTTCGAAAACTGCCGCGGGCTGTTCCTGACGGGCGGCACCTGCCAGATCATCAGTGCAGGAACGGGCGAACACACCATTCCGGTCCGCATCTGGAACAGAAGAGAATTGATTATTACAGATATCGGGAAACCGTAAGGGAGAACAGAGCACATGGCGATACCAGTAAAGCTTCCGGTGTTTGAAGGACCGCTGGACCTTCTTCTTCACCTGATCGATAAAAACAAAATAGATATTTACGATATCCCCATTGTAGAGATTACGGACCAGTATCTGGAATACATTCATCATATGGAGCGGGAAGACCTCGACATCATGAGCGAGTTCATGGTCATGGCGGCGACGCTTCTGGATATCAAATGCCGCATGCTGCTTCCGAAAGAAGTGAATGAGGAAGGCGAGGAAGAGGACCCGAGAGCCGAGCTGGTGCAGCAGCTTTTAGAGTACAAAATGTACAAGTACATGTCGTACGAGCTGCGTGACCGCATGAACGAGGCGAGCCGTTCCGTGTACAAGGAACCGACGCTTCCAAGAGAAGTGCTGGAGTACAGGACGCCGGTCGACACCTCCGAGCTCCTCTCGCAGATTTCTCTCGCGAAGCTCCATACGATCTATAAAATGATTTTAAAGCGCCAGGAGGACAAGATCGACCCGATCCGAAGCAAGTTCGGAAAGATCGAAAAAGAAGAGGTCAGCCTGCCGGACAAGATGACGTATGTCGAGCAGTTTGCTGTTAAAAAACGCCGCTTCAGCTTCCGCGACCTTTTGGAATCCCAGCCGGGCAAGGTGCATGTGATTGTCACCTTCCTTGCAATCCTGGAGCTGATGAAAACCGCAAAATCCGGATCAGCCAGGAGGAGCTTTTCGGGGATATCCTGATTGAATCCCTGGAGGATGAAGACACCGTAGTTGTGCCGTATACAGACGAGACAGACAGTGAGGACAAGACAGATGGAAGAACAGAACAGGAATAAAGAAACTGCCCCGGGTGAGGCAAGACGCCCCTCTTCGGTCGAGGAGGCGGAAGCAGCCATCGAGCAGTCCTTTTTGCGATGGGAGATTCCGTGGAGCTGGGAAGGATTGCAAAAGCGATCGGCCATGACACGGAGACGACCCGCAGGATTCTGAACCATATGATGGAAAAATATAATACGAAAGACCGCGGCATCCATATCGTGGAGCTTGAAAATGCGTATCAGATGTGCACGAAACAGGAATATTATGATTATCTTGTCAACATCGCCATGCAGCCGAAGAAGGCGGTTCTGACCGACGTCATGATGGAGACCCTCTCGATCATTGCCTACAAGCAGCCGGTCACGAAGCAGGAGATCGACAAGATCCGCGGCGTCAAGAGCGATCACGCGGTCAACAAACTGGTGGAGTACAATCTGGTGCAGGAGCTTGGCCGCCTCGACGCGCCGGGCCGCCCGATTGTGTTCGGCACGACCGAAGAATTCCTGCGGAACTTCGGCGTCGATTCCACCGACAATCTGCCGGAGATCAGTCCGGTCAAGATGGAGGACTTCCGCGCAGAAGTGGAAGAGGAAATGCAGATCAAGCTGGATGTCTGATCCGGCAGGAGAAAAAAGAAGGGAGATACCGATATGCCTACTACGTACGCACACGACAGGTTCGGAAGAGAAGTCTATGAACAGCTTCCGGCAAATTTGAAAAAGATCATTCGAGAAAACAAAAAATTGTATCTGATCGGACTGCACGGGCCGGATATCTTCTTTTATTACCATCCGTTCTCGAAAAACCGTGTGTCTGATTACGGAACGTTTCTGCATGAACAGACGGCTTCCGTTCTGCTCGATGATGAGGTGAAAAAGTATCAGCAGAGCCCGTCAGAGGCGATGGAAGCGTATCTGTTAGCTTTGCCTGCCATTACCTTCTCGATTCGACGTGTCATCCGTATATCGGAAATTTGTGGATCACACTGGAATTTCCCATACAAAGATTGAGACGAGCCTTGACCAGTACTTCATGCTGGAGGACGGCCTCGATCCGCTCGTATACCGTCCGGCATCGCCGATCTGCCCGCACACCGACGGCAACAAGGTCATCCACGCTGTTTTCCGGAAATCGGGGAAACAGAAATTGTCGAATGCCTGAAGGGCATGAAGCTCTGGACGAGAATCACGATCTGCCGCAGCAGTGCGGTAAGAAGCCTTCTTCTTGGAGCGATGAAACTGGTCGGCTGCTATGATTCGATGGGCGGCCGTGTGATGCCTGGAAGGCCTCAGAAGGAATGCGAAGCGGGCACACGGAATCTTGTCCACCTGTACGAAAGAGCGCTTGCAGAGGCGCCGCAGGAGCTTGTAAAGCTGGATGAAGTGCTCCATGGAAACGGAACGCTTTCCCCGCGCTTTGACCACAATTTTGATTAAAACAGACTTTTGAGAGCAACAGTAAGAATAGAAAAATCCCGGCAGGAATCTTTCCTAAGAATTCCTGACCGGGATCTTTTTTTGTCCGAAAGCAGATCTTTAATTTGATTTTACTTCACGCCACAGCTGGTTGTAAACCTCATCGGCATCATCGCCAAGATACGTAAAGGTTTCGCACCGTGCAAGCGTTTCCTCATCCGGGAAGGCGATTTCACTGTTTCGGATATCGTCATCCTCAATCAGTTCACGCGCCGCATCATTCGGCGTAGAGTAGGTAATATACTCAAAGTTTTTCAGTGCGATGTCCGGCCGGCAGAGGAAATTCAGGAATTTCTCTGCGTTCTCGACATGCTGCGCATCTTTTGGAATGCACCAGGAATCGATCCAGACGTTAGAGCCTTCTTTTGGAACAACGTATTCCAGATCCGGGTTTTCACGCTTCGTGTAGATAGCTTCACCGGAGTAAATAACGCCGATAGCCGCCTCATTTCCGATCATCTTGTCACGCACCTGATCCACAACGTACGCCTGCACGAGAGGTTTTTGTGTCACAAGCAGATCTTTCGCCTCCGTCAGCTCCTTGATATTGGTGGAGTTTAAGGAGTATCCCAGATCCTTTAAAGCAACAGCAAACGCATCGCGCACGCTGTCCTGCATCAGAATGCTGTCGCGGTAATTGGTATCCCAAAGAACAGACCAGGAGTCAATCGGCTCGGTTACCATTTTTTTGTTGTACAGAATACCAATTGTTCCCCAGCAGTACGGGATCGAGTAGAGATTGCCCGGGTCGAACTGCTCGGAAGTCTCGTAGTACATATCTCCAATGTTGGAAGCGTTCGGAATATGATCAAGTTGATCGGCTGCAGCAGATCGTTCTGGATCATCTTCTGAATCATATAGTCGGACGGGCAGACAAGATCGTAGGAAATCGCACCGGATTTGATCTTCGGATACATGATTTCGTTCGTCTCATACTCCTCGTAAACAACGTGGATACCGGTTTCTTCCTCAAAGATATCGATGACATCAGAATCCATATATTCGCCCCAGTTGTACACAATCAGCTGCTGGGAGCCGCCGGCTGAAGCATTCTGGCTTCCGTAGTAAATACCGCCGCCGCCGATGACAAGCACCATGGCGATCGGAAGAATCCGGCGGAAGACCACCCGTTTCGTGATGCGGAAACGGATGCCCTTCTTCGCCATAGCCTCGCGCTCTTTTGCCTCCTCTTTTTCTTCCTTCGGAGAAGGATTCACATTCACAAGGAGCAGCAGAAGCAGTACGGTGACAAAAAGAATCGTGGAGAGCGAGTACATCTCCGGCTTGATTCCCTTGCGGACTTCGGCATAAATCTTTGTGGAGAGCGTATCAACGCCCGGTCCCTTGGTGAAGTAGGTGATAACGAAATCATCGAGGGACATCGTAAAGGAGAGCAGAAAGCCCGAAACAACGCCTGGCATGATGTCCGGGAAGATAACTTTCCAGAATGCATACAGCGGAGAGGCACCAAGATCGAGAGCTGCCTCGTACGTCGATTTGTTCGTCTGCTTTAATTTCGGCATAACGCTCAAGATAACGTAAGGAACATTGAACGTAATATGTGCCATCAGAATGGTACCGAATCCAAGCTGAATGCGGCAGATGATAAAGAGCAGCATCAGCGAGATACCCATGACGATCTCACCGTTCAGCATCGGAATATTGGTGATGCCCATGAAAACCGTCCGGCTCTTTTTCGACATGCTGTTGATGCCGATGCACGCAAGCGTTCCAAGCACAGTCGCAATCGCAGAGGCAAGAAGCGCGATGATCAGTGTCGTATACAGCGCATTCATGATCTCTGTATTGGCAAACAGTGAGCGGTACCAGTGCAGGGTGAAGCCGCCCCATTTGGCACGCGTTTTTGAAGCATTAAAGGAGAGCACCACAAGGGTGACAATCGGCGCATACAGAAGAATAAAAATGAGCGCCATGTAAATTTTTTCCAGTTTCTTTCTCAAAATGCCGTTCCCTCCCCGTCTTTATCGTATTTATTCATCAGAACCATCGACAGAATGATGAAAATCATCAGGACTGTGGAAAGTGCGCTTCCGGCATTCCAGTTGTTGGTCTGTTTGAACTCCTGCTCGATGACGTTTCCGATCAGAAGGATCTTGCTTCCGCCGAGCAGGTCGGAAATAACAAAGGTTGTAAGCGCCGGGATAAATACCATGGTAATACCGCTTACGATACCCGGCGTGGTGAGCGGCAGCGTTACTTTCAGGAAAGTCTGTACGCTGTTCGCTCCGAGGTCTCTTGCTGCGTTGATGACGTCACGGTCGATCTTAATCAGGACATTGTAAATCGGCAGAACCATAAATGGCAGGAAGTTGTAAACCATACCGAGAATGATCGCTCCCGGTGTGTTGATGATGGAAATGCCGGGCAGATGGAAAAACGAGAGAATGCTGTTGATGACGCCGTTTTTCTCAAGCAGTGTCTGCCATGCAAGCGTACGGAGCAGAAAGTTCATCACATCGGGAGAATGAAGATCAGCACAATAAAGCTGGTCTGATTGACATTCCGGTTTGCCAGAATCATGGCAAGCGGATAGGCAAGGACAAGACAGAGTACTGTGCTAAGGAGTGAGAGCCACAGAGCCAGGCCAAGTGCCTTGATGTTTTCCTTCGTTGCAACGTAGGCAAAATTCGAAAGGGTAAAGCCGCCTTCTTCCCCGGTGAACGCATAGTAGAGAATCAGGATCAGCGGGATGATGATGAAACCGGCGGCCCAGACGGCATACGGTGCTGCCAGCCATTTCTTTAATTTATTACTCTTCAATGGCTGCCGCCTCCTCATCTTCGGATTCCGGTTTGTTCATAATCTGGATATCGAACGGATCGACGTGAATGCCGACTTCCTGTCCGACCGGGAACAGATCGGTGGAGTGAACGAGAAGTTCGAAGCCGTTGACGGCGACTTCCATCTCGTAGTGGACGCCTTTGAAGATCAGGTGCGTCACACGTCCATGGATTGTGCCTTCCTCCGGTTTTGCGAGGTCGATATCCTCCGGACGGATTACAACATCGACCGGCTTGTTTTTGCCGAATCCGACATCGACGCACTCGAATTTCGCGCCGAGAATCTCGACGAGGCGGTCCTCAATCATAATACCGTCAAGAATGTTGCTGTCGCCGATGAAGTCTGCAACGAATGCGTTCTGCGGCTCATTGTAAATATCCTCCGGTGTACCGATCTGCTGGATATATCCCTGGTTCATGACAACGATCGTGTCGGACATCGTAAGGGCTTCTTCCTGATCGTGGGTAACATAGACGAAAGTGATGCCAAGCTCGTTTTTCAGGCGGATCAGCTCGTACTGCATATCCTGTCGGAGCTTTAAGTCGAGCGCACCGAGCGGCTCATCAAGAAGCAGAACCTTCGGCTCGTTGACAATTGCGCGCGCAATAGCGATTCGCTGCTGCTGGCCGCCGGAGAGAAGTGCCGGGGAGCGGTTCTCGTATCCCTCGAGGTTGACGAGTTTTAAGGCGTATTTGATTTTGTCATTGATATATGCTTTGGATTTTCCCTTGATTTTCAGCCCAAAAGCGATGTTTTCCGCAATCGTCATATGCGTGAAAAGAGCATATTTCTGGAACACCGTATTTAACTGGCGTTTGTTCGGCGGAAGCTGGGTGATATCCTGTCCGTTAAATAAAACCTTTCCGGCATCCGGCGTCTCAAAACCGCCGAGAATACGTAAAGTCGTTGTTTTTCCGCAGCCGCTCGGGCCAAGGAGAGTAAGAAATTCGTTTTCACGGATATAAAGATTCAGATCATCCAGAATGGTAACTCCGTCGTACGATTTTGTGATGTTGACGAGATCAAGTAATTTGGTACTCATGTGTAAAATGCTCCTTTCGGGTCGTTTATTTTGGAGCACCGTTTTTCGTGAAAATCACGCGGTGCGGAAATCTAAAAATAAGGCGGTGAACTGATCCAGAGAATGACAGCGGGCGTTTTGCCCGGGTTTTCCAGATAGTGGTCACAGGAGGCGGGGTAGTAAAAGCTCTCGCCTTTTTTCGCCTTATGGCACTCGTCCCCGAGATGAATGAGGACACGGCCGGAAAGTACGTAGCCGAATTCCTCGCCTTCATGCGGCGAATCTACTTCGGTACAGGCGCCGCTCTGCAGTGTCAGCCGGATCGGCTCCATTCGGTTTTTCTGTGCGTTCGGAACGATCCATGCGATCTCGTTGCCCTGCGCTTCGTCGGTCTTTACAAAGTAATCTTCCTCACAGAAGACGATCTGGTTATCCTGCTCTTCGCCGAAAAACGTTTTCAGATCCGTTCCAAGGCAGGTAAGAACATCCACCAGCGTGGCGATCGAGGGAGAAGTCACATCGTTTTCGAGCTGGGAGATAAATCCCTTTGACAGCTCGCTGCGATTCGCCAGTTCTTCCTGTGTCAGGCCCTTGCGCATGCGCAGTTCCCTGATTTTCTTTCCGATTTCCATAAAAAATCCTTTCTGTATCCAAAGTCTTACCGGGATCTCTTTTTGAAACAAGGATTCTCAGAAAATCTCAGTAAAAATAAACAAAAAGTTTAGTAATTCTATACAACCACGGGAAATTATACAGGATATGAACCGTGCTGTCAATAACTTTGTGAAATTTTACCATGATTTTACAGGGAACCTCATATAATGAAGAAGAAGCAGACAAAAACCGGCCCCAAAAGCGTGACCGGATTTTCCATTTTAAAGATTTATCTGCAGGAAAAACAACAAAAGGAGGATTGGATTTTGAACAGAAAAAGAAGAAACAGGGCGGGATTTTTTCTGGGAATCCTGCTTCTGCTTTTTGGAAGTATGCCTGCAGCCGCCGCCAGGCAGGAGAGTGAGCCGAATCAGCTGTTTGCAACTGCGGCATGCTTGATGGATGGCGATACCGGCCGTGTGCTCTTTGGAAAACGCGAAACGGATCCGATGGCGATGGCGAGCACGACCAAAATTATGACGTGTATTCTGGCGCTGGAAAACGGCAGAGAGCAGGCAGTTGCGACAGCATCCGCCCAGGCGGCAGCGGCACCGAAAGTCCATCTCGGTGTGTACGAGGGCGAGCAGTTTCTGCTTGGCGATCTATTATATTCCCTGATGCTGGAATCACACAACGATGCGGCGGTGATGATCGCAGAAACCATCGGCGGAAGCATAGAGGGTTTTGCCGCGCTTATGAATGAAAAAGCCGCTGCAATCGGCTGTACGGATACACATTTTGTGACCCCAAACGGTCTTGATGCTTCCGATGCAGGCGGGGACCACCATACGACCGCGGCTGATCTGGCGCGGATCATGCGCTACTGTATTAAAACTTCACCGAAAGCCACCGAATTTCTTGCCGTGACGCAGACGAGATCCTATACGTTCTGGGATCTCGAAAAGAAAAATATGTTCAACTGCTGCAACCATAATGCCCTGCTGGACCAGATGGAGGGAGCCATTTCCGGAAAAACCGGTTTTACGGCAAAAGCGGGATATTGCTACACGGGAGCACTGGAACGGGACGGGAAGTGCCTGATTGTAACACTGCTTGCATGCGGCTGGCCCAATCACAAAAATTACAAATGGGCGGATGCCGCAAAACTTTTAAATTACGGGCTGGAATCGTATACGTACCGGGATGTGCTGGACCACAGCTGGAAGCCGGGACGGATAGAAGTAACAGACGGTGTTTATGACGGCCTGCTGCAAACAAAAAGCAGCGCCAGTCTTAGCCTTGTAAGCCCGGCGCTTGATCCGGCGCGGTCGCTTCCTGTTCTCTTAAAAGAGACAGAAATACCGAAAAAAGACATTTTTTACCGGAGCTCATCGAAGCCCCGGTAAAGAAAGGAGAAAAGGTCGGTTCGATGACGTACTCGATTGATGGAATACTTCTCGCGGAATATCCCGTCTACGCCGACGAAACGATCGAAAAAATTGATTATGGATGGTGCATGGAACAGGTCGCGGAGCGCCTTTTCTGTCACGCCTCTGTGTGAGTCACCTTTGCGAGAGTTTCCTTCGAAAGAATTTTCCAGATATTGCAGAGAAACAGCGTAACGGCAGTGACAACGGAGCAGACATCTGCGATCGGTTCCGCATAGTAAACGCCCATAACGCCGAAGAAATGCGGCAGAATGAGTGCAAGCGGGATCAGAAGAATGACTTTCCGGAGCAGTGCGATAAAAAGAGAAATCTTCGCCTGGCCAAGACCGAGAAAGGAACTCTGTACGCCGCTCTGCAAGCCGAAAATTGCCATGCCGGCAATGTAGACCGGAAGCACTTTTGCCACAATAGCAATCAGCTCGGATCCGTGGTGAAAAGACCGGCGAAAAGAGCCGGGCGGAGCATTGCAAACACAACGTAGACGAAAGTGGCGGTAAACGTGATAGCGATCATGCGCCGGATCGTCTGGCGGACGCGGTCAAACTGACCGGCACCAAAATTGTAGCTGATGATCGGCTGCACACCGTTTGTGAAGCCGTTGACCGGCACAAAAATGAGCTGCAGCACCGACTGGAGAATGGTCATCGAGCCGACGTAGAGGTCGCCGCCGTACGTCTGCAGTCCGTGGTTCATGACGATGGTAATGGCGCTTTCTGTTGCCGACATAATAAACGGAGAGATGCCGAGCGCCATGACAGAGCCTAAAATAGCAAAATCCGGCTTCATCGTGCGCAGGGAAAGGCGGATGCCTGATTTTTCGAGGTAAGGAACCGCAGAACCCATGCGGCACTCAATGCCTGGGAGAGAACGGTAGCGAGTGCGGCACCGGAAACACCCATGTGAAGAACGAAGATGAAAACCGGGTCAAGGCCGATGTTGACAACCGCGCCGATGAGGACAGAGCACATCGCTGTGCGGGCATGTCCCTGGCAGCTGATAAAGGTATTCAGTCCGACAGCCAGTTCAACAAATACCGTTCCGACAAGATAAATCGAAATATACGTGGAAGCATATCCAATCGTGTTGTCACTTGCGCCGAAGAGGTACAGAAGCGGTGTCTGAAAGACAAAGAAAAATGCCATCAGAAGCACGGAAAAAAAGAGCAGCAGGGAAGTAGAACTTCCGAGGATCTTTTCTGCACGTTCCCGGTTTTTCTGTCCGAGTGCGATTGCAGCAAGGGGGGCGCCGCCTCCGCTTGCAAATCCGGCGAATGCGGAGATGATGGTGATAATCGGAAATGTGACGCCGACACCGGTAAGCGCTAAAGAACCGACATCGGGAATCCGGCGATATAGATGCGGTCTACAATGTTATAAAGTACATTTACAATCTGTGCGAGGACAGAGGGAAGGGCCAGCTCGAGCATCAGTTTCCCAATTTTTTCGGTGCCGAGACGGCCATCTTGCTTGGTCTGCATGGAAAAACCTCCTGTTTTTTGATGATGAATCGCATATTTTTCTGCGTCCTTTTCGTGGACATTGCTTCTATTATAACTTTTCAAGAGCAATCCTGCAAGAAAAACGGAAAACTTGAGGATCCATTGTGAAAGTCTACAGGCTTTTCCCGGAAACGGGAAACAGGGTGTACGAAAGGAAAAAAATATGGTACGCTATAGAGCGGCACGAAAGTGGTTTCGTGAAAAAATAGAAAACAGTGTAAATAGATGGAGGAAAATCATATGCGAAATCTGTTAGTAGCGCAGTCCGGCGGCCCGACCGCGGCAATCAATGCAACGGTGGCAGGAGTTGTCTCCTGCGCAGTGCTGTCTGGAAAAGTAGATCATATTTATGGTGCAGTAAATGGAATTGAAGGCGTGCTCGCAGAAAAATTTCTTGACCTTGGGAAAAAACTGGATTCAGCAGAAAAAATCTCACTTCTAATGCAGACACCGGCGGCAGCGCTTGGTTCCTGCCGTTACAAACTGGGGGACCCGAAAGAGAATACAGAGGATTTTGAAGAGATTCTCCGGATTTTTCGCAGACATGAAATCCGTTATTTTATCTATATCGGCGGAAATGATTCGATGGATACCGTAAACAAGCTGTCAAAATACTGCAAAGAGAACGGTGTGGAGGATGTGTTTGTTGTCGGCGCACCAAAGACGATCGACAACGACCTCGTCGGAACGGATCACTGCCCGGGCTTTGGCTCCGCGGCAAAATATCTGGCAGCAACCTTTGCCGAGCTGGAAAGAGACTGCCACGTCTATGAGAAAAAGGCAGTTACGATCGTGGAGGTTATGGGAAGAAATGCCGGATGGCTGACTGCAGCGTCTGCTCTGTCCCGCGTCAACGGCGGAGAGGGACCGAATTTGATTTATCTCTGCGAGCCGGCGTTTGACACCGAGCAGTTTTTAAAAGATGTGCAGGAAAAACTGGAACAGAAGGACAGCGTTCTGGTTGCAATCAGCGAGGGCATTCACGACAGCGAGGGTCGCTACGTGTCCGAGCAGGTGCAGAGTGATGCACAGGATCAGTTCGGCCACAGCTACATCGCAGCTCCGCCAAGGTGCTCGAGGAGCTGGTGCGTGACCGCATCGGCTGTAAGGTAAGATCCATTGAGCTGAACCTGATGCAGCGGTGCGCGGCCCATCTTGCGAGTGCGACCGATCTTGAAGAGTCCCGTATGCTCGGCATGAAAGCCTGCCAGTGCGCACTCGAAAAGCAGGGAGGACAGATGGCATCGATCCGGAGAATCTCTGCCGATCCTTACCGCGTGGAGTACACATCCGTTCCGGTATCGGAAGTGGCAAACAAAGAAAAGAAGTACCGCTTCCCTGGATTACAGAGGACGGCCACGATGTGACAGAAGAGATGATGGCGTATCTCCGCCCGCTGATCCTCGGCGAACCGGCCATGCAGTACGAGAATGGAATTCCGGTTCACATTGAACTGTATTAAGCAGAATAAAACCGTGTAAGAAAAGCTGCCGATAGGCGGCTTTTTATGCGGTGCGGAAAAAAGACAGAATTTTTTGGAAAAGAACGGGTCGGGAAAAATTAAGTTTGACCTTCTATTTATAATAGGTAAAATCTGAAATTTTTCTGTCTATTTTCTGTCAAAAAGGTGAGAAAAAGTATTGAAAAAAAACGAAAAAACAGATATGATAGACTTGTATAAAATTTGTTTAAAATTTTATAATGAAAATAGAAAGATGGAGGTTTGAAGAATGAGTAACACAGCACAAAGTTTAGCGAGCACAAGAATCGCCTCTTTGCTGGATGAAAACAGCTTTGTGGAAATCGGCGGACAGGTTACTGCCAGAAGCACAGATTTCAACATGGCCGGCATGGAGACACCATCCGATGGTGTAATTACTGGTTACGGTGTGATCAACGGCAGCCTGGTATACGTATACAGCCAGGACGCGTCTGTGATGGGCGGTACCATCGGCGAAATGCATGCAAAAAAATCGCGAGACTGTATGAGTTTGCACAGAAAACAGGTGCTCCGGTCATCGGACTGGTAGACTGTGCCGGTATGCGTCTGCAGGAGGCAACTGATGCTCTGAACGGTTTCGGCGAAATCTATATGGCGCAGGCAATGGCATCCGGCGTGATTCCACAGATCACAGCAGTATTTGGTACCTGCGGCGGCGGTATGGCACTCATCCCGGCTATGACAGACTTCACGTTCATGGAGTCTAAAAACGGAAAACTTTTCGTAAACTCCCCGAACGCACTGGACGGAAACCACGTATCCAAATGTGATACCGCATCCGCAGATTTCCAGGGCGAAGAAGCAGGTCTTGTTGACTTTGCTGGAACCGAGGAAGAAATCCTCGGACAGATCAGAAACCTGGTATCTATGCTTCCGGCAAACAACGAGGACGAAGCATACACCGAGTGCGAGGATGATCTGAACCGTGCATGTGCAGACCTTGCAAACTGCGCAGGCGATACCGGAATCCTTCTTTCCCAGCTCAGCGACAACGGCATCTATTTTGAGACCAAAGCCGCTTACGGAAAAGATGTTGTAACCGCATTCATCCAGTTAAACGGAGCAACCGTAGGAGCAGTTGCAAACCGCTCTGAAATCTACGGCGAGGACGGAACTGTAAAAGAGAAAATGGATGGAACCTTAAGCGCAAGAGGAGCCAAAAAAGCAGCAGATTTCGTAAACTTCTGCGATGCTTTCTGCATCCCGGTACTTACCATCACAAACGTAACCGGATTCAAGGCAACCAAATGCTCTGAGAGAACCATGGCTAAGAACGCAGCAGCCCTGACCGCAGCTTTCGCAAACGCAACCGTTCCGAAAGTAAACGTTGTTGTCGGCAAAGCATACGGAAGCGCATACGTTGTCATGAACAGCAAATCCATCGGAGCAGACATGGTATTTGCATGGCCGAACGCAGAGATCGGAATGATGGATGCAAAATCTGCAGCAAAGATCATGTACGAAGGATCTGACGCTGCTACCATCAACGAGAAAGCAGCTGAATATGCAACCCTTCAGAACAATGTAACTTCCGCAGCCAGAAGAGGCTATGTGGACACCATCATCGAGCCGGAAGACACCAGAAAATATGTTATCGGCGCATTCGAGATGCTGTATACCAAGAGAGAAGACAGACCGGACAGAAAACACGGAACAGTCTAAGGAAGGTGGCATACGATGAGAAAGAACTGGAAAAAATTAGTAAGTCTCGTCCTTACCGCAGCCTGCACCATGGTTGTGACCGTAGCTCCTGTTTTTGCGGATGCGGCATCTACACCGGCTTATTCACCGGTTGAGGCATCTACGGTAGATTCTCTGCTCTCCTCCAGTGTTCAGTGGGTAGGACAGAGCCTGATGACCTACAGCGATGACGATCTTGCCAATATGGAAGCTTCCGACCAGCAGTTCTATGCAAGAGCAGCTGAGGCATGGGAAGAGGCAAAGGCTGACCTCGGAGAGGTAAAAAGCCTGGAAGACGGTACTCTCGAAGTAGACGGAGATTTTGTAACCTGCACAATTCCGGGTGAATTTGAAAAAAACCCTGGTATTGTCCGCGTATTCTGGAACATCAGCACCGGAACACCAGTTCCGACCGACCTCACCATCACCGTTGAGGAGTCAAAGGGCGTTCTGATCGGCCAGGCCGGCATGAACACCATCATCGGAATCGGTACCGTATTTGTTATGCTGATTTTCCTGATTTTCGTTATTTCTTCGTTTGATTACATTTTGGGAGACAAGAAGAAGAAAAAGCACCGGCAGCACCTGTACAGGAAGCACCAAAGGCTGTCGCAGCACCGGTTGTTGAAGAGACAGCATCGGAAGCAGACGATATGGAGCTGCAGGCTGTTATTACAGCTGCAATCGCCATGTATGAAGAAGATATGGCTTCTGCATCCGGAGATGCTTATGTTGCACGTCCGATCCGCAGAAAAGGCAAAAGAGCTTAAGGAGGAAATTTTCAATGAAAAACTACACCATTACCGTAAACGGAAATGTATATAACGTAACTGTAGAAGAAGGAACCACAGCAGGCGCAGCTCCAGTTGTCAGCGCAGCAAAAGCAGCTCCGGCACCAAAAGCAGCACCGGCAGCACCGAAAGCAGCAGCTCCGGCAGGCGCAGCAGGCAGCGTAGAGGTTACTGCTTCTGTACCTGGTAAAATCTGCAAAATCGAAGCAGCAGCAGGCACCGCTGTAAAAGCAGGAGATGCTGTTCTTGTACTGGAAGCCATGAAGATGGAAATCCCGGTTGTAGCACCGCAGGATGGCACAGTAGCAACCATCAATGTAGCAGTAGGCGATGCAGTAGAATCCGGTGACGTTCTTGCAACCATGAACTAATGCCCGTTGTAAGAAAAAACCGGAGGTGAAAAAATGATTACTGAAACTTTAAACAACCTGCTTCACCAGACGGCGTTTTTTAATCTGGACTGGGGCAATTACGTTATGATCGCAGTGGCTTGCTTCTTCTTGTATCTTGCGATTAAGCATGAATTTGAGCCGTTGCTTCTTGTACCGATCGCATTCGGTATGCTGCTTGTAAACATTTACCCGGACATCATGGCTGAGCCTTATACCGACGTACAGGGTCTTGAGCATGCGGGCGGTCTGTTCTACTATTTCTTTACTCTGGACGAGTGGAGTATCCTTCCGTCCCTGATCTTCATGGGTGTAGGTGCGATGACAGACTTCGGTCCGCTGATTGCAAACCCGATCAGCTTTATCATGGGTGCAGCAGCACAGCTTGGTATCTATCTGGCATACTTCTTCGCTATTTTCATGGGATTCAATGGAAGAGAGGCAGCTGCTATCTCCATCATCGGCGGTGCCGACGGCCCGACTTCTATTTTCCTTCTGAATAAACTCGGACAGCAGCATCTGATGGGACCGATCGCCGTAGCAGCATATTCCTATATGTCACTGGTGCCGATCATCCAGCCGCCGGTCATGAAGCTTCTGACTACAGAGAAAGAGCGTAAAATCAAAATGGAGCAGCTTCGTTCCGTATCCAAACTCGAGAAGATCCTGTTCCCGATTGTTATCACCATCGTTGTCTGCATGATCCTTCCATCTACCGCTCCGCTGGTAGGTATGCTGATGCTTGGTAACCTGTTCCGTGAGTGCGGCGTTGTAAAACAGCTCCAGGAGACAGCTTCCAATGCCATGATGTACATCGTAGTTATCCTTCTTGGTACTTCCGTTGGTGCATCCACAAGTGCTGAGGCATTCTTAAATGTCAGCACCTTAAAGATCGTTGCCCTGGGTCTGATCGCATTCGTATTCGGTACCGCAGGCGGTGTCCTGTTAGGAAAGGTACTGTGCAAGGCAACCCACGGAAGAATCAACCGCTGATCGGTTCTGCAGGTGTATCTGCGGTACCTATGGCAGCCCGTGTATCCCAGAAAGTCGGTGCGGAGGCAGATCCGACGAACTTCCTGCTGATGCATGCAATGGGACCGAATGTAGCCGGTGTTATCGGTACAGCCGTAGCGGCCGGTACCTTCATGGCGATCTTTGGTGTATAACTTCTTGAGACAAACAAAAGTGAGAAACACTTAATTTAGGAGGATAGAAATGGCAGTAGAAAAGAAACCTGTCAAGATTATGGAAACTGTTCTGCGTGATGCACATCAGTCCCTGATCGCGAGAGAATGACAACAGAACAGATGCTTCCGATCATCGATAAAATGGATAAAATCGGATATCACGCAGTAGAGTGCTGGGGAGGTGCAACTTTCGATGCTTCCTTACGTTTTCTGCATGAAGATCCATGGATGAGACTGAGAAAACTCCGTGACGGATTCAAAAATACAAAACTGCAGATGCTGTTCCGTGGACAGAATATCCTGGGATATCGTCCGTACGCAGACGACGTAGTAGAGTATTTCGTACAGAAATCCATTGCAAACGGAATCGACATCATCCGTATTTTTGACTGTATGAACGATCTGCGCAACCTGCAGACCGCTGTCAGCGCAGCCAACAAAGAAAAAGGCCACGCACAGGTAGCACTTTCCTATACTTTAGGAGATGCTTACACCCTGGATTACTGGACCACCATGGCAAAGAGAATCGAAGAGATGGGTGCAGATTCCATCTGTATTAAAGATATGGCAGGCCTGCTCGTTCCGTACAAGGCAACTGAGCTGGTAACCGCGCTGAAAGAAGCAACCGATCTTCCGATTCAGCTGCACACCCACTATACTTCCGGTGTTGCATCCATGACGTACCTGAAAGCAGTAGAGGCTGGTGTTGATATCATCGATACCGCAATGTCTCCATTCGCTATGGGTACTTCACAGCCGGCAACTGAGGTTATGGTTGAAACCTTCAAAGGCACTCCATACGATACTGGTCTGGATCAGAACAAACTGGCTGAGATCGCAGATTACTTCCGTCCGATGAGAGACGAAGCGCTCGATACAGGCCTCTTAAATCCGAAGAACCTTGGCGTAAATATCAAGACTCTTCTGTATCAGGTACCGGGCGGTATGCTCTCCAACCTGACAAGCCAGTTAAAAGAGCAGCACGCAGAGGACAAATACTACGATGTACTCGAAGAAGTACCGCGCGTAAGAAAAGACCTCGGCGAGTGCCCGCTGGTTACTCCGTCTTCCCAGATCGTTGGTACCCAGGCTGTATTCAATGTCCTGATGGGCGAGCGTTACAAGATGGTAACGAAAGAGACAAAAGACGTTCTTGCCGGAAAATACGGTGCAACTGTAAAACCGTTCAATCCGGAAGTACAGAAGAAATGCATCGGCGATACCGAGCCGATCACCTGCCGCTACGCAGACCTGCTTGAGCCGGAGCTTCCGAAACTGGAGAAAGAGATCGAGCAGTGGAAACAGCAGGATGAGGATGTATTAACCTACGCTCTGTTCCCGCAGGTAGCTGTAGACTTCTTCAAATATCGTGAAGCGCAGCAGACAAAAGTAGATCCGGCAGCCGCTGACAAAAAGACGGCGCATATCCGGTCTAAATAAAATCTGAGTAAAAAATCAGCCGGTGTTCTGTGTTCCCCGTAAAAAGGGAATGCAGACACCGGCTTTCCTTTTCAGCTTTTCAGCCATTGCGCCAGTAATTTATTCGTGTTATAATTCAAAAGATTGAGGTGTGTCCGAAAAAGAATCAGGATGCCCCCAAAAGAAGAAATGTGGATGCCGAACGGCATTTGCAGATCGGAAAAACAAATCAGGAAGAAAATAACATGAAAAAGAAAAGAACAGTCTTCTTCAGAAGAGCAGAAGGCAGCGAACGAGAATCTCCTCATTCGTCTGAATCAAAATTACGGAAGTTGAGCAAAGGACAGAAGAGGCTGGCAGATTTATTACGGCGCATTATGACCAGGCCGTATCGATGACGGCAGCGCGCCTGGGACAGCAGGTCGGCGTCAGCGAATCGACAACGGTTCGCTTTGCGATGCAGCTTGGCTACGCGGGATATCCGGAGTTCCAGCGCGCACTGGAGGAGATGGTGATGAACCGTCTGAATTCGGTGCAGCGGATGCAGTTTACGTATGGCCGCGTGCCGCAGGGAGAAATTCTGGAGACCGTCCTGCAGTCGGATATTGAAAAAATCAAGATGACGCTGGAAGAAGTGGACCGGAGCGCCTTTGAGCGCGCTGCGGATACGATTCTTTCTGCGCGGACAATTTACATTGTCGGCATTCGGAGCTGCGCGCCGCTTGCGAGCTTTCTGGCGTTCTATTTCCATATGATTTTCCCGGATGTGCGCCAGGTACAGACAAACAGTTCCAGCGAGATTTTCGAGCAGATGATCCGCATCACGGAGGATGATGTGGTGATCGGCATCAGCTTCCCGCGGTATTCGATGCGTACGATGAAGGCACTGGAATTTGCGAACAGCCGCAAAGCGAAGGTGATTACGATCACAGACAGTGTGCATTCACCGATGAATGTTTATGCAGCCTGTACGCTGATTGCCAAGAGCGATATGGCATCGATCGTTGATTCTCTGGTGGCCCCTTTGAGTGTAATCAATGCGCTTGTCGTGGCGCTCTGCATGAAACGCCAGGCGGATGTGAAAAAGACACTTGAGAGCATGGAAAAACTGTGGGATGAGTACCAGGTTTACAGCAACGATGAAATCAACGGGCTGGACGATGCACGTCCCATGGGCGGAAAAAGGCAGCTCTGCCGGTAAAGGAGAAAGCATGAGAAAAGCAGCAGTAATCGGCGGAGGCGCCGCCGGAATGATGACCGCCGTGCTTGCCGCCGGCGAAAAGACAGAGATTCATCTCTATGAAAAAATGAAAAGCTGGGAAAGAAGCTGTTTATCACAGGAAAGGGCCGCTGCAATGTGACAAACGACTGCCCGACAGAAGAGTTCTTCACGAATGTGGTGACAAACCCGAAATTTCTGTACAGCTCCGCCTACAGCTTTGACAGCGCCCAGGTGCAGGAGTTTTTCGAAGCGGCAGGTGTCCGCTTAAAAGTGGAGCGCGGAAACCGTGTATTCCCGGAGTCAGATCACTCCTCGGATATTATCCGCGCGCTGGAGACGGAACTGAAACGGAAAATGTGCAGGTGCATAAGAATACAAAAGTAAAAGAGCTTTCTTTTCGAAGGAAGACCGCGTGAAAGGAATCCGCCTG
>ENA-OQDF01000357-OQDF01000357.1-human-gut-metagenome-genome-assembly--contig:-NODE-357-length-18817-cov-1.730391_pt1 | contig 18817 bp, 28 predicted proteins | sample MGYA00242769_ERZ504597 | MGnify/ENA primary metagenome ERZ504597 (study PRJEB26092, sample SAMD00036305) | human gut metagenome | host: Homo sapiens | study: EMG produced TPA metagenomics assembly of...
AATGAGTACGATTCCGATTTACTTGCGTGTGCAGGTTAATTCATGATATAGGTAATCCACATTTGGGCATTTTGGTGAGGTTGTTATGTCTGATTGGTTTAAAGATAATATAAAACATTTAAAATATAAAGGAAATAAATTAGAAGATATATTTACACAACAACAACTAGAAGATTTATATCATTTAGATGGTAATGCTCAAGCATTACGAGTTGTAGGGAAACTGCATGATTTACATAATGAAAGTGGAATGAATCTAACAAAATCTTTGTTAAATATACTTGTAAGTATCCTGTTAAATCTACAGAAATAGATAAAGATTCAGATGATATTAAATATCATAAATTAGGATACTATGCATCGGATTTTGATATGTTTGATGACATTGCTCGAACAACTGGTACAAAATTATCAGATGATGAATATGTAAGACATCCACTTACTTATTTGCTAGAAGCTGCAGATGACATTGCTTATGCTACAGCTGATATAGAAGACGGATTAAAAAAGAATTATATAAGTGTTCAAGATTTTATAAATATTTTTGAACAAATTGTTGATGAAACAGATGAGAAAAATTATCCATTATTACAAAGTTTAAAAGAACAAATAAAAAATGACAGTCAAAATGAATTACAGATAATGCAGGAATGGTTAGACAATGTAAGAGATTGGTTGGAATATAATGCAGTTATAGTTTTACATCTAATTATAATGTTATTATGAAGGGAAACTATGCAAAAGAATTATTAAATGGAGTTTATAATGAAAATATATTAAAAGTTCTTAAAGCAGTTGCAAATGAATATTTATTTGCTAATAAAGAAATTAATAAAGTAGAATTATCAGGATCGGTAATATTGGAATTTTTATTAAGTAAGTTTGTAGGAGCTATATTGGAATACGATGAAGATGATATAAAAGTGACAAAAGAAAATAAGAAAATTATCGGCTTATTATCTCAAAATCATTTGAATGTCTATAATCGAGAAAAAGAAAAATGTACCACAGAAGGAGATAAGTCTATTTAAAATTACACTTGGTTATTGATTATATTTCAGGAATGACAGATAGTTATGCTAAAAGACTTTGCCAAGAATTAAGAGGAGTTACATTTTTTGAATAAGTGAGAGGATAAATAGAATGAATAAAAATATAGAAAATTTATATCATTATACCAATGTAGAGGGATTTAAAAGTATTATAGAAAATCATTATTTTAGGTTATCAGAATCATCATTTTTAAATGATCCAGATGATTGTAAATTGTTTAATGATTTTTAGTAAAAAATATAGATTGCCCAAAGAAATTGATTGTATCAAGTGGAGTTAAAAAGTTGATAGATTATGAGAATGAAATTTTAGAAATTTATAAAATGTTCTTTTGAAGACTATGTAAAATATTTAGAAAAACATATTAAATTATACGTTATGTCTTTTTCAAGTGTAGCAGATGATTTAACAATGTGGAATTATTATGGGAAAGGAGGATTTTCTTTAGAAATATCAAAAGATCAATTGATTCAAGTAATGAAAAATACTTTAAAAGAAAATGATGAATATTTTACTATTTCTAATGTGATTTATTCTGAAAAAGATAAATGTGCTCCAATTCCTAATTTTAATAATTTTCATTTATTTAGTAAAAAGAGTAATGATCTTTTAAAAGAAAATGAAAAAAATAGAAAAGAAAAGGCAAATAAGGAAGATATAAAAAATCTTTTTGAAGAAAATGATTTAGAAACATTTATTTACATATATTATAAGGGTTATCTTTTATCGTTGGAGTACTTATTAGAAAGTAAAGAGATATCTATTGAAGATGATCAGGAAACGATATGTAAAGCAGTATTTAAAAATACAAAAGATTTTGAAATAAAAAATAGAAATATGTTATGGAAAAGAGATCTTTCATTATTTATGATATTATTATCATCATTAATTAAAAATAACTCCTATGAAAGTGAAAATGAAATAAGAATTGTATATTTTAAATATGATAATGAAAATAAAGAAAATGAAAACATTGATTATTACATAAAACATACACCATTTGGTAATTTATTAAGTCCATATATTTCTTTAAAAGGAAGTAATGAAGAATTTAATGATATCATAGAAAAAATCATTATCTCACCAGCTACTAAAAATTTACCAATAAATATAAATATGTATAAAAAATACATTAAAGGAATATTTATTATCGAAAAAATATTATAAATCATCTAAATCAATTAGTTATTCTAAACATAATATACGTTGGTAATACATATCATATGAATTAGAAATATAGTAATTAATTATAATAACTGTCTTTTTAGTAAGCACCAAATAAAATAGTGTATTTAAAAAAGTTAATTGAATTGATACAATGATATAAAATTTAAAGCTATAATCTGGTGTATAGCTATATTTTCATTGTTTTAATTTGTACATACAAGCAATAAAAAATGGAGGATGCTCTTATTTTGAAAAACTTAATGTATTAACGCGTCATATTTTTAATGTTACCAATGAAGATGATGTTTTAAAGTTAATTAACTGAATAATACATTATATGAAAAGGATAAACATATCTTAAATACGATGTTTATCCTTTTCTATCTATTTTATGTATTTCATCTATTAAATCTTGAATTTCTTTTGGATAAGTTTCTAGTACTTTTACCGAGTTCATAAATAAGATTATCTTTGTTTTTAGATGAACCAATATGATAAAAATCTTTGACTTCTTGACTACAAATTAAATTCTCTTGTCTTAATTGATTAATTAAACAAAGACCTTCAATAGATTTAACACGACTTAAAGCTACGTATAGTTGACCGTTATCAAATGAATAGGGGATTAAATTGACTTGATCATAAGTTTGTCCTTGACTTTTATGCATTGTAATAGCATAAGCAAGCTTTAAAGGTATTTGATAAAAAGCACCTACTTTTTCTTTAGATAGTTGATGATCTTCAATATCTCCATCTTTCTTTTTAGACAAAACATAATTTTCTATAGCCCATTCATGATATCCAAAAGTAACTAATGTTTTATTTGTATCAAGCATAACTGTTACACAATCATCTTCTAATTTATATACTTTTCCAAATGAACCATTTTGATATAAATCTTGTTCAGTATCATTAATTAGTACCATAACTCTAGCTCCTATTTTTAGATGAAGTTCATCTAAAGTAGGTTTATCAGAATTTTTAACATCTCCTACTACTCTAGAATGATAGACTTAGCTTTATTGGGTAACTTAGAGAGTTTATCTTGATTGATTTGTTCTGCTTTTTTATTAGTAGCAGTTAAAATAATTCCATTTTCAAAAAGTTCTTTTTGACTATGAGTATTAAAATAACTTACACAAGAATAGTCACCTATTCTTGCTTTATTAAGTTCATGAACAAATTCAGGATCCTTTTGTCTAATAACTTCTTTTAATTCAACTGTTTGAAAATCTAAATCTTTCCAATTTGTAGATTCAAAAGCGTAGCCTTTATGATAATGTTCATATATTTTTTCTAAAACTTCACGATCATTATCAGTAGTAACTGGAGGAAGTTGAAAGAAATCACCAACTACAACTATTTGTTTACGAGATAAAGATTTTTCTTCTGCCTTAGTAATTGTTCTTACAACAAAATCAAAAAGATCAACACGACACATACTGATTTCATCTATAATGATAATATCGCTTTCTTGTACAACTTGAGGTACTTTTGGATATGTTTAATAACTTGTGGCTCAGGGGATACTTGAAAACATCTATGAATAGTTACACCTTGGATATTAATAGCAGCAATACCTGTAGGAGCACAGACAATTACTTTTTTATTTTGTTTTTCCATTTCACTGATAAATAATTTTAAAACAAATGATTTACCTGTTCCTGCACCACCGGTTAAAAAGATATTTTTACCTGATATTAATTGGTTATAGGCATTATATTGATCTTTACTAAGTGATGGTTTATCTGTTTTTTGAGTATTTTCATTTAAATAGTTCCAAGCTTCTTCTTTAGAAGTAAAACTTTTAAATTGCGCATTTTTAAACTGATTTACTTCATTTTGACATTCTTCCCAAGTATTATAAATACCAGGATATCTTCCTTTTTTTACAGCATAATATTTCATGATATCACTCCTTGCTTCTATTATGACATATTTATAGCTTTTTGTAATGGGATAAAAATGATATAAAACTTGTGAAATGTTACACATAGCCTTATGTGTAACTTGTTTTTATTTTCACATGATACTAAAATATGTGTAGTTAGAAAAGAGGAGATTTAATTATGGCAAACAGATTTGTATTAAATGAAACAAGTTATCATGGAAAAGGAGCAATTGAATCAATTCCTGAAGAAGCAAAAGCAAGAGGATTCAAAAAAGCTTTAGTATGTTCAGATCCAGACTTAGTAAAATTTGGGGTAACTTCAAAAGTTACTGATTTATTAGATAAAGCAGGATTAGCTTATGAATTATATTCTAATATTAAACCTAATCCAACTATTGAAAACGTTCAACAAGGTGTTAAAGCATTACATGATGCAGGAGCAGATTATATGATTGCTATTGGTGGTGGTTCATCAATGGATACAGCAAAAGCAGTAGGTATTATTGATAAAAACCCTGAATTTGCTGATGTAAGAAGCTTAGAAGGTGTTGCACCAACTAAAAATCCTTGTACACCAATTTTCGCTGTTCCTACAACAGCTGGTACTGCTGCTGAAGTAACAATCAACTATGTAATCACAGATGTTGAAAAAGATCGTAAAATGGTATGTGTAGATGTACATGATATTCCAGTTGTAGCTTTCGTTGACCCAGATATGATGTCATCAATGCCAAAAGGATTAACTGCTGCTACAGGTATGGATGCCTTAACTCATGCTATCGAAGGTTATATTACTAAAGGTGCTTGGGAAATGTCAGATATGTTCCATATCAAAGCTATTGAAATTATTTCTAAATCATTAAGAGGTGCAGTAGAAAATACTCCTGAAGGTAGAGAAGGTATGGCTTTAGGTCAATATGTTGCAGGTATGGGATTCTCTAACGTAGGTTTAGGATTAGTTCACTCAATGGCTCATCCACTTGGAGCTTTATATGATACACCTCATGGTGTTGCTAATGCTATCATCTTACCAACAGTTATGGAATATAATGCACCATATACTGGTGAAAAATATAAAGACATTGCAGAAGCAATGGGTGTAGATACTACTGGTATGTCTCAAGAAGAATATCGTAAAGCAGCTGTAGATGCAGTTAAACAATTATCTAAAGATGTTGGTATTCCAGCTGACTTAAAAGAAATCGTTAAAGAAGAAGATTTACAATTCTTAAGTGAATCTGCTTTAGCTGATGCTTGCTGTCCAGGTAACCCAAGAGATACAAGTGTAGAAGAAATCAAAGAATTATATAAATCATTATTATAATAATAAGACAGTCCTCAATGAGGGCTGTTTTTTGTTTTAAAATGTAAAAAAGAGAATTTTGTTATTAATTTCACAATAAAGTTGACTTTTTATGAGGTTTCAATATAATTTTTTTATATGTTAAAAAGGGGAAATTCGATGGAAACAAATAAAAATCAAAGTTTTTCAGGCCGTTTAGGATATGTTATGGCGGCTGCTGGCTCAGCTGTTGGATTAGGAAACATTTGGCGTTTTCCATATCTTGCGGCTAAATATGGTGGAGGTACTTTTTTATTTACTTACATTATTTTAGCGTTTACAGTTGGTTTTGCTTTACTTGTAAGTGAAACAGCATTAGGAAGAAAGACCGGAAACAATCCAATCAAAGCATATAAAATCTTAGGAGCAAAAAAATTAAAGATTGGTGGTTGGTTGAATTCAATTATTCCAATGTTGATAATTCCTTATTACTGTGTTGTTGGTGGTTGGGTATGTAAATACTTATTTGAATATTTAAGAGGATCAAGTCAAATCTTGACACAAGATACCTATTTTTCAAATTTTATTGCTAATCCAATTAGTCCAGCTTTTTGGTTAGTTGTTTTTGCAGTATTAACTTTTATTGTGGTTATTAAAGGGGTAGAAAAAGGAATAGAAAAGGTAAGTAAGATTTTAATGCCTATTTTAGTAGTAATAGCTATTTTTATTTCAATCTATGGTTTAATGACACCAGGAGCAATTGAAGGTTTGAAGTATTATATTATTCCTGATTTTTCAAGGTTTAGTATTATGACAGTTATTTCAGCAATGGGACAAATGTTTTATTCTTTATCAATTGGAATGGGTATTTTATTTACATATGGTTCTTATATGAAAAAAGATGTTGATATGGAAAAAGCAATTTCTCAAGTAGAAATTATGGACACTTTAATTGCTTTTTTAGCGGGGTTAATGATTATTCCTGCAGTCTTTGCATTTTCAGGAAAAGATAGTTTAAATGCTGGAGCGTCTTTAATGTTTATTACAATGCCTAAAGTTTTTAATTCATTAAAATTAGGTGGATTTATAGGTGGGGTATTCTTTTTACTTGTCTTATTTGCTGCTTTAACTTCAGCTATTTCTTTAATGGAATGTTCTTGTGCAACATTGATGGAACAATTCCATATTTCTAGAAAAAAAGCAGCTTTAGCAATGATTATTGAAATGTTAGCTTTAGGAATTCCTATTTCACTTGGCTATGGTGTTTTAGGATGGATTCAACCATTAGGAATGACTTTATTAGATTTCTTTGATTTTGTCACAAATTCATGTATGATGCCAATTTCAGCGTTATGTACAGTTTTATTAATTATTTTTGTAACAAAAATTAAAAACAATTTCAAATGAAATTAAAATATCATCTGCTTTTAAAAGAGAAAAAGTCTATAATATTGTGATGAAATATATTTGTATTCCAACATTATTAATTATTTTATTAAGTTATATTTTATCAACATTTGGAATTATTACGTTATAAAAAAGCTTTTTTAAGCTTTTTTCTTTTTGGACATAAAAAAGACATTTTTTATGTATATAATATATTAGAAATAAAATGAGCTTTTGTATTTGTCAAATAAAACATTTGTGCTATAATTTATTTGTTTAATTATGCCTAAGTGTAAAGGAGGATGTCTTTATGGACAAAATAAGTGAAAAGATAAAAGCAGCCCGCATTGCCAAAGGCGTTACAATAGAGGAAGTCGCAGAAGCAACATTGTTATCTGTTAATATCGTTAAAGATATAGAAGACGGTGCTTTTGAACGATTTGTTGGAGACGAGCTATATGTAAAAATGTATCTTAAAAAAATAGCAAGATACTTAGAAATAGATGAGACGATTGCTGATGATTATTATGCAATTACGAGAGAAATTAAAAAGGCTGATTTAAAAGATTTAGAAAATAAAAAAGAAGATATAGGATCTGTTACTTTTGTAGATAAAGTAAAAAATATTCAACCAACTAAAAAGCAACCGACAAGAAAGGGAGTTTATGAAGATCACTATATCTTAAGATATATTAAATATGCAATTGTCATTATTATTGTCATTGCTATTATTATTGTACTTGGATATTCATTTGTCTTTACGAAATCAAATGATTCATCATTTAAAAATAGTAATACATCTAAAACAGAAACAAGTGAAACTTTAAAGAAGAAAACAACAGAAACAGATAAAAAGAAAACAACAAAATCTGATACAACGAAAAAAGATGAACAAACATCTACTGAAATAACTTTTACTAAAAATGCAGATGGTGATTATAGTTTTAAATTACCTGATGGATATGATCAAGAAACTTTTAAATTAAAAGTAGACTTACATTTGCGACAACTGTTGATCTACATGTTAATGGTGATCCTAACAGTTATCAAACTGATACATTTAAAAAAGGTGTTTATAGTAGTAATCTTGCTAGTATTTCAGCATCAGATGCTTTAAAAGATGATTCTGCATGTGAAAGTGTTGAATTAGAATTTAATGTGAATGATTTCCAATATTTGGAATTTTCATATAGTTGGAACTTAGGACATCGTTATTATATTAATGATCAAAAAATTCCATTAGAAGAAAATGATCATTACGGAACAAGCTCTAATGGTAGAGTAAGAACATTTAAATTAACGATGGTCAAATAATGAATTTACCTAATAAATTAACGATTACAAGAATAATCCTTGTTCCAATTCTTATTCTTATTTATATGTTTCCTTATGCAACGTTTGGAATCAATGTACCTATGTATCATATTTTGAATGCTGATATTTCACTTGTTAATATTGTTATCTTTATTATTTTTGCAGTTGCTTCGTTAACTGATTATTTTGATGGACAAATTGCGAGAAAATCTAAATTAATTACAACTTTTGGTAAGTTTGCTGATCCGATTGCAGATAAACTATTAATTAATACGATTTTTCTTTTACTAGCAAGTGATGGGACAATTTCTATCATTATTCCTATTATTATGATTTCTAGGGATACGATCGTAGATGCCATTCGTTTGGTGGCTGCCAATAAACAAGTTGTTATTGCAGCAAAATATTTAGGAAAATTAAAAACTGTGACACAAATGATCAGTGTGATATTCTTATTATTAAATGATTTTCCTTTTTCAATCATTCATTTACCAATTGGTCAAATAAGTGTATGGATTGCTTGCGTGATTTCAATAGTAAGTGGTATTGATTATTTTATGGATAGTAAAGATATGTTAACGGAGTCAATGTAATGAATGAACTTGCTGAATTATTAATAAAAAATAATATTTCTATTGGAACTGTAGAAAGTTTTACAGTAGGAAATTTGCGACAATGCTAGGAAATATTCCTGGCATTTCTAAGGTTTATAAGGGTTCTTTAGTCACTTATCAAAGTGAAACGAAAGAAAGGCTTTTAGGAATTGAACATCCATTGATTGAAAAGTACGGTGTTGTTTCTAAAGAAATTGCTACTTTAATGTGTGTTAATGGTAAAAGTATTTTAGATGTTGATCTATGTATTTCTTTTACAGGAAATGCTGGACCGGATGCAATGGAAGGAAAACCAGTAGGAGAAGTCTATATTGGTATTGCTTATGAAGATGTTGTTGTTTATAAATTGAATTTAGAAGGTAGTCGAAAAGAGATTGCTTTAAAGGCAATAGATTTTGCTCAAAAGAAAATAATTGAAAAAATTTTAAAAAAATAAAAGAAAAAATGAAAAATAAAGCATATATAGGAATAGGAGGTATTATTTATGGCTGGAAAAAAGAAGTAGAAACAAAAGATGCTAAAAAAGCACAAGCATTGAATGATGCAATCAAACAAATTGAAAAGCAATTTGGAAAAGGTTCTGTTATGAAGCTTGGAGATCGTGCAGCTGTTGATGTGGCTGTTATTCCAACAGGTTCTTTAACACTTGACATGGCTTTAGGAATAGGTGGTTATCCTAAAGGAAGAATTATTGAAATTTATGGTCCAGAATCAAGTGGTAAAACAACGCTTACATTGCATGCAATTGCTGAAGTACAGAAACAAGGTGGTACAGCTGCATTTATTGATGCCGAACATGCCATTGATCCTGTTTATGCTAAAAATCTAGGAGTTAATATTGATGAATTGATTCTTTCGCAACCAGATAGTGGTGAACAAGGTTTAGAAATTGCTGAAACACTCGTACGTTCTGGAGCTATTGACTTAGTAGTTGTTGACTCTGTTGCTGCACTTGTTCCTCAAGTGGAATTAGATGGCGAAATGGCTGATCAACAAATGGGATTACAAGCAAGATTGATGTCTAAAGCTTTACGTAAACTTTCAGGGGTTATGAATAAAACAGATTGTACAATTATTTTCATTAACCAATTACGTGAAAAAATTGGAGTTATGTTTGGAAATCCAGAAACGACTACTGGAGGAAGAGCTTTAAAATTCTATTCTTCTGTGCGAGTAGAAATCAGAAGAAGTGAAGCAATTAAAAATGGTACGGAAATTGTTGGGAATAAAGTCAATATCAAAGTTGTTAAAAATAAAGTGGCACCACCATTTAAATCAACACAAGTTGATATTATTTATGGTAAAGGTATTTCAAGAGATGGTGAAGTCTTGGATTTAGCAGTTGATAAAGATATTGTTGATAAATCCGGTGTTGGTATGCTTATAAGGGTGAAAAGATTGGACAAGGACGCGAAAATGCAAAACGATATCTTGTTGAACATCCTGATATAATGAATGAAATTACGGAAGCAATTAAAGCTTCATTAATGCCTGTAGAAGAAGAGGAATTGTAAAAATTCCTCTTTTTAACTTGTTATTGTCAAAATAGGCAATTTGACATATAATATACTTGTGCGCAAAACACGTTTAATAAACATAGTAAAGACTATGTAAATATTAATTATTATAACCGAAACAACCGGTAAATGATTGAATAATCAATTATAAAAAATGTGCATAGAGAAAATGGAGGGTGGAATATGCCAGGTTTAAATATTGCCACTATTTTATCCTTATGTTCTAGCTGTCGCTGTTGGGGTTCTTATTTATTTTGTATATGCAAAACTAAATATTTCAAAAGCTAATGTAAGTGCTCAAAAGATTATTGATGATGCAACGAGTAAAGCTGATAATCTAGTTAAAGAAGCTATTTTAGATGCTAAAACTCAAGCTTATGAATTAAAATTAGAAGCAGAAAAAGAAATTAAAGAACAAAAACAAGAAATTACTGAACTTGAAAATAATCTTTCAGAACGTGAAAAAGGTATTGAACGAAGAGATATTGCTGTTCAAGGTAAAGAAGACGTTCTTGAACAAAGAATTAAACAATTAGATATTAAAGAAGCTGGAATAGATAAATTAGAGGCTGAATTAAAAGATAAAATTGATTCTAAAGTTGTTGAATTAGAAAAAGTTGCCGCTATGTCAGCAAGAGAAGCTAAGGAAGAATTGTTCAAACAAGTTGAACAACAAATTTCATTAGAAATGTCTGCTACATAAAGGAACAAGAAGAAGAAGCTAAAAGCAAAGCTGCTGATATGTCTAGAGACATTATTGCCAATGCAATTAATCGATATGCTCAAGAGGAAGTTACTGAAAGAACAGTAACTGTTGTTGATCTTCCAAGTGAAGAAATGAAAGGGCGTATTATTGGACGTGAAGGTCGTAATATTAAAGCAATCGAACAAGCAACAGGTGCAGATTTAATTATTGATGATACACCTGAAGCAATTACGATTTCTTGCTTTGATCCAGTAAGAAGAGAAGTTGCTCGTTTATCGTTAGAAACTTAATTAGAGATGGACGTATTCAACCAGGAAGAATCGAAGAAGTTGTTGATAAAACAAGAAAAGAATTAGATGAAGTTATTCGTAAAACTGGAGAAAATGCAATTTTTGAATTAGGTATTTCTCGTATTGATAAAGAAATTGTTAAACAAATTGGTAAATTAAAATATCGTACAAGCTATGGTCAAAATGCGCTTCAACATTCATTAGAAGTTGCACATTTAGCAGGGATTATGGCTGCTGAATTAGGATTAAATCAACAATTAGCTAAACGTGCAGGTCTATTACATGATATTGGTAAAGCAATGGATCATGAAATGGAAGGAAGCCATGTTGAATTAGGTGCAAAATTCGCGAAAAAACATGGAGAACATTCAACTGTTATTAATGCAATTGCTTCACATCATGGGGATGTACCAGCAACAAGTGTTATTTCTATTTTAGTAGCTGCTGCTGATACATTATCAGCTGCTAGACCAGGAAGTCGAAGTGAAACAATTGAAAATTATATTCAAAGACTTGAAAAACTTGAAGAAATGGCTAAAAGCTTTGATGGTGTCGATCGTGTCTATGCAATTCAAGCAGGACGTGAAATTCGTATCGTTGTAAAACCTGATAAAGTGGATGATCTAGCAAGTCATAAGATTGCACGTGATATTAAGACAAAGATTGAAGAAGAATTAACTTATCCAGGACATATTAAAGTTACTGTTATAAGAGAAATTCGTGCGAGTGAAATTGCAAAATAAAAGGGAAATCAAATTCCTTTTTTATATATGTTAAAATGTCTTTACGAAATGAGGAAAGAAAATGAAAGTTTTATTTATAGGAGATATCGTTGGAAATGTAGGACGACAAATGATAGAAGATTATCTTTATCGTATTCGAAAAGATTATCAAATTGATTTTGTAATCGCAAATGTTGAAAATGCGACACATGGTAAAGGATTAAATAGAAAACATTATGATTTCTTTACTTTTGAAGGTGTTGATTGTATGACAATGGGGAATCATACTTTTGATAAGAAAGAATTATTTGATTTTATTGATGAAGCAGATCGTTTAGTTGTTCCCTTTAATCAACCTGCTGTTTTACCAGGAGTTTCTTCAAGAGTATTTAATGTTAAAGGAACTAAGGTAAGAGTGACAAATGCTTTAGGATGTGTTTTATGGATAATCGCTATTCTAATCCATTTGATCATATTGATGATTATCTAAACCTTGAACAAGATATTCATATCATTGATATTCATGCAGAAGCAACCAGTGAAAAAATAGGTTTAGCTTATTATTGTAAAGATAAAGTACAAGCGGTCTTAGGAACACATACACATGTACAAACAGCAGACGAAAGAATTATTGATAAAAAAGTAGCATTTATTTCTGATGCAGGAATGACGGGTCCTTATTTAAGTTCTTTAGGATGTGATTTAGATAGTGTCATTACACGTATGAGAGGTCTAAGTTCAAAGTTTTTAATTTCTGAAAATTCAGGACAGTTTGCTGGAGTTGTTATTGAATTTAATGACAAACACCAACCTATCTCTATTGAAAGAGTTTTAATCAATGATGATCATCCATATCGAGCATCTTAGGATGCTTTTTTGTTATTTTTTTAATGATAATTCATATAGTGAATTAGGAGGCAAAAATATGGAAATAATTAAAGTATCTTCAACATCTGTTCCTAATCACGTTGCAGGAGCAATAGCATCATTAATGAGGGAACAAGATAAACTTATGATTCAAACAATTGGTGCAGCAGCACTTAATCAAGCAATTAAATCAATTGCAATTGCAAGAGGTTATATTATTCCAACAGGAAAAGAACTTATTTGTATTCCTTCTTTTCATGATTTAATGGTCGATGATAAAAGGATTACGGCCTTAAGGCTTGTAATAGAATTACGTTAATTTTCAGTGAAAAGGGTTTCTTTTTTTAAAAATTCATTGTATAATACTGACATGTAAATGGAGGTTTTTTAAAATGGCAAAATGTAAATTATTAATGCAAACAGGACAAGTTCAAAAAATTATTGATTTCTTTGATGGATATTCAGATGATAAAGTATCATGTAAATATGTTAAAAAAGTAGGAATCAAAGCTGAATTTGAATGTGAAACTGAATTATCACCAGAAGAAGCTGCAGGTCATTGTAAAGGAGTATTTAAAGGAACTCCAGAAGGTAAAGTATTATACTTCTCAATCCAACCAGATGGATTCTTTGGATAAGATAAAAATGATAAGGACTGATAAGTCCTTATTTTTTTCTAGCCAAAAGATAACTTTATGTATATAATAGGAAAGAAATGTGGTGAAAAAATGAAAGATTATAGTGAATATTTTAAAGGGCCAAATTTAAAAGAGGCTCAAAAAAGAAGTAGAAAACAAGTTGATCATTTAAAAGATGCTTTTGAAATACCTAGTGATATGGTAAGTATAGGTAAAGGAAAAACTTATTATATTCATACTTATGGTTGTCAAGCGAATGAACGTGATGGTGAAACATTAGCAGGTATTTTTGAAATGATGGGATATATAGCTGCTAAAGAAATCGAAGAGGCAGATGTCATTTTATTAAATACTTGTGCTATTAGAGAAAATGCAGAAGAAAAAGTATTTGGAAAAGTAGGTTATGTTAAAAACTTAAAGAAGAAAAACCCAAATCTTATTTTTGGTTTGTGCGGTTGTATGGCGCAAGAAGAAGTTGTTATTAAAAGAATATTAGAAAAACACCCACATATAGATTTAATCTTTGGAACACATAATATTCATCGTTTACCAACTTTATTAAAAGAAGCAATGTTTAGTAAGGAAATGGTTGTAGAAGTATGGTCTAAAGAAGGGGATGTTATTGAAAATACACCAGTAACACGTGCTAATGGTCATAAAGCATGGGTCAATATTATGTATGGATGTAATAAATTCTGTACGTATTGTATTGTTCCTTATACAAGAGGAAAAGAACGTTCTCGTTTAATGAATGATATTATTGAAGAAGTTAAAGGATTAAAAGCAGATGGGTATCAAGAAATCACTTTACTTGGACAAAATGTCAATAGTTATGGAAAAGATTTAGAAGAAGATTATGATTTTGCGACTCTTTTAGAAGAAGTTGCTAAAACGGGAATTGCGCGTATTCGTTTTACAACAAGTCATCCATGGGACTTCTCTAGAGAAATGATTGAAATCATTAATCAATATGATAACATCATGCCTTATATCCATTTACCAGTACAATCAGGAAATACAGAAATCTTGAAATTAATGGGTAGAAGATATACAAGAGAACAATATTTAGAACTTTCCACATGATTAAAGAAGTGATGCCAGATTGTTCAATTACAACAGATATTATTGTTGGTTTCCCAAATGAAACAGAAGAACAATTTCAAGATACACTTTCTTTATATGAAGAATGTGAATACGATTTAGCCTATACATTTATCTATTCTCCTCGTGAAGGAACACCTGCTGCTAAAATGCAAGACAACGTGCCATTTGAACAAAAACAAGACCGTTTAGAAAGATTAAATGAAGTTGTTAAAGAAAAAGCTTTAAAACAAAATCAACGTTTCTTAAATCAAGTTGTGGATGTTTTAGTAGATGGTCCATCTAAACGTGATGAAACAATGATGACAGGATATACGGCACATCAAAAATTGATCAACTTCAAAGGGCGTAAAGAAGATATTGGTAAAATTGTGCCTGTAAAAGTTACAGAAGTAAAAACTTGGGCTTTAAAAGGTGAACAAGTTGACTAGAATTGAAGAGCTTGCTAGAAAATTAAATCAAGAAATTTTAGCTTTAGAAGTTGTTCAAGAATATCAAAGTATGAAAAACTTGTTTTAAATGATGAAAAACTTAAACAATTAGAAAAAGAATTAAAAGTATTACAAAAAAAAGATTGTCAATCAAAAAGCAAAACAGGATGATCGAGTTACAAAAACAATTCAAGAATATCAAGAAAAAAAAGCATATTATGAAAATCATCCATTAGTTGTTAATTATTTATATTTACAAAATGAAGTGAATGAAATCTTACAAACAATCAATCAACAAATGAATAATGCTTTAAAGTAGGGAAACCTACTTTTTCTTTTTTATTATTGACTTATTTAAATTTGGGGATTATAATTTTTCAAAAATATAGAAAGAATAAGGAGATAAAAAAATGGCATTTTACTTTGAAGAACCATCGCGTACTTTTAATGAATATTTATTAGTTCCAGGATACTCATCAGCTGAGTGTCGTGCTGAAAACGTAAGTTTAAAAACACCATTAGTTAAATTTAAAAAAGGTGAAGAACCTGCATTATCACTAAATGTTCCATTAGTTTCAGCAATTATGCAAGCTGTATCTGATGATAATATGGCAATTGCCTTAGCTAAAGAAGGTGGAGTTTCATTTATTTATGGATCTCAATCAATCGAAAGCCAAGCAGCTATGGTAAGACGTGTTAAAAATTATAAAGCTGGATTCGTTCCAAGTGATTCAAACTTATCACCTGAATCAACTTTAAAAGATGTTTTAGATTTAAAAGAAAAAACTGGACATTCAACAATGGCAGTTACAGCGGATGGAACTGCTAACGGTAAATTATTAGGAGTTGTTACTGGAAGAGATTATCGTATTTCTCGTTTATCAATGGATACAAAAGTTGAAACTTTTATGACACCATATGATAAATTAATTTGTGCAGATTTAGGAACATCTCTTAAAGAATGTAATGATATGATTTGGGATAACAAATTAAATGCATTACCTGTAGTAGATGCTGAACAAAGATTACATTATTTCGTATTTAGAAAAGACTATGAAAATAGAAAAAATAATCCAAATGAATTATTAGATGAAAATAAACGTTACATTGTTGGTGCTGGAATCAACACACGTGACTATGCTACACGTGTTCCTGCATTAGTAGAAGCTGGTGCTGATGTTTTATGTATCGATTCATCTGAAGGATTCTCAGAATGGCAAAAATTAACAATCGATTGGATTAGAGAAAATTATGGTGATACTGTTAAAGTAGGTGCCGGTAACGTTGTTGATGCAGAAGGATTTAGATTCTTAGCTGAATGTGGTGCTGATTTCGTTAAAATTGGTATCGGTGGAGGATCAATTTGTATCACTCGTGAACAAAAAGGTATTGGTCGTGGACAAGCTACAGCAACAATCGAAGTAGCTAAAGCAAGAGATGAATACTTTAAAGAAACAGGAATTTATGTACCAATTTGTTCAGATGGTGGTATCGTTCATGATTATCATATGACATTAGCCTTAGCGATGGGTTCTGATTTTATTATGCTAGGTAGATATTTCTCAAGATTTGATGAATCTCCTACAAATAAAGTTCAAATTAATGGACAATATATGAAAGAATATTGGGGAGAAGGTTCTGCTCGTGCTCGTAACTGGCAACGTTATGATATGGGGGGAGATGCTAAACTTCTTTTGAAGAAGGTGTAGATTCTTATGTACCATATGCTGGAAGTTTAAAAGATAACGTTGGTTTATCATTATCAAAAATTAAACATACAATGTGTAACTGTGGTGCTTTAACAATTCCTGAATTACAACAAAAAGCTAAAATTACTTTAGTATCAGCTACTTCAATTGTTGAAGGTGGCGCACATGATGTTGTGTTAAAAGACTCTAAAGAACAAAAATAAGACTTCGTTGAAGTCTTTTTTATTTTTAGACATATTGTTATATGGGGTGACAAAATGGCTGGTAAAGTGTATGAAATCATGACCAAGGCAACTTTATCAAAAGGAACGAAAAAAACGATTTCTAAATATGATTATGTTGTTAATGAGATTGATAAAATACTAGGATGTTGGATTTGTAATCATCAATATCAAGGAATCATTAGGGAGCATCAACCATTTTTATAGAAGGAAGTTTTGATTTGCATATTTGGTATAGTCATTTAAATGAAAGTTATTTATTAAAACAACAAGTGCATTATCAAGATGCTATTGATTTAAATATGAAAGATCATCAACTCAGTCAAAATGATCAAATCATTGTTGAAAGTCAATACTTACCTCGATGTATCCATGCAACCTTAGAAAATAAAACAATGCACATCGAAATAGAAAAACAAATGTCTTTAAAAATCATTGGTGATACAACAATTCTTGTAGAAAGTAAAACAAATGATGAAGAACTTGAAATGAAAATTAATCCCGATTTCATAACATAGAAAGATGTTTCTTTCTATGTTATAATAATCAACGAATTAGAATGAGGTGTAAAAATGAAACAAAAATACAGTCCAATGATGATGCAATATTTAGGTATCAAGGAACAAAATAAAGATGCTATTGTGATGTTTAGATTAGGGGATTTCTATGAAATGTTCTTTGATGATGCGATGATTGTTTCTAAAGAACTAGAACTTGCTTTAACAGGGAAAAATGCCGGCGCTAAAGAAAGAGTTCCAATGTGTGGTGTTCCTTTCATAGTGCAAGTGGATATATTCAAAAATTAGTAGATAATGGACATAAAGTCGCGATTGTTGAACAATTAACAGATCCTGGAAAAAAAGGTATTGTTGAACGTGGTGTTGTTCAAATTGTCACACCAGGTACTATTTTTGATGAATCGATGACAAAGAATAAAATAATTATATCGCATGTATGATGATTTTTGATTTTGTTTATACGCTTGCTTTTTGTGATATTACAACAGGTGAATTTCAAGTCGTCAATATTGATAAAAAGGATCATCTTTTAAATAATCAATTAGCTTCGATGGAAGTTAAAGAAATTGTTGTTAAAAGTGATTGTACATATAACTTTAATGATTCAATTATGGTATCTCATTATGATAATGAAACATTTAATAAAATATCGAGATATTTTTCATAATATAAAAGATTTAAAAGAAATCAAAGTATCTACTTTATTATTAAATTATTTAATTGAAACACAAAAAAGAGACTTAGAACATCTTCAAATGATTGAAGAAATCAATAATCAAGATTTTATGACAATGGATCTTTATACTAAAAAATCATTAGAATTAACTGAAAATTCTAAAGATCATGAAAAATATGGTTCCTTATTTTGGCTATTAGATATGACAAAATCAGCAATGGGAGCAAGACTTTTAAAAAATTATATTGATCGACCACTTTTAAAAAAAGAAGCCATTGAAGAAAGATTAGATATTGTTGAAATCTTTACTCAACAATTTATTCAAAGGGAAAGTATTAAAGAAATATTAAAAGAAATCTATGACTTAGAAAGACTATCAAGTCGTATTGCTTTTGGAAACATTAATGCAAGAGATTTAAAATGGATTTCTTCTTCTTTAAAAGTCTTACCAGAATTAAAACAACAACTTTATTCATTCAATGAACCTTTAACAGATCAATTAGCCAATCAAATCATTGATCTATCACATATTACAAAACTCATTGATGATGCTATTATTGATAATCCTCCTCTTACGATTAAAGAAGGAAATATTATCAAAGATCATTTAATGAAGAATTAGATGAATTACGTTATTTAAGAGATCATGGAAAACAATGGTTAGTTGATTTTGAACAAAAAGAAAGAGAAAAAACAGGTATTAAAAACTTAAAA
>ENA-OQDF01000358-OQDF01000358.1-human-gut-metagenome-genome-assembly--contig:-NODE-358-length-18792-cov-2.111653_pt1 | contig 18792 bp, 26 predicted proteins | sample MGYA00242769_ERZ504597 | MGnify/ENA primary metagenome ERZ504597 (study PRJEB26092, sample SAMD00036305) | human gut metagenome | host: Homo sapiens | study: EMG produced TPA metagenomics assembly of...
TTTAATATTTTCCTTTTCTTTATGATCTTTAAGCATATGAATTTGTGTGTTTATGATAAGATTTTCTCTATATAAAAATAAATCCTCAGCAAAATTTAAATTGCTTGTAACATAATATCATCAAAATTATCCTGATTTATATTTTCTAAATCATCTTCATCTTTAATAATATAAGATAAGACACTTGCTTTTTCTTCTTCATATCCTTTAGCAATCAATTTTTCTTTAAGTACTTCTTTATTATCTGGTTTTAATTCTATAACCTGACATCTAGATATAATCGTTGGTAAAATACGATTGATATTTTTAGTTGTAAAAATTGCATAAATACCTTCTGTTGGTTCTTCTAATATTTTAAGTAAAGCATTCATAGCTTCTTTGGTTGTTTTTTCAACATTCTTTAAAATATAAACTTTTGCCTTACCTTCAAGAGAAGACTTTTTGAAAGTTTCTTGTATATTTTCAATGTGTTTCTTTTTAATACTTTCCTCTTCTCCATCAATTTCTATAATATCTGCATATTGATGGTTTAATACTTTTTGACAATCTATACATTGTTCACAAGCTAAGGTTTCATTACATATAAGTGACATTGTTAGAAACTGTAAAGGTTGATCAGTATTATTTCCAACAAGTAAGAATGCATGTGGTATTTTTTTTAAGTTAAATTCATTTTCAATAATTCTATAGAATAAAGGTTGATTTTCTTTTAAATAATCTTTGATCATAATATTTTCTTAATTTCCTTTAAGGCATCTTGTACAACATCTTCAACCTTTTGATCTGCATTGATTTTTACAATACGATCACTATATTGTTTACAAATTGTTAAATAACCTTCATAAACATTTTTATGAAAATCACTTTTTTCTAAATCTAATCGGTTTGTTTCTCTTTGATTAACTTTAATTCTTTCTAATCCTTTTTTTATAATCAATATCAAAAAAATAAGTTTTATCTGGCATAACATCGTTTATCGCAAATAAATTCATATTATAAACTTCATCAATTCCTAGATTTCTAGCAACACCTTGATAAGCAAGTGAACTATCTACAAAACGATCACATAATACAATATACCCTTCTTTTAAAGCTGGTAATACTTTTTCTACAAGATGTTGTCTTCTTGCTGCTGCATATAATAAAGCTTCTGTACGTGCATCCATTTTTGTATTTTTCTTATCTAAAATAACATTTCTTATTTGTTCAGCAATATCAACCCCACCTGGTTCTCTTGTAAGTAAGACTTTATATCCTGATTCATTTAATATTTTTGCAAGTTCTTTAGAAACTGTTGTTTTTCCACTACCTTCTGGTCCTTCTAATGTAATAAACTTCCTGTCATAATACTTCTCTCCTCTTTCTTCATTATTATAACTGATTTTTCTATTTAAACAAGAAAAGACCTCTTGCAAGGTCTTATATTTTCTTTCTTCCTTCTAAAGATTTTAATAATGTTAATTCATCTGCATAATCAATATTACTTCCTATTGGTAATCCATTAGCAATTCTACTTGTTTCTATTCCTTTTTTCGCTAATAACTTAGCTAGAAACAATGCTGTTGTTTCACCTTCTCTTGTAGGATTCGTTGCAATAATCACTTCTTTAACTCCATCAAGTCTTTCAAATAAAGAATTAATATTTAAATCATCTATCGTTTTACCATCAATCATAGAAATCGTCCCATGTAAAACATGATATAATCCATGATATTCTCTTACCTTTCCATAGCAAAAACATCTTTAGGACTTTCTACAACACAAATAACTGATTGATCCCTTGTTTCATCTTTACAAATTTCACAAAGTTCACCTTCACAAATATGTCCACATTTTTTACAGTAATGGATATTATCTTGAAAATGAGATAACACATTTGCAAACTCTTGAACATATTCTTTATCCATTGATAAAACATGATAAGCTAATCTTTCTGCAGATTTACCACCTATTCCTGGTAGTCTTTTAAAACATTCAACTAAATCTGTAAATGACTTTGGATAATTCATAATACACTCCTATTCTTCAAATTCAACAATCTCATCACCAAACATATCAATCGCATATTGTTGAGCTTCTGTAAGTTCTACAACCGGTTCATGATATTCATCAATATGATGTAAAACAATTGGTTGTGGTTGTGGTAATTTTTTTTCTTTACTAAGTTGAATAAATTTTTGTCTCATATTTGGCCAATCTGCTTCCATTACTGCAATAAAATCATATTCTGATCCTAAAACTTCCTTTAAGAAATTTTTTAATGGATAATAATTTTCTGTATAGTTAATACTATTCACTTCTGGTTGATATTTCAATGTCAAAATAAAACCTTTTTCACCAGCAGCTACAGGTTTAGCATCACATAGCATATTTGCATATTTAGCAGTATTAAGATTATAACAATATCTTCTAATAACTGGCCATTTATCTTGAATATCATTTAAAACTGTTCTTTTCGCCTGTACTAAAATATTTAAAATGTCATTAAAGTCTACTTCTATTTGAGCTGTTGTTTTTACTTCTTTTACTTCTTCTTTAGCTTCTTCCACAGGAGTTTCTACTTGTTCAACTTTTGGTTCTTTCTTTTCTTCTACCTTTTCTTGTAAATCTTCTTGAGGTTCAATTACTGGTTCTTGTATCTTTTCTACTGGTTTTTCAATCACTTCTTCTTGTTGAACTTCAACCAATGTTTCATGTGAAACATTTTTAATAACTTTTGGTTCTTCTACAACAACTTCTTTATGTTCATTTTCAATTTGATTACATATCTTTAATAAAGCTAATTCAAAATATGTTGATGAATCTACAGCCTGTCCATAATGACTACTTGCATCCATAAAAATATCAATCATTTGAAATGCTTCTTCTACTAATATATAAGGAACAATTTGTTGGATATCGTTTTTATGCAAAACAAATAATAAAGATAAATCTTGCGTGTTTTTAAAAATAATAACATCTTTTAAAACATCTATTAAATCTTGTGTCAATCTCTTTAAATCAATACTTAAAGACATCATATGATCTAATGTTTTTAAAACATTCTTCATATCCTTTGTCAGTAATAATTTAATTAAACGTATTTTTTCATCATTTGCTAATAAGCCATAAACTTTATTAATATTTTCTACTGTTAAATGTCTATCATACGCTAAACATTGTTCTAAAATACTTAAAGCATCCCTCATTCCCCCATCAGCCAACTTAGAAATAATTTCAAGAGATTCTTCATCATATTCTACATTTTCTTCTTTTAATACATATTCCAAACGACTAATAATATCATGTTCATCCACACGTTTGAAATCAAATCTTTGACAACGTGAAATAATAGTTGGCAAAATTTTATGTGGTTCTGTTGTTGCTAGAATAAATACGATATGTGCTGGTGGTTCTTCTAATGTTTTTAATAAAGCATTGAATGCTTCAGGTGTCATCATATGAACTTCATCAATAATATAAACTTTATATTTAGCATTAATAGGGGCGTATTTGACTTTATCTATCAAATCTCTAACTTCATTGACTCCATTATTACTTGCTGCATCAATTTCAATAACATCAGGATGATCTCCTTGAGTAATTGCTTTACAGTTAGGACATTCATTACATGGAGGATGATCTCCTGTACAGTTAATAGCTTTAGCTAATATTTTAGCAATCGTTGTTTTCCCTGTTCCACGTGGTCCAGCAAATAAATAGCATGCGCTATTCTATTTTCTTTAATTGCATTTTTTAATGTAATTGTAACATGACTTTGTCCAGCGACATCTTCAAATGTTTGCGGACGATAAGTACGATACAAGGCTTTATATGACATATTCTCAACTCCTATCTCCTACATTATACACGAAAAAAAGATATGAGTAATCATATCTTTTGACGTTTCTTTTTAAAATAGTCTTTTATTAACTTTGAACATTTATCTTTTAAAATATCTGATTGAATCATGGGAATATAATTAAGTTTAGGATCCGGTAAATGAATCAATTTATCTAAAGACATCCATCTTGTATCACTTGCACCATAAACAACTCTTTGAATATGACTTTGAATAATAGCTCCCGAACACATTAAACAAGGTTCTAAAGTTGTATAAAGTGTACATTCATCTAAGCGCCATCTTCCTATTTTTTTACAAGCTTCTTCAATAGCTAACATTTCTGCATGACCATAAGTTTGATTTAAATACTCTCTTTGATTATAGCACGGGCAATAATTTGATCATCTTTTACAATGATACATCCAATTGGTACATCATCATGTTTTAATGCTTTTAAAGCTTCTTGATAAGCTATTTCCATATATTCTTCATCATTCATCTTTTTTCCTCTAAAAATAAAGACCATCACACATAGACGGTACTTCTTAATGCTGCTACCTTCCGGTCCTGACATGGTTCGAAGCCGCCTATTGTAATGGCAAATATGATTATAGCGTATTTTAGATTTTTAATCAATATATAAATTCATTAAAAGTGCATCATAATACTTTTGATTGACATTAAACATTTGAGGATATCTCCCTATTTCTTGAAAATTAAACTTTTTATAAAGATTAATAGCTGATAAATTATCCTCTTTCACTTCTAAATCAAGAACTTTTAAAGATGTTTCTTTGATCATTTCTAAAGCTTCTTCCATCATCATTGAAGCAATCCCCATATTCCAATATTCTTTTTTAACAGTGATTGCAAAATGACCAATATGTTTTAATCTTTCTTTTTGTTCACCTTGAATAGATAATAAAGAAACAAGTTCATCATCAATAAAACCACATAAAAGTAAACTATTCTCTTGATCAATAAAATCTTGAATAACTTCCATTTCTTCAAATTCATTTAAATAACATTCATTTAAACCATAAGTTAAGTTATCACTTTCTCCCCCAACCTGATTTAAATAATCAATAATCATTGAAGCATCCTCAATTTCTGCTTCACTTATAAATAATTCCATCTTTCTTTTACCTTTCTATAAAAAGAGTCACCGAAGTGACTATTTTTTAGGAATAATAATATCTTTACCACCCATATAAGGACGTAATGCTTCAGGAATATTAATAGATCCATCTTCATTATAGTTATTTTCAATAAAAGCAATAACTGCTCTTGTTGAAGCTAAAACTGTATTATTTAAAGTAGAAACATAATAATTTCCATTTTCACCTTTAGCACGAATACCTAAACGTCTAGCTTGTGCATCTCCTAATGTTGAACAAGAACCAACTTCAAAATATTTTTGTTGTCTTGGTGACCAAGCTTCAACATCACATGATTTAACTTTTAAATCAGCTAAATCTCCAGAACAACATTCTAATGTTCTTACTGGAATATCTAAACTTCTAAATAATTCAACTGTATATGACCACATTTTGTCATACCATTCCATAGCTTCTTCTGGTTTACATAAAACAACCATTTCTTGTTTTTCAAATTGATGAACACGATAAATACCACGTTCTTCAATACCATGTGCACCTACTTCTTTTCTAAAACATGGTGAATAAGAAGTCATTGTAATTGGTAATTCTTCTTCTTTAACGATTTGATCTTTAAATTTACCAATCATACTATGTTCAGAAGTTCCAATTAAGTATAAATCTTCACCTTCAATTTTATACATCATGGCATCCATTTCATCAAATGACATAACACCTGTAACAACATCACTACGAATCATGAATGGTGGAATACAATAAGTAAATCCTTTATCAATCATGAAATCTCTAGCGTATGAAAGCATTGCTGATGATAAACGAGCGATATCTCCCATTAAATAATAGAAACCATTTCCACTTGTTCTACCTGAAGCTTCTTTATCTAAACCATTAAAACGAGCAATGATATCAGCATGGTATGGAATTTCATACTCAGGTACAACTGGATCTCCGTATTTTTGAATTTCTACGTTTTCTGAATCATCTTTTCCAATAGGTACTGAATCATGAATGATATTTGGTATTTTCATCATGATTTCTTTTAATTCTTTACCATATTCTTCTTCTTTAACTTCTAAATCTTTTAATTCTTCTGCCATAGAAGTTACTTTTGCTTTAATTTCTTCAGCTTCATCTCTTTTGCCTTCTCTCATTAAAGCACCAATTTCTTTAGAATATTTATTTCTTAAACTTCTAATTTCACTGGCTCTTGTGACAACTTCACGATAATCTTTATCTAATTTATAAGCTTCATCTACTAATCCAACTTTTTCATCTTGAAATTTTTTCTTCATATTTTCTTTGACTAAAGTAGGATTTTCTCTAATTAAATTAATATCAATCATTTTCTTTCCCCTTATATTATTAATAACTGCCTTGATTATACATCAAGGCTATTTTCTTTGCAATTCTCTTTTAATCCAAGCCATAATCACTTGAACAATCATCTCTTGTTGACTGTCATTTAACTGTGTATGTGGCTTAATATGATACCACTTATATAAACACCCTCGACAACATGAAGCCGTGGCATGTTGAGCAATAAACACAGGATGATTTTTCATCGGTGTTTGCTTTCCATCATTTAAAATTACAGCCGGTGCTATTCTTTTAGAAATAAAATCTCTGGCGTGTTGTTCTATAACATCTAATCCTTTTTCATTACAATAATCTTTATACTTTTAGCAAGATGAAAAGAACTTCTAAACTTGAATGATCTAACGATTAAACAATCTTTTTAATTCTTCTCCATTCATTTCTAAAAGAGTCAGATTACTCTGACTCTTCTTCACCTTCTTCTACAACTTCTTCTTCATTTTTAGCAACAACTTCCACAGAAGAAACCTTGCTATCATGTACTTTAATAAGTCTTACACCTTGAGTCGCACGTCCTGCTGTTTTAACTTGTTCCATAGGTAAACGAATCACAATACCATCATCTGTAATAATTAATAAATCTTCATTACCTTCTACTGCTCTAATCGCTACAATTTGTCCATTACGTTCAGTAACATTAATTGTTTTAACACCTTTTCCACCACGATTAGAAACACGATATTCATCAATTGGTGACATCTTACCATAACCTTTTTCCGTAACAACCATAATTAATTGTCCTTCACGGTTTGTTGTCATACCAATAACTTTAGAACCATCAACATTAATACCTCTTACACCACTTGCACTTCTTCCCATTGGTCTAACATGACCTTCAGAGAATCTTACAAGTTTACCATTACTAGCAGCAATTAAGATTTCATCATCCCCTTTAGTTAATTTAACACCAACTAAAGCATCATCTTCTTTTAACTTAATCGCAATCTTACCTGTTTGTCTAATGTTTTCAAATTCTGAAATATCAACACGTTTAACTAAACCTTGTTCAGTAGCAAAGAATAAATACCATTGATTATCTTCTTCAATCATCTTCTTATTAATATTAATTAATGACTTAACGCTTTCATCTTTATCAAGATTTAAAATATTAACAATTGGTAATCCTTTTGCTGTTCTACCAAATTCAGGAATATTATATCCTTTCAAACGATAAACCTTACCTTTATTAGTAAAGATCAATAAATCATCATGAGTAGACATATGAATAAGTGAACTAATCACATCATCTTGTGTTGTTGACATACCTTTAACACCACGTCCACCTCTGTTTTGAGATTTATAAGTATCTACTGGCATACGTTTTACATAACCATTATTAGTAAGTGAAATAATAACATCTTCTACTGGAATTAAATCTTCATCTTCAATATCAAATGTACCTTGAATAATTTCAGTACGACGTTTATCACCATATTTTTCTTTCATTTCTAATAATTCATTTCTAATGATTTCTAAGATACGTTCTTCATTAGCAAGAATATCTTTTAAATCAGCAATTGTAATTAATAAATTATTTAATTCTTCTTCAATCTTTTCTCTTTCCAAACCAGCTAAACGTTGTAATTGCATTTCTCTTACAGCTTTAGCTTGTTTATCAGACATTCCAAATTCATCCATTAATCTTTGTTGAATGATTTCAGTTGTTCTACTTGTACGAATTAATTGAATAATTTCATCGATATGATCTAAGGCTTTCTTTAAACCTTCTAAAATATGTGCTCTTGCTTCTGCTTTATTTAATTCAAATTGTGTTCTACGACGAATAACTTCTTCTTGATGTTGTAAATAATATTGAATTAATTCTTTAAGTGTTAAAGTTTTAGGTTCATTATTAACTAAAGCAATATTATTGACACCAAATGTTGTTTGTAAAGAAGTTAATTTATATAATTGATTTAAAATAACTTCTGCTTGAACATCTCTCTTTAATTCAATGACAATTCGAATTCCTTCACGGTTTGATTCATCACGAACATCACTAATACCTTCAACAACTTTATCACGTGCTAAATGCGCAATCTTTTCGACTAATCTTGCTTTATTTACTTGATAAGGAATTTCATAAGCAACGATTCTTTGTCTTCCCTTATGTTCTTCAATTTCTGTTTTTGCACGCATAACGATTAAACCATTACCTGTTTCATAGGCTTTTTTAATCGCACTCTTTCCTAAAATATATCCTCCTGTAGGAAAATCAGGTCCTTGAATATAATTTTCCATTAATTCTAAAACAGTAATATCAGGATTTTTACTTACCGCAATAACGGCATCAATCACTTCACCAATATTATGAGGTGGCATATTTGTAGCATCCCAACAGCGATTCCTGTTGTCCCATTGACCAATAAGTTAGGAATACGACAAGGTAATACCGATGGTTCTCTTTCTTCACCATCATAGTTTGGAATAAAATCAATCGTATCTTTATTGATATCTCTCATTAATTCCATTGAAATTTTAGACATTCTCGCTTCAGTATAACGCATAGCGGCAGCGCCGTCACCGTCAATTGAACCAAAGTTCCATGACCATCTACAAGCATATAACGATATGAGAAATCTTGTGCCATTCTCACTAAGGCTTCATAAATTGAAGAATCTCCATGAGGGTGATATTTCCCCATAACTTCCCCAACGATACGCGCAGATTTCTTATACGCTTTATCACTATAACAACCAAGTTCATTCATACCATAAACAATACGTCTTTGAACTGGTTTCATTCCATCTCTTACATCAGGTAATGCACGTGCTACGATAACTGACATGGCATAATTCATGAAAGAAGTTTTCATTTCTGATGTTAATTGAATTTTTCTAATTCCTTTTTCTTGATTATCCATTTTCTACTCCTTCTAAATATCTAAATCAGTTACATATTTTGCATTTTCTTGAATAAATTCTCTACGAGGTTCAACTTTTTCACCCATTAACACATCAAAAATCATATCTGCTTCCATCGCTTCATCTAATTCAATACGATTTAAAATACGGTGTTCAGGATCCATTGTTGTTTCCCATAATTGATCCGCATTCATTTCTCCTAACCCTTTATATCTTTGGATAGAATATTTTGCACCTTCACCTAACTTTGTTCTTAAATCATCTAATTCTTCATCACTATATAAATAATGTTCTTCTTTTCCATGTTTTAATAAATAAAGTGGAGGTTGAGCCGCATAAACAAAGCCACCTTCAATTAAAGGTTTTAAATAACGATATAAGAAGTTAACATTAAAATACGAATATGTCCTCCATCGACATCGGCGTCGGTCATAATAACGATTTTATGATAACGTAATTTATTAATATCAAAATCTTCACCAATTCCTGTACCAAAAGCGGTAATCATACTACGAATCGTATCACTTGATAAAACACGATCTAATCGCGCTTTTTCAACATTTAAGATTTTACCACGAAGCGGTAAGATAGCTTGAATACGACGATCTCTACCCATCTTAGCACTACCTCCGGCAGAATCCCCTTCGACAATGAAGATTTCACATTCACTAGCATCTCTTGATGAGCAGTCAGCTAATTTCCCAGGCAATGATGTAATTTCCATTCCTGTTTTTCTTCTTGTCATTTCACGTGCTTTTTTCGCAGCTAAACGTGCATGAGAAGCAACGATTGCTTTTTCAACAATAATTTTGGCAGTATCAGGATTTTCTAATAAAAATTGATCCAATGATTTAGAAATAATATTTGAAGCAATTTTTCTTACTTCTGCATTTCCTAATTTTGTTTTGTTTGTCCTTCATATTGAGGATCAGGATGTTTAACAGAAATTAAATCGCTGTTAAACCTTCACGACAATCTTCTCCTGATAAAGCATCATCTTTTTCTTTTAAGAAGTTTCCTTTTCTTGCATAGTTATTAATAACCCTTGTAAGAGCTAAACGGAAACCTTCTTCATGTGTTCCTCCTTCATGTGTATTAATATTATTACAGAAAGAGTAAATATTTTCTTGATAACCATCATTATATTGCATTGAAACTTCAATCTTAATATCATTTTGCATATCTTCTACATAAATGATTTCATCATGAATTGGTGTTTTATTTTTGTTGATATAAGCAACATATTCTTTAATACCACCTTCATACATATAATCATGTTCACGATTTTGTCCATCTCTTAAATCAGTTAAACTAATTCTTAATCCCTTATTTAAGAAAGCAAGTTCTCTAATTCTTTGTCTTAAAACTTCATAATCATAAGTTGTTGTTTCTTTAAAGATTTCAGCATCTGCTTTAAAAGTAACCTTTGTTCCTTGCTTATCAGTAGGTCCTAATTCTTTTAATGGTGCAACTGGTGTCCCACCATTTTCAAATCTTTGATAGTATTCTTTTCCATCACGATAAACATTGACTTCTAGCCATGAAGATAAGGCATTAACAACAGAAGCACCTACACCATGCAATCCACCGGAAACTTTGTAGCCTCCGCCACCAAATTTACCACCAGCATGTAAAACAGTAAAAATTGTTTCAACTGTTGATTTACCTGTCTTAGCGTGTTTTCCAGTTGGCATTCCACGACCATCATCAATAACTTCAACTACATCGTCATCTTTCAAAATTACTTTAATATGACTTGCATACCCTGCTAAAGCTTCATCGATTGAGTTATCAACAATTTCCCAAACCAAATGATGTAACCCTCTAGATGATGTTGTACCAATATACATACCTGGTCTTTTTCTAACAGCTTCTAATCCTTCTAATACTTGGATATCTGACTCATCATAGCTATGTTGTACTTTATTTTCTTCTGCCATCATTTTTCCTCCCTATGATTAATATTAATTTTCTTAGCTTCTTTAATAACATAATGTTCTATTCCATCTATTGATGTTGTTGTAATAAACGTTTGAATACGATTATTTAAAATATCTAAAAGTTTTGTTTTTCTTTGATCATCTAATTCTGATAAAACATCATCTAATAAAAGAATAGGATATTCTCCAATTTCTTCTTTTATTAATTCTATTAAAGCTATTTTCATACTTAAAACGATTGTTCTTTGTTGACCTTGAGAAGCAAACTGATGTGCACTCTTATTATCAATAAAGATCTTCATATCTTCCTTATGAATTCCATAATAAGTACTTAAATATCTTAAATCTCTTTCAAATCCTTTTTGATAAAGTTTTAAAATATCTTCTTTATTAACATTTTTAATAAAACATTCATACTGCAATTCAACAATCTCATGACAATTTGCAATATTTAAATAAATATCTTTTACTTTTAAAGATAAACGTTCGATAAAATTATTTCTTTTTTCAATAATCTTAATTTGAACTTCAGCTAATTGCTCATCTAAAGTTTCTAGATATTCATCATATTTACCTCTTCTTTGATTCAATAATTTAAGATACTGATTTCTTTCCTTTAATAATCGATTATACTTAGTAAGATAAAAAACATAAATTGGTGAGATTTTAGATAACTCCAAATCTAAAAACTTTCTTCTAATACTCGGAGAACCTTTCACCAATGATAAATCATCTGGTACAAAAACAACCGCATTTAAATAACCTACATAATCTGAAATCTTTAAAATATCTTTTCCATCTACTTTTGCTTTTTTGGATTCCTTAGATAAAATAAGTTCTAATTGATGCATTCTTTCATTAGAAAAAACATTTCCTTTTACTTTTGCAAAGTCATGATCAAATTGAATCATTTGATCATTGATATGTGTTCTAAAAGATTTACAGACAGATAATAAATAGATTGCTTCGATAATATTCGTTTTCCCTTGAGCATTCCCACCAATTAAAATATTAATTCCTTGATCAAACTCAATAAAAAATGATTATAATTTCTAAAATCAGTCAGTTCTAAATTATTGATGCGCATTTATACAATAAAAATTTCCTTCAAATTCAACTTGGTCACCATCATGAAGCTTTTTTCCTCTTCTAAGTTCCACTTCACCATTGACCTTTACTTGACCATCTTTAATAATCATTTTTGCTTCAATCCCACTAGATACAAGATTAACAAATTTTAAAAATTGATCTAATTTAATATATTCATCTTTAATTGGTATTTCTTTCATACTTAACCTTCTTTTCTCTATAATTGTACTAAGTTAGTATATCATAAAAATCATAAAAATTCAAAATATTGCGCTATATTCGCTATTTTTATTTACGAATAGAAAATACTTTTTGATAAAAAAGCTCTTAAAATAAAAATTACTCCCCAAATAAACAATTAAAAGGAAAATTTACAAAAAAAGAAGCTTTCGCTTCTTAATATGTTCTAACTGGTAAAACAAGTTGTAATAATTCATCAGAATCAAAATCTTTAACGATGAATGGTTTCATTTCTCCAGTGAATAATATTTTTATTTTATCACCACTAAATGATTTAATAGCATCACTTGCATATTTACAACTAAATGAAATAGTAAGTGGTTCTCCTTTATAGAAAGAAGAAGCTAAATTTTCTTCTACTGAACCAATTTCTTGTTGATATGAAGATAAAATAACTTGTTCATTAGACATATCTAATTTCACAATATTATTTTGTTCATTTAATAATAATGAAACACGGTCAATCGCATTTAATAAATCAGCTCTATTAATATCTAATTCATAATCAAATTCTAAAGGAATCAATCGAGCTGTATCAGGATAAGATCCATCAATCAAACGTGTTTGAATAATATTTTTATCAAACACAAATAATACTTTACGTTCAGATACATATAATTCAATAAGTTCATCTTTTTCAATAATCTTACTAATTTCATCTAAACTTAATTTAGGAATCGTAATATTAAAAGTCACATCTTCATCAATAGAAATAATCTTTTTAGCTAAACGATAACTATCAGTAGCAACAACTTCTAAAACATGATCATGCGCTTTAAAATTGATACCAGTTAAAATAGGTCTTGTTTCTTTATCACTAGCAGCAAACTTTGTTTCTCCAATAATATCTTTTAATACAAGAGCATTCATTATAAAATGAGTTCCTGTTTTACTTAAATCAATACGTGGATATTCAATAGCATCAGTACCATTTAAGCTGTATTCAATTTGACTTCCTTTAATACGAGTAAGTAAACCATCAATAATTTCAATTTCAATATCGTCACTATTGATCTTTCTTACAATATCAAAGATATAACGACTATTTAAAACAACTGCTCCTTCTTTAAGGATTACTAAATCATCATCTTCATCAATAATTGTTTGAATAGTGATATCACTATCACTTCCTGTTAAGATAAGTTGATGAGCTTGTAAATCAAATTTAATCCCTGTTAAAACAGGTAAAGGACTACGAACAGATACAGCTCTTGTTGCTTTAGCAAGTGCGTTTAATAATTTGATTCTTTTAATTCTAAAATGCATATTTGCCTCCTGTTATTTATATATTTAAAAATAAATCATTATTACTATTAGCATGTGAACAATGTGCATAAATGCAAAATATGTTGATTTTATCAATGTTTTTTATATGAATATCAATGTGCACATATTGTTGATATTAGTCACTACATTGTGCCTAACTTTTGTTTAAGCTTATCTACAGCGAGTTTATAATCTGGATCTTTTTTGATTTTTGTTTCTACTCTTTTACAAGCTTTCATAACTGTAGAATGGTCTCGATTGGAAAAAGTTGTTCCAATTTCACTAAAAGTAATATCCAAAAGTTCCCTCATTAAATACATACATATTTCACGAGGTGTTACCAAGTTTCTCGTTCTATTTTTAGAAATAATTTGACTAATGGTTAAATAATAGAATTCAGCAGTTGTTTTTAAAATGAATTCTTTTGTTAGTGGTTCTTGTGCTTTTTTTATAGTTTTTTGATCTTTAAAGACTTCAGATGCAAAATTCATATCTATGTAATTAGTTGATTCCATGATACTACAGAAGAATAGTCGTTTTAATTGACCTTCTAAAGAACGAATATCATTACAATAATTCATAACCATGAAGTCTAAAACATCATCTGTAATAACTAAATCTGTATTACCTAGATTTTCTATTTTCTTCTCTAAAATTGCCTTTGCTGTTTCAAATTCAGGTGGATCTATTCCAAAAGATAGACCTGATTTAAAACGACTAATTAAACGTTCTTCAATTCCTTGAAGTTCATCAGGCATTTTATCACTTGTAATAACAATTTGATGATTGTTATTAATGATTTCATTAAATATATGGAAGAACATCTCACTACTTTTTTCTTTTCCAAATAAAAATTGAATATCATCAATTAATAAAATATCAAGATTTCTATAATAACTATAAATCTCATCTGTTGTATTTGTTTTTATAGAATTAATAATTTCATCCACAAAATCCTTAGAAGTAATATATCTTACTAATAAATTAGGATTTGTTTCTTTTGCTTTATTTCCAATAGCATTTAATAAATGTGTTTTTCCAAGCCCTGGATGACTATATAAAAATAAAGGATTAAAGTTCATACCAGGTTTAGTTGATACAAGTAAAGCAGCATTTTGTGCCATACGGTTTGAATTTCCTACGATAAAATTAGCAAATGTCATATCAGGATGAAGATGACTATCGATTTTAGGAACCTTTTTTTGTTTAGATTTTTTATATTCTTCTACTTCTAATACTTTGATTTTTATTGGTTTAGAAAAAGAATTAGAAAGAATAGATTCTATTTCTGCTCGTTTTTCTAAAATAGCATCAATATTCCATTTTAATTCAGTGGTGATAATAACTTGATTATCTTCAATTTCTTCTAGAGTTGCAGGTTTAAATAGTGAGTCCAAGATGATCTTATCATCAACTATTTTATTTTTTTCTAAAGTTTCTACACAAGATGACCAGATTTTGTTTAAATCTTGCACAATTTTCAACTCCCTTTCGACTCAATTATATAAAAGATGTGAACTCTTTTAAAGGAAAAATACTGTCTGCACAATAGCTTCACAATTTTATTCACAAAAAAAGTGTGAAATATCAATCATTTAGAGTACTTATTCACATTATTCACAACTTCATTTTTCGCTATGAATTTTATTAAATGTGAACTTAGTGCATATTGTATAGAATAAAAACAATGTGCACATAGGTGTTCACAATAAAAAATACGCTGATATCAGCGCATTTTTTACTAATTCACACATATGAATAACTCAGTTCACCACGTGAATAAGCATGTGCAAAACTTGTCGAAATATAAAATTTAACAAAAAATGAATATTCACAATGTGAATTTTAAGAAAAATCCGATTTTTCCTTGAAAAATAGATGAAATGTAAAATAAAGGTTAAGATGAAATAATATTCACTTTAGGGTGTGAATATCTAAAATAAAGAGTTTATTCACATTAGATTAGTGACTATTTTGAGTATATTGTATAAATATTGATACAAAAGTACGTAAATACTTAGAAGTGCACACTTGATTTTAGGGGAAAAACAAGGATTTATAAGGAGTTGGAGGAAAATGTGAATAAGTTTTTTATGAGTTTTAAAGAAATTCACATGTTGTCGTACGTACTTGATTGAAAAATGTTCACAAATAATGTGCATTTAATAAGAGTTATGCTTAGTGATGTTACTTTTTTTGATAAAAGTAATTATTTTTATACAATTTTCTATCTATTTCGATATATCACAAGATGTGAATAATAAATTTAAATTCACAATAAAGAGAATTTTTCTAAATTAAAAAAAGTTCACAAAAAAATGTGCAAATAATCATTAGATATTGTTATTCTTATTATTTGTCATCATTAAAAATAATGAATTTAAGAGTAGAAATATAGAATTTAGAATTGACTTGTCACAATAATTCCTATAAGATATAGGAGCATATGTTATTTGTATAAAAAGATAAAAATTTTGGAGGTGTAAAATATGAAAAGAACATATCAACCAAATAAAAGAAAAAGAGCAAAAACTCATGGTTTTAGAGCTAGAATGGCAACTGTTGGAGGAAGAAAAGTAATCGCACGTCGCCGTAAAAGAGGAAGAAAAGTATTAACTGCTTAATGTAAAATCCACTTTTTCGGTGGATTTTTTCTAAAATTTTATGAAAAAAAGAATTTAGAGTAAAAAGAAATGAAGATTTTAGCAAGATTATTGCTAGAAAAAAGAGTTTTGCGAATTCTTGTTTTATTATTTATAAAGATGAAAATCAAATTGGGCATGGACGTGTTGGTATTTCAGTAAGCAAAAAATTAGGAAACGCTGTTACTAGAAATAAAATAAAAAGACAGTTACGTATGATGATTCAAGAATGTTTTCATTTTGATGAAGAAGTTGACTATATTGTAATTGTAAGAAAAAATTTCTTAAATCATACATATATAGAAAATAAAAAAGAATTAGAGTACTTGTATAAAAAAGTGAAGAGAAAGGAGATCAGCAAATGATCTTAGATAACAAAACTAAAAAATATTTTAAAATTATTTGTTTAGTTTTATTTGTTGTAGCCTTAACTGGATGTACAGCAAACTTAGATTCAAGTGGTAAATTAATTGCGAAAAGAGCAATTAACTTAAATACACCTTGGACTATGAAATCAGGGATTTTTGATTTCTTATTAGTTATCCCTATTTCAAAGAGTATTATTTATTTAGGAGACGTTTTATTAAATAATATTGCTTTAGGTGTTATCTTAATTACTATTTTAATTAATATCATTATTTTACCAATTATGATTAAATCAACTGTTTCTCAACAAAAGATGCAATTGATTCAACCAGAAATGGAAAGAATTCAAAATAAATATAAAGGAAGAAAAGATCAAACTTCTCAAATGAGAATGTCTGCTGAAATTCAAGCTTTATATAAGAAAAATGATATTAGTATGTTGGCTTCGTTTACAACATTCTTAACATTACCTATTATGTTTGCAATGTGGCAAGCGGTTCAACGTATTGAAATTTTATATCAAACAAATATGTTTGGAATCAACTTAGGTGCTAAACCTATTGATCACGTATTTAAGTTTGAAATAGCTTATATTGTATTACTTGCCATTGTTGCTTTAACTCAATATTTTGCGATGAAAATCAACACAATCATGTCAAAAAGAAATCCAAAATATAGAGAAACATCACAAATGCAATCAATGAACATGATGAATAATTTCATGACATTATTTATCATTTACTTTGCAGCAATTATGCCTGCAGCAATGTCACTTTATTGGATGACAACAAACATTATTACAATTGTTAGAACATGGTATATTTATATTTACCATGTTGAAAAAGCACAAAAAGAAGTTGATCAAGCAAATACAAATTATTTAACAAAGAGACAAAATAAGAATAAATAGAGGTATAAATATGAAAACATATACTGCAAAAACAGTTGAAGATGCTGTTAATAAAGCATGCCTTGATTTAGGTGTTACAGTTGATCAATTAAATTATGAAGTTACTTTAGAAACTAAAGGTTTATTTAGTAAGAAAGCTGAAATTTCTTGTTGGACAGTAGAAATGGTTCAAGAATATATTGAAAGCTTTATTAGAAAGATTTTAACTGATATGGAATTTGAAGTTGAAACAATTTCTTATGTTCAAGATGGAAGAATTTATTGTAATATTAATACAAGTAATAATTCTATTTTGATTGGTAAAGCTGGAGTTATTTTAAGAGCTATTAACTTAATTGTTAAAAATGCTGTGAGTACAACATTTTAAAAAACGTTTAGAAGTAAGCGTTGATATCAATGGTTATAAAGAAGAACGTTATAAAAAAGTTGCAAGTATGGCAAGACGTTTTGGTAAAACAGTTTTAAGAACAAAAGCTGATTTAAAATTAGATCCAATGCCTGCAGATGAAAGAAAAGTGATGCATCAAGAGATTGCAAAGATGGATCATTTAAAGACTGAATCTAAAGGTGAAGGAAAAAATAGATATATGACAATCTCATATGTAGATTAAGCCGCTTAAGCGGTTTTTTCTTTAGGGAGGAAAGATGGAAAATTTAATTTTTAGTTTAAATGCGACCGTGCCTGTTTTTGCGATGATCATATTAGGAATGTTTTTTAAGAAGTTAGGAATTATTGATGATGTTTTTGCTTCTAGAATGAATAAGTTTGTTTTTTTAATTCCCTTACCTGTCTTATTATTTAAAGAGCTTGCAACTTTAGATTTTAAGACAATTTGGGATACGAAGTTTGTTCTATTTTGTTTTTTCATTACAATTTTAAGTATTTTAATTGTTACTTTACTGTCTTTTTTATTAAAGAATAAAAGGAATCAAGGTGAATTTATACAGGCAAGTTATCGTAGTTCGGCAGCTTTACTAGGTATTGCCTTGATTCAAAACGTTTATGGAAAAGCAACCATGGCGCCTTTAATGATCATTGGTAGTGTACCTTTATATAACATTATGGCCGTTGTTGTCCTTTCTTTCTTTTCACCTAAAGAAAAGGATTAAAGTAAAGAAATTTGGCTTAAGACAATAAAAGGTATTTTGACAAAACCCAA
>ENA-OQDF01000359-OQDF01000359.1-human-gut-metagenome-genome-assembly--contig:-NODE-359-length-18790-cov-1.520281_pt1 | contig 18790 bp, 25 predicted proteins | sample MGYA00242769_ERZ504597 | MGnify/ENA primary metagenome ERZ504597 (study PRJEB26092, sample SAMD00036305) | human gut metagenome | host: Homo sapiens | study: EMG produced TPA metagenomics assembly of...
ATTCACCACTTTTCCTTTTCACTAAATTACATGTTTTTCAGCTAATTTATCCATGATATAATCTACTGCTTCTTCTGGATCAAGTGTAACTTTTTCTCCAGCACCTTTCTTACTTTGTCAGATGCTTTTGCAATCTTAGTTGGAGATCCAGCAAGACCAAGGTTAGAATCATCTACATCTTTAAGGTCTTTTCTTCCCCAAACAGTTACTTCTGCATCATATGCATCAAAGATTCCACCTGGAGTCATATATCTTGGCTCGTTTAATTCAGCTAATGCTGTAACTAAGCAAGGCATTTTAGCTTTTAAGATGTGGTATCTATCTTCATACTGACGCTGAACAACTACGCTGTCACCGTCAATTTTAATGTCTTCTGCATAAGAGATAACTGGAATATCAAGATGTTCAGAAATCTGTGGTCCAACCTGAGCTGTATCACCATCGATAGCCTGACGTCCTGTGATGATCAGGTCATAATCAAGATTTCTTAATGCTCCAGCTAATGTAGTAGAAGTTGCCCATGTGTCAGCTCCTCCTAATACTCTGTCAGTTACAAGGATACCTTTGTCAGCACCCATTGCCATAGCTTCACGAAGAACTTCGTCAGCTTTTGGAAGTCCCATTGTAAGAACTGTAACTTCAGCTCCATATTCATCTTTAATTCTAAGTGCTGCTTCTAATCCAGCTTTGTCATCTGGGTTCATGATAGTAAGCATAGCACCTCTGTCTAATGTACCATCTGGGTTGAATTTAACTCCACCTTTTGTATCTGGTACCTGTTTTACACAAACAACTATCTTCACGGTAAGTACCTCCCTATTTCAATAAGTTTCCAGAAATAACCATACGCTGAACTTCAGATGTTCCTTCGTAGATTTCTGTGATCTTAGCATCGCGCATCATACGTTCTACATCGTATTCTCTGATGTATCCGTAACCACCATGTAACTGAACAGCTTTTGTTGTTACTTCCATAGCAACTTCTGCTGCATATAATTTAGCCATAGCAGCTTCAACACTGTATACTTTCTGAGTAGCTTTAGCCATTAGCAGCTTTGTATACTAACTGTTTTGCAGCTTCTACTTTTGTTGCCATATCAGCTAACTGGAACTGTGTATTCTGGAACTGTCCGATAGAACGTCCGAACTGTTTTCTTTCTTTTACATATTCGATTGTTCTTTCTAAAGCACCTTCTGCAAGTCCAAGAGCCTGAGAAGCGATACCAATACGTCCTCCATCAAGAGTATGCATTGCGATACCGAAACCTTTACCCTGTTTTCCTAACAGATTTTCTTTTGGAATACGGCAGTCTTCAAAAATTAATTCATATGTAGCTGATCCGCGGATACCCATTTTCTTTTCTTTTGTTCCGAATGTGAAACCTGGAGTTCCTTTTTCTACGATGAATGCAGAAATTTCTTTCATCTTTCTTCCGCGTTTTTCAACAACACCTGTTACTGCGATTACGATATAAACGTCTGCGTAACTACCATTGTAATGAAGCACTTAGATCCGTTTAATACCCATTCGTCTCCGTCTAATACGGCTTTTGTCTGCTGTCCCTGTGCATCTGTACCAGCACCTGGTTCTGTCAGACCAAAAGCTCCTAATTTCTTACCAGATGCTAAATCTGGGATATATTTTTTCTTCTGTTCTTCTGTACCAAAAGTCTGGATTGGATCGATACAAAGAGATGTATGTGCAGAAACGATAACACCTGTTGTACCACAAACTTTTGATAATTCTTCAACACACATAACGTATGTTAATGGATCGCATCCCTGTCCACCATATTCTTTAGGAACTGGAATACCTAAGAATCCTGCTTTAGCCATTTTTGCTACAGTTTCAACTGGAAACTGTTCATTTTCATCCACGTCCTGTGCAAGAGGCTTTACTTCTTTTTCAGCAAACTCTTTGAAAAGAGTTCTTGCCATTTCATGTTTCTTACTTAATGTGAAATCCATTCTTTATTCCTCCATCATGATTTCTATAAAGTTAACTTCTGCATCCGGAGTTCACCATCTCCGGATGCAAAAGAAAAGCTCTTTTTCTTACTTGCTGTAATCGTAGAATCCTTTACCAGTTTTACATCCTAATAATCCTCCACGAACCATCTTTCTTAATAATGGATGTGGACGATATTTTGTATCACCGAATTCATTGTAAAGTACTTCCATGATTGCAAGGCAAACGTCTAATCCAATTAAATCACCTAAAGCTAAAGGTCCCATTGGATGGTTTGCTCCTAATTTCATAGCTGTATCAATACCTTCTACAGAAGCTACTCCATCAGCATAAATTCCGATTGCTTCGTTGATCATAGGAATTAAGATTCTGTTAACTACGAATCCAGCACCTTCTTCAACCTGTACAGGTGTTTTACCGATTTCTTCAGCGATTGCTTTGATCTTATCAACAACTTCTTTTGGTGTGTTGATACCAGCGATAACTTCAACCAGTTTCATAACAGGAGCTGGGTTAAAGAAATGCATACCGATCATTGGACGATCAAGTCCTGCACCAATTTCTGTGATTGATAAAGAAGATGTATTTGTAGCAAAGATAGCATCTGCTTTACAGATATCCTGTAATTCTTTGAATGTCTGTTTTTTGATTTCCATGTTTTCAATAGCTGCTTCTACGATTAAATCGCAGTCTGTACAGATATCTTTTACACCTGTTGTGATCTTTGCTAAGATAGCATCTACAGTTGCCTGTTCCATTTTTCCTCTTGCAACACGTTTTTCTAAACCTTTTGCGATTTTAGCTTTTCCGTTTGCTGCAAATTCTTCATTAATATCACATAAGCATACTTCATATCCTTCTGTCTGTGCAAATGCCTGTGCGATTCCGCTACCCATTGTTCCAGCGCCGATTACTCCAACTTTCATTATAATTCCTCCTGTAAAATTATTTTACTATGTGTTTTTCAGTCTGCAGCAAATACCGCAGACTGAAAATATATTAAATTTCATTATTATTTGTTCTGGAAAGGAACAACTTTTAATTTCTTAGATTTATCTTTCTCTAAAAAGTTACCCATTCCTGCTTTCTGGTCTTCTGTTTCAAAACAGCTTCCAAAAGCTTTTTCTTCAACAACGATTGCCTGATCCATATCTACCTGAAGACCTTCGTTGATTGCTTTCTTACATGCACGTACTGCGATTGGTGCATTAGATGCGATCTTGTTAGCTAATTTCTTAGCTGCTGCTAATAATTCCTCCTGTGGATATACTGCATTCACAAGTCCGATTCTGTAAGCTTCTTCAGCTTTGATGTTAAATGCTGTATAGATCATTTCTTTGGCTTTTCCAACTCCGACGATACGAGCAAGTCTCTGTGTACCACCGAATCCTGGTGTGATTCCAAGACCAACTTCAGGCTGTCCAAAGATTGCGTTTTCAGAACAGATTCTGATATCACAACTCATGGAAATCTCACATCCACCACCTAAAGCGAATCCATTGACTGCTGCGATAACTGGAATAGGGAATGTTTCGATCTTGCGGAATACATCGTTTCCTGTCTTACCGAAAGCTTCTCCTTCTGCTTTTGTTAATGTACTCATCTCTCCGATGTCAGCACCGGCAACGAAAGATTTATCTCCAGCACCTGTTAATACAACGGCTCTTGTTGCATCTAAGTCAATTGCATCAAAAGTTGCTTCGATCTCTTTTAATACTTCACTGTTTAATGCGTTTAATGCTTTTGGACGATTGATTGTTACAACACCTACAAAACCGTCCTGTTCATATGTAACGAATTCCATTCTAAGAATTCTCCTTTCCTAATTATCTATAATTAATTAGTCTCTTTCAACGATAGTTGTGCAACCCATTCCACCACCGATGCAAAGTGTTGCAAGACCTTTCTTAGCGTCTCTCTTCTGCATTTCATGAAGCAGTGTAACGAAGATACGGCATCCTGAAGCTCCTACTGGATGTCCAAGAGCGATTGCTCCACCGTTTACGTTTACTTTGCTCATATCGAATTTCAGATCTCTTGCTACTGCTACAGACTGTGCTGCGAAAGCTTCGTTTGCTTCGATTAAGTCCATATCGTCAATTGTTAAGTTGCTTTTGCTAAAGCTTTCTTTGTAGAAGCTACTGGTCCAACACCCATGATAGATGGATCTACACCACCAAGAGCTCCTGTTACATATGTAGCCATTGGTGTAACACCTAATTCTTTAGCTTTTTCTTCGCTCATTACTACGACTGCTGCTGCACCATCGTTGATTCCTGATGCGTTACCAGCTGTAACCATTCCACCTTCTTTTCCTGAACAGCATCTTAATCCTGCTAAAGATTCAGCTGTTGTTCCAGGTCTTGGTCCTTCGTCTGTATCTACGATAACTGTTTTCTTTCTCTGTTTTACTTCTACAGGAACGATCTCATCTTTGAATCTTCCTGATTCCTGAGCTGCGACTGCTTTCTGCTGAGAAGCTGCTGCAAACTCATCTAATTCTTCACGAGTTAATCCCCACTGTTCTGCTACGTTTTCAGCTGTGATCATCATGTGATAGTGATTGAATGCATCTGTTAATGCATCGTTAACCATTGTATCTACCAGTGTTCCGTTGTTCATACGATATCCGAAACGTGCTTTTGGTAATGCAAATGGAGCCATTGACATGCTTTCCATACCACCGGCAACAACGATATCAGCATCTCCTGCCTGAATCATCTGTGCTGCCATGTTTACACAGTTTAATCCTGATCCACATACTACGTTAACTGTAACTGCTGGTGTTTCAATTGGAAGTCCTGCGTTTAAGGAAGCCTGACGAGCAACGTTCTGTCCTAATCCTGCCTGGATAACGCATCCCATGTATACATGGTCTACCTGATCAGCTGGAACTCCTGCTCTCTTTAATGCTTCTTTGATTACGATTGATCCCATGTCTACTGCTGGTACTGTGCTGAGTACTCCACCCATTTTACCAATCGCTGTACGGCATGCTCCTGCGATAACTACTTTCTTTGCCATATCAATTTTCCTCCATATTCTTGATTATTATACTTTGGCGATCTTCTCTCTCGCCGATATGTTAATACTATCACAATCTTTTCTTATTTTCAATTGCTATTTTTAAAAGATTTTCAATAAATTGTGCAAAGTGCCAAAAACCGCATAAATACGTATTTTTCGATGTATTACAAATGTCCTTGTCGGATTGTATTTTTTTAACACAATCGACATAACTTATGACACTTTCTCACCAATTGATAACTTTTCTTGTATTTTCTATGAAATAATCCTGATTTTTTCGTGAAAAAAATAACAAATTTTTTACAATATAAATATATTTACACTCTTTATAGATTGATTTTTTGTTAAATTTACTTCACTTTCAAGATGTCTAACTTAACACATCCCTGTATTTTTTCATTGAAAGAAAAACTTTTATTCCTATGAAAATCCCCATATTTTTTAAAAACTTATTTCTGTACACGCAAAAAGAGAGCTTGGTGTGTGCGTTAAAACGCCAAACTCTCTTTTCTCTTCTATATTATTGTCTTCTGATCATTAACGATCCTGCATGCTGATACAATCGATCGCTACCGGACCACCTCTGACTACTTCAATATTTGTATAACGTTCTTTAAACACCTTTAAAATAGAATCATTCTTTGTCTCTGTACGAATTGCTTCTATTAATAAGCTGTCTTTTCCCATATCCTTGATCAGGAAACGGAACACTTCTGCCATCTGGAAGATCTCTGCCATCTGCTTCTCTGTAAGACTTTTCACTTTGATAAACATGATTTCCTTTGTTCGGATCGATGTATCTGTATAGTCAATAACTTTAATAACTTCCACGCTTCGATTTAACTGTTTCTTGACCTGTTCAAATGTCTTTTCATCTGCATCAATACAGATCGTCATACGAGACATTGTTGGATCTTCTGTTTCTCCAACTGTAAGACTGTGTATATTGTAGGCTTTTCCAGAGAATAGTCCGGAAATTCTTGCAAGAACACCAGCACGGTTTTCTACGAACAAGGAAAGCCATCTTCTTTCCATCTGATTACCCATTTTCATTCCTCCTATTCTTCTCCACGTTCCATGATCAGATCTGTGATAGATCCATTTGGTTTCACCATTGGCATAACAAGTTCTTCATTCTCAATGATAAATTCAATGATCGTTGGCCCATCTGTTTTCGCTTTTGCTTTCTCAAATGCTGGGATAATTTCTTCTTTCTTAAAGACTCTGATCCCCTGTGCTCCATAACTTTCAGCAAGTTTTACAAAATCTGGTGTATATGGCGGACATTTTGAAAAATCTCCATCACAATGATGTTCACAACTCTTTCTTCTTCTTAAACATGTACCTGCATATGCTTTATCATAGAAGAGATCCTGCCACTGTCTCACCATTCCAAGATACCCATTATTTAAAATACAGATTGTAATAGGAAGTTCCTGAATCACAGCTGTCGCGATCTCCTGGGAATTCATCTGAAATCCACCATCTCCAGATACACAAACAACTTCTCTTCCTGGATTACCAATTGCTGCACCAATTGCTGCTGGAAGACCATAACCCATCGTTCCGAGTCCACCAGATGTCAGCATCTGTCGTCTTCCATATAGTTGTAAGAACTGTGTCGTCCACATCTGATTCTGTCCAACGTCTGTTGTAACAATTGGTTCATCAAAGTACTCATTGATCGCATCAATGACCTGTTTTGGAACTAATTTTTCTTTTTCTTCCATTACTAATGGCTTTTGTTCATGCCATTCATTCATTCTTGACAGCCATTCATCTACTTTACATGGTTCTTCATTTTCTGCAATAGACAACATTAATGCGATGGCTTCTTTTGCATCTCCTACCAATGGCACATCAACCGTAACGTTCTTAGAAATCGCCGCTGTATCAATATCAATATGAATGATCTTGGCATCCGATGCAAATGTTCCAAGTTTTCCTGTAATTCGGTCATTAAATCTTGTTCCAATGGAAATCAACAGGTCACAACCATTTACTGCCTGATTTGCAGCATAATTTCCATGCATTCCAATATTTCCATAATATAATTCATGATTTGTTGGTACGATTCCTCGTCCCATGATCGTTGTAACAACTGGAACCTTTAATGTTTCCATTAATTTGCACATCTCTTCTTGTGCCCCTGCGATCTTCGCACCTCCACCAATTAAGAATAATGGACGTTTCGCATCATAGATCATATTCATTGCACGAAGAATCTGTCCATGATGTGGTTTCGTGTTTGGTTTATATCCACGGATATTGACTTCCTCTGGATATTCATCACTTCCTAATTCTGCCATCACATCTTTTGGAAGATCTAATAAGACTGGTCCCGGTTTCCCTGTTCTTGCAATATAAAATGCCTCTTTGATCAGGCGATTCAAATCCTCTCTTTTACGGACAACTATAACAAATTTCGCAATATTTCTTGTAACTCCGACAATATCGATCTCCTGAAATGTATCATTACCGATCAGATTTGTGGCAACCTGTCCTGTAAAGCACACCAATGGCACACTGTCATAATTCGCTGTTGCTATTCCTGTAACAAGGTTTGTGGCACCTGGTCCACTTGTTGCCAGACAGACACCAACTTTTCCTGTAGCTCTTGCATATCCATCTGCCGCATGGATCAACCCCTGCTCATGTCTTGGAAGAATCAGTTCTACTTGATCCTGCTTATAGATTTCATCAAAAATATCAATGACACACGCACCCGGGTATCCAAAGATCTTCTCTACGCCTTCTTCCTGTAATGCCTTTACCAGAAATTCATTTCCTGTCATTTTGCCCATACTACATCTCCTCCATCTCTTCTTCCAGATTAGTCTCATCTAGTGTATATTTCACTTCTTCCTGAGCCTGTATTTTAAAATCTTCCACCTGTTCTTCTCCAACAACTGGAAGATCATCTGTTGATTTTACTCCAAAACATCTCAAAAATTCTTCTGTCGTACGAAACAAGATCGGACGTCCGATCGCATCCAGCCGTCCAGCCTCTTTGATCAGCCGGTATTCTAACAGCTTGTTGATCGGATGATCGCATTTCACACCTCGGATCGCTTCAATCTCTTGTTTCGTTACTGGCTGCTTATAAGCAATGATCGATAAAGTCTCAAGCATTACATCCGTAAGCCTTGGTTTCTTTGGATGATTCACAATTCTTATCAATGATCCATAATATTCTGTTTTGGTACAAAGCTGATAAGCATCATCCAGTTCCAATAACCGGATTCCTCTCTCTTCTTTGTCATATTCTGTCTGTAACAGTTTGATCAACTCATCAAACTGTTCATCATCTATCTCAAGTGCCTCCATCAGCTGCCGCCTTGTCACACTTGTTCCCATCGAAAATAAAATTCCTTCGATCGCTGCAAGTTTATTCTTCATAAATTCATTACTCCAGTGCCCGTATGAAAATATCATCTTCGATATTTTCCTGTTGAACGTAAATCTTTCCTGTCTTCATCAATTCAAGAACCGCCAGAAATGTGACGATCACTGCTTCTTTTGTCTCCTGTTCGTTTAGAAGGTCATAAAAGTTCACTTCTTTATATTGTATAATATAATTATACACTTCCGTGATCTTATCTTCTAATTTGATCTCTTCCTGCTTGATCTCCCCAAATTCGCTTCGGATCGGATCTAACTTATCCTGTCGTTTTCTCATCACAAACTGAAAAACTTCAGAAATCCTCTGTAAGTTACCTCTGATAACATCTGCACAGGATCGATCTCTTCTCTGTATGCAAGTACTTGCGGTGGAATATCTGGTGATCTAAAAAAACTCTTCTCTGCCGTCATCTCCCGTTCTTTCAACTGTAAAGAGGCATATTTATAAATCTTATATTCAATCAGTCTTCTTACAAGTTCTTCTCTCGGATCTCCTTCTTCTTCCTCTTCTTCCTTCACTGGAAGCAACATCTTCGCCTTGATCTTTAATAATGTGGCTGCCATAACGAGAAAGTCACTCATCACATCAAGATCTTCCTCTTCCATAGAGCGGATATAATCAAGATACTGGCTTGTGATCTCAGAGATTGGAATATCATAAATATCCACTTTATTCTTCTCGATCAGATGCAACAGAAGATCTAATGGTCCTTCAAATGCATTTACCTTAATATCTATTCCCATAAATCAGTCTCTCTTCTTTAATTCAATGCATGAAATCTCTGGTTTATTAAACAATCTTAATTTGATGGAATGGTTTCCAAGTCCACGGCTTAAGATCATCGTTGTCTCTCCCTCATGAAACTCTCCTGCATCGTATTTTGGAAAAATCTGAAATTGCGGTGAGATCACACCTCCAAATTTCGGAATTCTTACCATTCCTCCATGGAAATGACCAGCTAAGACAAGATCACTGCCCCAATCTGCATATGTTTTTAAATAGTTTGGGTTATGTGCTAATAAAATATGAAAAATGTTTCCTGGAGAACTTCCTACCACAGATTCCATATGAGAAAGCGGCATGCGCGGTACATGAAATCTCTGATAATATTTCTTCTCAAGATCAAACGCAGTTAAAGAAATAAATCCAGTCTCTGACTGAATTACGATCGTTTCATTCGAAATGTGATGTATGTTATACTCTTTCAGGCTATGAACATAATCTTTATACCGCACACCAAAGATTTCTTCATTCCTTGCAAGTTTCAGTTCGTGGTTTCCATCCGCATAATAGATCGGATACTTGCAGATAACTCTTTCATCAGTGCAAGCGGCACTTCCTCATTCGAAGATTCGCGGCTTATTACCATATCTCCTCCAACCAGGATCATATCCGGTCTGCATTCATCAATTCGTTCGATCAATTCCTGATTATTCTCTCCAAACTGTGCACAATGCAGATCTGTTAAAAACACGATCCGATATCCATCAAATGCTTCTGGAATCTTTTCTGACTCTATTTCGTAATATTCAACTGTCAATCTCTTATTTTCATAACTGCTTAAAAGCACTGCCACGGCAATCCCCACAACCAACAGCACTGCTATGATCCATATCCATAAAGGAATCATAAACACTCCTTCTCTCTGTTTCCCAATCCATCTTCTGATTCGTAAATGTCTTTTTCCTATTTTACTAGATATAGCAAAAAAACAACCCATAGCACAACATCTTTAGGAATATTGTACAAAAAAAGAGAATGCCCAGATTCTAACATCCTCTTTTTCTCATTATAATATTACTGTCTGGAAAGCAGCCTTATTTTACGATTGCGATCGTGCTTCCGATATCAAGTGCTGGAAGCTCGGCCTTTTCCATGCAGATAGTTCCTGGAAGACACTCAGCGTCTTCTCCACCGAAGTTATATGTAACATGTCCTAAATTCTTCAGATTCTCGTTGGCAACTTCTCCAACTTTACAATCTTGAATTCTTTACCGTCAATTACAAGTTTACATCCAGGAGTTACTTCTCCATCTACTGGATTTACATCGATGGAATAGCAGAAATCTTTCAGAGTATCTGGTGCGTTATCACCAATGTAACGAAGATCCCTTCTTCTCTAAATGCGTCTACCATAGCTCCTTTTCCTTTAATCGTTACCTGATACATAATACTACTTCCTTTCTCACTAATAATTATTTTTATTTTGCTGCATATAATCCAAAGCTTGCTAAGTAACCAACGATAACTCGAGGTACACCAGTGATAAATCTTGAGTACAGTACAGCTGGTACACCAACTTCTACTGTTTCAGGATCTGCTTCTGCAAGTCCAAGTCCTACTGGAACGAAGTCACAAGCACACTGTGTATTGATTGCAAATAATGCTGGAAGTGCAAGGCTTGGTTCAATGTTTCCTTTACCAATTTCTACACCGATCAATGTTCCGACGATCTGAGCAATTACAGCTCCAGGTCCAAGCAGACAGCTTAAGAATGGAATAGAACAAATAAATCCTAAGATTACAAGTCCAATGATATTTCCACATAATGGCTGTAATAATTTAGCAAACCAGTTACCGAATCCAGATCCCTGAATGATACCGATCAGCAATGATACGAATCCCATGAATGGAATGATCGTATGAAGTACTGTGTTTGTAGATTCTTTCGCTGCACTATTGAAAGTAGCAACGACTTTACCAGCTCCCATACCAATTCTCTGGATCAAGCTTGATTTTGATGAGCTTCCCATTGTTTCAGATACTTCTTATCTGCGCTGTATTTGAAGTCTTTTTCTTCTTTTGCAGGTGCTGCTTCTGAAATAGGTGCTGCAGATCCATCTGCCAATGCAATGTTATCATTTTTAACACCAGATACATAAATATCTTCTGTGATATATTTTGCCATTGGTCCAGATTTTCCAACTGGGTTGATATTGATCGTTGGAATTCTCTTCTGTGGATAAATTCCACAACGAAGTGTTCCACCACAGTCAATGATCACAAGGAAGATCTCTTCTTCTGGAACAGATGTCTTAAATCCGTTAACTGGGCGGCATCCTGTTAATTCTACGATTTTAGGTAAGATATCAGGTTCTGCTCCACCACCTGTGATATATAATAATACATCTTTTCCTTCTTTAGGTTCTACTGTTAATGGACCACCAAATCCGCCGCTTCCCTGTGTGATCGTAATCGCTCTATATTCTGACATAGTTTTTCCTCCTAATTATACTCGTAAATCCATCTTATTTCAATTCGTTACTTAATTCGATTCCCTGCTGTTTCATAACCATCTTTGTTGTAAAGTCTGTTACCCATCCTGAGAAGAAGTTCATAACAAGACCAACTAACATATAACGAAGACCTAATTCTGTCATATCAAATCCAGCTTTCTGAACACCCTGTGCAATTCCAAGGTAGATAAAGATTTCACCTGGGTTAATATGAGAGAAAATTCCACTGTTTGTATGGCAATGATAAGAAGCTGATGCATAATAGCTTGGTTTCATTCTTTCTGGAAGGAATTTACCCATTGATAATGCCATTGGGTTTCCTAACATAAATGCTGAAATAAATGGTAATACTCCATATGCAAGGATTACGTTTCCTGAACATACTTTAGCAAATTTATTAACTCTTTCCTGTCCAATCAGGGCGATGATCGTATTCATTAAGATTAACAGTAATAATACCTTTGGTACGATTCCTGACACCCAGCTTACAAATGTTTCTGCACCTGTATCAAACAATCCCATGAATCCTGATGCACCTTTAATAATGATATTCATATAGTTCTCCTTTCATTTCAGGCTTTTTTCTTATTGACACCGTAAATCTTGTCTCCAATTCTTGTAAACAGACTCGGCTTTTCTAAGACTTCGCCTCCACTCATAATCGTGTTGTAATTTGAGGAAGCATTAAGCACTGCTCTTCTTAAGGATACACCGATCGTTGCACAATCATCTTTTTAATCGTTCCAACATCAATTCCATTAAAGAAATCCCAGTTTTTAAATCGTGCAAGCATTGTAAATCCTCTCATAAAGCAACCATCTATGATCACTCCATCCTGATCGATCGCAAACATAACGATCGCACCTGCATGAAAACCGCCTTTTGCCTTTCCTATGGCAACCCGGCCTTTTTTTCGAAGTTTTGTATAAAATTTATTAAAACTTTTCATCTGCACCATCTGAAATAAAAACTGCAGACAAAATGCTGCAAGCATCGCCACAGCTATGACCATAAATGACATCGTCTTCCTCCTTTTCGTTTACTCAAATATATTATTTTCTTCTGCAATATAGAGAAGAAATTCTCTGTAGCTTTCCATTTTCTGGATCTTAGGAATGACATCCGGTTTCTTGCCAATCGACAAAATATCATCATATAATCGGACAAGTACTGTGTCATCTTCCATTGATTCAGGAATTCCCAGTAAAATAATGATCCGGATATTTCCGTATTTATCATCTTTTAACATATCTGGAAATACACCCATTGCCAATGTTAATTTTGGCAGCATATTCTTTGTATGTGGAAACGCAATATTCTGGTCAAGAACCATTGTTGAATATTTTTCACGTTCTCTCACTCTCTGGGCAAATCCTGCATCAAGTTCTCCCTGATTGGTAAGTGCCCTTGCCATCCGATCAACATTCTCATCATATGAACTTCTTGATCCAGAACAAAAAATCTCGTTTCATCTAATAAGTTCATAAACAAAGAATCTATTCCCTTTCGGATCGTTCGTCCTGCTTCAGAAAGATATCTCATATTTTCAAATTTACGTTTGAATATATTCTCTATCGAATACTTCATCCATAAAAACAATCGGGGTTTTCGTATCCATATGTAATTCTGTCGTCGTAACATATAATCAAAATCATCTTTGCGATTTTCATCGAAGATACCATAGAAAAATTCAAATTCCGGTTCTACATCAAAGACTTCTTTAACTGATTCTCGATCAGACGTCCGATGATCTTTCCAGATCCGCAAACGATCGCGATCTTGCATCGTTTCTCTTCTGGTTCCTGCTCTAATAAAAACACTCCAAAATAAGCAGCCAGAAATCCCATCTCATCTTCTGTCATTTCGATTCCTATGCGTTCTTCCAAAACACCTTTTGCAATCTCCGCCATCTTATAGGCTACACTGTATTTGTTCTTGAAATCATCAACCATCGGATTATAAATATGGAAGCCATATTTAGCCGGTTGATCATAAAAAATACGTGATAGACAAAATCATCAAATAATTCATTTGCTACAACTGTTACATTAAGTTCTGCTTTGATCCGATCTAAAATTTCAATGATAAGATCTGCAACACCTTCCGAAATACTGATCTTTTGCTCGATCTCTGCTGTATTTGCCGGTGTTCTCATTCCTGCTACAGATATGCTTAAAAACAATCGCTCTTCTTTGGATATCTTATATCCTTTGACCTGTTCAATTTCATTAAGGAACTCATCCACGATCATATATGCTGAACTTTCGTATAGTTCTTCATATTTCGGCTTCAGCTTTTTGATCGTATGACCGCTTTCCATTCTCTGGATCATCACAACAAAAAAATCTGTAAAAGAAACCAAACCCTAGGGCATCCATCGATAATCTTTCCTGAAAATCATATAGTTTTTCACGAATTGTCTGTCCAAGTGGGAAATTTAAATACAGTTGTTCATAAATATTTTCTAAGATAAATAGGCGAATGTTAAACTCATCACCACAAAGAGCCAGTCCTGTATTTGCTTTTCCTTTGATCTTCAGGTCGTATTTCTCGATTGCCTTTCTTAATCGGTTCAGATCACCGATCGTTGTTGTTCTGGCAACTTTCATCTCCTCAGAAAGATCATCGGTAAGATACGGTTCCTCGGCATGCATCAGCTGCCAGAACATATATGCCATTCTTGTATGACTTGAATTAAAAAGGTCTTCCTGCTTGTAAATCTTATTGCGGATTTCTGTAAAACCTTTCGGTGCAAACACGATCAGTTTACATGTTCCTTTGTTATTGCTGATACATGCGTATCCTCCAAGCAGGCAATTCAATTCCTTAATGTCATTGCGGATCGTTTTTTGCGACACATCAAGCTTTGCCGCGAGGCTTTCTACACTGCAAACAGATTGCATTTCGATATTCTTTAAAATAACTGCGATTCTGTTTTCATTGTTAAAAAGCTGTTTCATATTGATCCTCTTTTCTATTGATACAGGTTAATTGTTTTTAACCTCTTGTTTTTCCTCCTGCTACGTTCACTGTAACTCCATGAACATAAGAAGCTCTCTGACTTGCAAGATATACACACAGATCTGCAACTTCTGATAATTTACCAGATCTTCCTAGTGGAATTGTAGATGTTTTAGAATATCCAGCTCTTAAGTCATCTACTGTGATTCCTCTTGTATATGCTAATGCTGATTCATAAGCAATTGTACGAAGTCCTGTAGCTTCCATGATTCCAGGTGCTACTCCGACAACTCTGACTCCCTGTTTTCCAAGTTCTTTTGCCCAAGATCTTGTTAAAGAGTTTACAGCGTTCTTTGTTGCTGCGTAAACGCTCTGTCCTTCAGATCCTTCCAGACCACTTTCAGAAGACATGTTAATGATAACTCCTTCACCTTTTTCAACAAGCACACGTCCAACGGCCTGCGCACAGAAGAATACACCTTTTAAGTTTACGTTACAAACTTTATCCCATACTGCTTCATCTAATTCATACTGTCCTTTTGGATCTTTTGGATCTACTAACAAACGAGGAATGTTAATTCCGGCATTGTTTACTAATACGTCGATCGTTCCGAATGTTTCTTTGGTTTTTCTACCATGCTTCAACATCTGCTACTTTGTAACATCTGTTTTCACATACAGTAATTTTCCTGCTGCTTCGTCCATCTCTGGTGCTTCAGATGCCATATCAGAAATGACTACGTTAGATCCTGCATTTAAGAATCCCTGTGCAACTGCTTTTCCGATTCCAGATGCTCCACCAGTACGATGACTGTTTTCCTTCTAAGATTTAACCAAGATTCGCTCATTATAATCCTCCTTTGAATCTGTGTTTCTTTGCTTCATGAGTTCATTATATAGAGCGTCAAGGAAAAATTTAATTCTTTCATTTTCCATCGTGAAGAAATTTGTGGACTTATTACAAAAAATGGCTTAAAATCAAGAAATATTGAGTGGAAATTTTTTAATCTGTGTCAAAAAATCTGCCTTATTTATTGTTTCTTGTGCCAGGATCTTTTCTTTATGGATCATAATATTACCTTTGCTATATTGAATCTCACCAATCTTCTGTCCTTTCTTCACTGGTGCTTTCACAGAATCTATCTTGATCTTTTTCACGATCTTTCCCTTCTGTGTTTTAATATCGATCAGATCAGCAGTCACCTTTTCCTGGCAAGATACCTCTGATCTCTGACCCTTTTGTACTGGAATCCTTCCGATTTCTTTTCTTGTAGTTTCGCTGTGTATCCGCTGGCAGTTTGAAAATCCATAGTCCAAAAGAGTTCTTGCATCTTTGATCCTTGCTTTAGAGCTTTCACACCCCATCACTACCGCAATCATATGAATCTTATTTCTTGTTGCAGTTGCACTTAGACAAAATCCTGCTTTTCCTGTACTTCCAGTCTTCATTCCTGTACATCCATTGTAGTGGCGGATCAGTTTGTTTGTGTTACTTAAACCAAATTCTTTCTCACCTTTTTTCGTTTTATGTATGATCGTATCCATCCAGATCTTTGTATATTTAAAAACTTCTGGATATCTTTGTGCAAGTTCTCTCGTCATCAATGCAATATCATATGCACTTGTCACATGTCCTTTTGCATCAAGCCCGCAGGCATTTTGAAATGTCGTATGTTTCATCCCAAGCTCTCTGGCTTTTTTTGTTCATCCTTGATACGAACGCTTCCTCACTTCCGCAGACATGCTCTGCCAATGCAACAACTGCATCATTCGCACTTGAGATCACAACACATTTGATCAATGTTTGTACCTGCTGCTTCTCTCCTGTTTCTAAAAACACCTGAGAGCCGCCCATAGATGCTGCATGTTCACTGACTGTAACCGTATCTGTAAGTTTGATCTTACCTTGCTTTAAGTCTTCAAAAATAAGCAGCAAGGACATTATTTTCGTTACACTAGCTGGTGCAAGTTCTTTATCCTTATCTTTCGCAAATAAGATTTCCTTGCTTTCCTGTTCCATAACTACTGCTGATTTTGCTGAAAGATCAAGTACTGGTGCTGCTGTTTCTAAAAATCTTGCCTCTCTTGCCATGACTGGACAATAAAAGCTTTGAACGAGTATTGCTGCAACGAGCAGTATCACTTTCCATTTCTGCATGCATCCACCTCAAACCTGTTTGTTATAGTTTAGTGGCAGATACTTAGATTTATACATAATTTCTTTGCTGTATATGTTTTTTAAAAAAAAGAAAACCAGAAATATCTTCTGATCATATCTCTGATTTTCCTTCATTTATCTTGTTTTCTTACCCCAACGATTCGCAGATCTCAACTTTTTATATTCATCATATGCTTGTTTTAAGATCTCTTTCTCATTAGGAAATTTCAATAAGTGGTAAGCCTCGTGAAATTTGTAATACCCTGAGTCTACAAAAAACTCTTCCTTCTGAGGTTTTGAGTGATAGTTCTCGGATTCCATCAAGTACCAGTGTACACTCTTTATGATCTGTTCATGAAATGAATAGAAAGAATATTCACTTTTCCCTACATACTTGATATTGATGCGTCCGCGTCTGTCTCTTCTTTTACCTCACGAAGTGCTGTCTGCTCGTGAGTCTCTCCTTGCTCAACAGTACCTTTCGGAAGTACCCAGCCATCATATCGGTTCTTATAACTTTTGTATAACAGCAAATCTTTCCTCTAAATATTACGACACCACCACAGCTCGTTGCTTTTGTCACCAGTTACAACCTCCTGTCTCTTAAACGATCTTATTCGCCTAAGTATGTGTGTCTTTCTCTGACAAATATTATACATGGATTGTGAACTGATTCAACTGCTATCTGTTTTACTCTTTTGAAAACATCAATCTAAAAATGCATGAAATACTTTATCTGCGATGTGCGCCGCAACTCGTCCTCCAGAATCTCCACCCTCTACAAGAACACTGACTACGATCTTCTTCCCGCCTCTTTCGGCACATCCGATAAACCATGCGTGGGAATCTTTCGCGCTGTTATATTCTGCTGATCCTGTCTTTCCATATACATTATAGTGTGAAGAATAAGCTCTTGTTCCAGTTCCCTTTGTGACAACTTTTCTCAACATTTTCTTTAATGTCTCACATTCCGATGCCTCTAAAGGTTCTGATAGTTTTGATGCTTTTGTTTCCTTGATCACTCCACCGTCAATATTTTTGACATTCTCTACCAGATATGGCTGCATCACAACTCCATCATTGGCGATCGCAGACATGACCATCGCATTTTCAAGTGGTGTGATCAAAGTCTGACCTTGTCCGATCGAAGTGTGTGCCATCTCATTAGTTCCTGATTTCTTATCAAGAACAAAACGACTGCTGTTTGCAAGAAGATTGATCGGAACTTTCGAATTATACATCAGATCTCCTGCAAGACTTGCGAGTTTTCCTTTGTTGATCTCTTCTGACATATGCACAAACGCACAGTTACAGGATTTCTCGATTGCCTGTTCAAGATTCACCGTTCCATGTGCTTCTCCTCCATAACAATGAATCTTTAAAGTTCCAACCGTTGTATATCCAGTACAATGGTATTTGAAATTCTTATATGTGTTTTTATGTTCTCTCATATATTCTAATGCCGTCACAACTTAAATGTTGATCCTGGCGGATATAATCCTTGCGTTGCACGGTTTAACAACAAAGAATTCTGGCTTGTATTTAATTCTGTCCAGTTTTCTTTGACGTAAGCTGGTCTGTAATCCGGTTTGGATACCATTGCGTAGATCTTTCCTGTCTCTGGATCCATCGCAACAACCGCTCCCTTTTGTCCCTGCAAGGCATAATATGCTGCTTTCTGAACTTTGGTATTTAATGTTGTGTATACATTATCCCCTATACTTTTCTCACCTTTTAAGCTGCTTGTGATCTGTGTCATCAAGTTCGCATCCGATTTTAATAGATCAAAGTTACATACAGATTCCAGTCCTGACTTTCCTTTATCGTTATATCCTACAACATGTGCAAACATTCTGCCATAAGGATAATCTCTGATCTCTGATCCATTTTCAGTAAGTGTCTGTGCCAGCACTTTCCATCACTACTGATGATCTTTCCTCGTACTACTTCTCTGCCATAGACTGTAATCTCCGGTTATGCGCATTCGTGATCACATTTTACTATCTACCGCAACAAATGTGCAATATAAGCGATCA
>ENA-OQDF01000360-OQDF01000360.1-human-gut-metagenome-genome-assembly--contig:-NODE-360-length-18769-cov-1.611469_pt1 | contig 18769 bp, 28 predicted proteins | sample MGYA00242769_ERZ504597 | MGnify/ENA primary metagenome ERZ504597 (study PRJEB26092, sample SAMD00036305) | human gut metagenome | host: Homo sapiens | study: EMG produced TPA metagenomics assembly of...
TGCGCGTGGCCGGCCCCTACGGCTACCTGCCCCGCCCGGACATCGTGGCCGACGCCAAGCGCATCGCGGCCGAGACCGGCGGCTCCATCCTGGTCACCACCGATGCCAAGGAAGCGGTGAAGGACGCCGATTGCGTGTTCACCGACACCTGGTCTCCATGGGCGAGGAAGCCGAATACGCCATCCGTTCCAAGCCGTTCTGGGATTACCAGGTCAACACCGAACTTATGGCATTGGCCAAGCCGGATGCGCTCTTCCAGCACTGTCTGCCCGCCTACCGCGGCAAGGAAGTCACCGCTGAAGTGATCGACGGCCCGCAGTCCGTGGTGTGGGATGAGGCCGAGAACCGTCTGCACGCACAGAAAGCGTTGCTGACTTGGTTGACCGGCAAGGCCCGTGGAGACGAAAGCCTGCTCGCATGAGTGAAACCGGTCCGTCCCTGCAGCGCCCTGCCACCAGGGCGGCGCGGCTGAGTGCCATAGAACAGGCGCTCGCCACGCATATCATCACCTCGCAATCACAGCTGTCCAAAATCCTTATCGACGAGGGCATTGCGGTGACTCAGGCGACCCTGAGCCGCGATCTTGAGAGATGCATGCGGTGAAGACCCGGCTGAAGGACGGCACGGTGGCCTACACGGTGGGTCGCAGCGTCGTTGCTTCGGAAGGTGAGGATGTAGGGGAGCGCGGTGAGGCACAGATGTCCCGCGTGCTGAACGGACTGGTCACCTCGGTGCTGCCGCCGGAAATCTGTCGTGGTGCACACGCCTTCCGGTGCCGCACAATACGTGGCCTCGGTGATTGACAAGCAGCCGATCGAAGGCGTGCTGGGCACCATCGCCGGAGACGACACCGTCATGGTGATTTGCACCAATGACGACACCGCCGTCTCCCGCTCCGACTGGCTACTAAGCCTCGCCTCCAAATAACCAACACGCCGTGCATAAATATACAGTCTTCTGTATATACTTGCATCAGTTCGTTTTCAGACCTTGAACGAAAGGGAACCAATGGCAGATAACAAGCGCATTGTTCTGGCCTACTCCGGCGGTCTTGACACCTCCGTCGCCATCTCGTACCTGAAGGAGCGCACCGGCAAGGACGTCGTGGCCGTGTCCCTCGACGTCGGCCAGGGCGGCGAAAGCCTCGAGACCATCAAGCAGCGCGCCCTTGCCTGCGGAGCCGTCGAATCCTACGTGGTCGACGCCCGTGACGAGTTCGCCAACGAATATTGCATGAAGCCTCAAGGCCAACGCCATGTACGAAGGCGTCTACCGCTGGTCTCCGCCATCTCCCGTCCGCTGATCTCCAAGCACCTCGTGCGCGCCGCCCACCAGTTCGGTGCCGACACCATCTCCCACGGTTGCACCGGCAAGGGTAACGACCAGGTTCGTTTCGAGGTCTCCATCGCCTCCATCGACCGACGCTGAAGGCCATCAGCCGATTCGCGACCTGTCCCTGACCCGCGACGTCGAGATTGCGTTCGCCAAGGAGCACAAGCTGCCGATCACCCAGACCGAGAAGTCCCCGTACTCCATCGACCAGAACGTGTGGGGCCGCGCCATTGAGACCGGCTTCCTTGAGGATCCGTGGAACGGCCCGACCAAGGACTGCTACTCCTACACCGACGACCCGGCCTTCCCGCCGGTCGAAGATGAAGTCGTCATCGAGTTCAAGGAAGGTGTGCCGGTCAAGATCGATGGACGTGACGTCACCCCGCTGCAGGCCATCGAAGAGATGAACCGCCGCGCCGGAGCTCAGGCATCGGCCGCATCGACCTCATCGAGGACCGCCTGGTCGGCATCAAGTCCCGCGAGCTGTACGAGGCTCCGGGTGCCGTGGCTCTGATCACCGCTCACCAGGAACTCGAAAACTGCTGCCTCGAACGCGAACAGCACCGCATCAAGCGCGACATCGACAAGCGCTGGGGCGAGCTGGTTTACGATGCGCAGTGGTTCTCCCCGGCAACCCAGTCGCTCAACGCCTTCATCGAAGACACCCAGAAGTACGTGTCCGGTGAGATTCGCATGGTCCTGCACGGCGGTCGCGCCGTCGTGACCGGCCGTCGTTCCGACTCCTCGCTGTACGACTACAAGCTCGCCACCTATGATTCCGGCGATACCTTCGACCAGAAGTCCTCCAACGGCTTCATCGACATCTACGGCCTGCCGTCCCGCGTGCCGCAGCGCGCGACGTCAAGTTCGGCAACGGCATCGAGGTCCCGGAGAACACCGTCGAGTAATCATTACTTTGGCTCCCCTCGTTGAGGGGCCGCGCCGTAAAGCAAACAGCCCAGTGGGCTGTTTGCAGGTGAGGTGCGAACGACAGTGAGCCAACAATCAGCAGCCGTCAGGCTGTCCGTAATTACAGGACGCTGTCGCCGCAGATGACTGAGGGGAGTACGAGCAAAGATTATGCTCGTGCTCCCCTCGTTTTTTTGCCGATGACGGAAGAAGCTCAGTGCTCTCCGTAATGAGTTCGGCAGACGGCTATTTCCAGGTTTTGAACATCGTTACCCGTAATGCGGTATACGATGCGGTTCTTTTCATCAATACGACGTGACCAGTATCCCTGACATTGCCGCCATGGAATACGAACAACTTGAATCCACCGGTATGTAGCCCAACGCTGATAGTCTGACAAGCAGTCTGATTTGTTTGCAATCCATGGTTTCAAGGAGCCTTCATGACTGAGAACAACGAACATCTGGCCCTGTGGGGTGGTCGCTTTACGTCTGGTCCGTCGCCGGAATTGGCCCGACTGTCCAAGTCCACGCAGTTCGACTGGCGCTTGGCCGACGACGACATCGCCGGTTCCCGCGCCCACGCCGTGCTCTCGGCCGTGCGGGACTTCTGACCGCCGACGAGCTGCAGCGCATGGAGGATGCGCTCGACACGCTCCAGCGCCACGTTGACGATGGCTCCTTCGCCCCCATCGAAGACGATGAGGACGAGGCCACCGCCCTCGAACGCGGTCTGATTGACATTGCCGGCGATGAACTCGGCGGCAAGCTCAGGGCCGGCCGTTCCCGCAACGACCAGATCGCCTGCCTGATTCGCATGTGGTTGCGCCGTCACTCCCGCGTAATCGCCGGACTCCTGCTTGACCTCGTCAACGCCCTGATCGAGCAGAGCGAAAAGGCCGGCCGCACCGTGATGCCGGGCCGCACCCACATGCAGCACGCCCAGCCCGTGCTGCTCGCGCACCAGCTCATGGCCCACGCTTGGCCGCTGATTCGCGACGTGCAGCGACTGATCGACTGGGGACAAGCGCATCAACGCCTCCCCGTACGCTCCGGCGCACTGGCCGGCAACACGCTCGGCCTCGACCCGGAGGCCGTGGCGCGTGAGCTCGGCTTCTCCCGCGTGACCGACAACTCCATCGATGCACCGCCGCACGTGATCTCGTGGCCGAATTCGCGTTCGTGGCCGCCATGACCGGCGTGGACATCTCCCGCCTGTCCGAGGAGATCATCATCTGGAACACCCAGGAGTTCGCCTTCGTCAAGCTCGACGACGGCTATTCCACCGGCTCCTCCATCATGCCGCAGAAGAAGAACCCGGATATCGCCGAGCTCGCCCGCGGCAAGTCCGGCCGACTCATCGGCGATCTGACCGGCCTGCTGGCCACCCTGAAGGGCCTGCCCACCGCCTACGCTCGCGATCTGCAGGAAGACAAGGAGGCCGTGTTCGACCAGGTCGATACGCTCGAAGTGCTGCTGCCCGCCTTCACCGGCATGGTCAGGACCATGCACTTCGACGGCGACCGCCTGGAAGAGGAAGCTCCGACCGGCTTCGCGCTGGCCACCGACATCGCCGAATGGCTCGTCAAGAACGGGGTGCCGTTCCGCCACGCGCACGAGCTCTCTGGTGCCTGCGTCAAGCTCGCCGAAGGCCGCGGCCAGGAACTGTGGGATCTGACCGACAATGACTTCATCGAGACCTTCGCCGCGTTCCTGCCGGCCGACAAGGCTCCGGGAGTACGCGAAGTGCTCTCCAGCCACGGTTCGGTCGACTCCCGCAACGGCAAGGGCGGCACCGCTTACGGTCGCGTGCGCGAGCAGATCGCCGACGCCAAGGCCGAGGTCGAAGAACTCAAGCTCTTCCCCGCATCCACGTCGGATGGCTCCGCCTACAAAGCCCCCGGCACGTTCTAGTCCCAATGAAGCTCCCTCTGATGAGGGAGCTCTATTTTGTTGTTGTCACTGCAACGGCATACACTGAGAAACCGTAACGAACGGGAGCCGTGAGGCTGAGAGGAAGTCGCCAGACTTCGACCGGGGAACTTGACGCGGGTCATGCCGCCGTAAGGAATCGTTGTCGCAGATTTGCCGGGTTCTCCGATACAGCTTTCATTCCGTTTGCATAATTCAGCCGTGAGACGGTCGTGATGGAGCCAATACATCACAGCGGTCGAACGGTCGCATGATTGGGTTCATGAATGGGCGCACCACTTAAGGTACGGTTCGTTTCGTGCACCCTTTTTTACTATCTGAAAGGATATTATGCAGGTCAACGGAGAGCAGGTCACGCTCGAGACGCCGGTCAGCGTCGCCGATTATCTCGAAGCGCACGGATTCCGCGCCGAGCGTGTGGCCATCGAACTCAATGGTGAGATTATCCCGCGCGATAAGCGTGCCGACGCCATGCTCGACGACCAGTGCGTCATGGAAATTGTGCAGTTTGTACAGGGTGGATGAAAGGAAAAGCTATGAGCAATATTAATCCGGTTACTGAAGCATCTGTTGAGGCGACTCCGCTGCCGCCGCAGCCCGCCGTCACCAATCCGGTCGGCACCGCCGCGCCGATTCTCCCGGTGGAAGACAAGCCGCTGAACCTGGGCGGTCACGAGTTCCAGTCGCGATTCATTCTGGGCTCCGGCCGCTACGACCTGAACCTCATCAAGGCTACGGTCGAACATGCAGGCACGCAAATCGTCACCATGGCACTGCGCCGCGCGCAGACCACCGAGAACAGCGTGCTCGACTACATTCCCGAAGGCATTACGCTGCTGCCCAACACCTCCGGTGCGCGCAACGCCGAGGAAGCCGTGCGTATCGCCCGACTGGCACGCGAAGTGTGCCACACCGACTTCGTCAAGGTCGAAATCGAACACGAGACCAAGTACCTCTTGCCGGACAACGCCGAAACCATCCGAGCCACCGAAATGCTGGCCAAGGAAGGCTTCGTGGTCATGCCCTACATGTTCCCGGACCCGATTGCGGCCCGTCAGCTGGAGGAGGCCGGTGCCGCTGCCGTTATGCCGCTCGGTTCGTTGATCGGCTCCAATATGGGCCTGCGCATGCGTGACTTCATCGAAATCATCATCGCCAACGCGCATGTGCCGGTCATCATCGACGCTGGTATCGGCCGTCCGAGCCAGGCCTGCGATGCGATGGAGATGGGTGCGGATGCGGTGATGGCGTACACGGCCGTTGCCTCTGCTGGCAATATCCCGCTGATGGCTGAGGCGTTCAAGCACGCCATCGATGCTGGTCGTGCGGCGTATTTGTCTGGCCTTGGCAAAGTGACCGAGGGACAGGCTGTGCCGTCCAGCCCGACTACGGGGTATTTGCACTGACACTTTATTAGCTCCCCTCTCTGAGGGGAGCTGTCCGCGAAGCGGACTGAGGGGAGATGGAAACATGGAGAAAACATGGCATTGACTGATGAACAGGTGGAGCGGTACGCGCGCCATCTGATTTTGAAGGGTGTGGGGGTCAAAGGGCAAAAGCGGTTGCTGGCCTCCAGCGTGCTCATCATCGGAGCGGGCGGTCTTGGTTCTCCGGCCGCCCTGTATCTGGCGGCGGCCGCGTCGGCCATATCGGACTGGTGGACGGCGATGTGGTGGATATGAGCAATCTGCAACGCCAAATCATCCATACCACTGCACGTGTCGGAGCGCCCAAAGTGGAATCCGCGGCCACAGCCATCCGCGCGCTCAACCCGGATGTGACGGTTGATACCTACTACGAGCTCGTCGACGCGAGCAACATCGCCGGCCTCATCGAACCGTACGATCTGGTGATCGATGCCACCGACAACTTCGCCGCAAAATTCCTCATCAATGACGCCTGCGTGCTGGCCGGCAAGCCGTATATCCATGCCGGCGTGGTCGGATTCGCCGGTCAGGTGATGACCGTCATTCCCGGCGAAGGCCCCTGCTACCGCTGCATCTTCCGCGACCTGCCCGCCGCCGGTGAGATTCCGACCTGCAAGGAAGCCGGCGTACTGGGCGCGGTGGTCGGCGTGATCGGCAGTCTGGAGGCGACTGAGGCCGTCAAGCTGATTGCCGGCGTGGGGGAGCCGCTCGTGGCTCGCATGCTCACTGTGGATGCCTGACCATGAATATTCGACGGGTCCCACTGCCAAAGCATGTGCCGGATTGCCCGGTGTGCGGTGAGCAGCCGACCATTACTGCTATTGATCCGGCCAACTATATTCAGCCGGCCTGCGCGATTTAGAGCTATGTGGTGCCCCTCCTTGAGGGGTGCCAAGATCAGAACGAGAGGGGAAGAACATGCCTATTGCTTTGCATAATGCGGTCGATGACGATGAGAGCAGTGAAGCATCGTACCGCCGCATCACGCCGGCGGAATTTGCCAAGCTCGACCCGAATACGGTCACGCTGCTCGACTTGAGGGAACCAGCCGACTTCGCCGCCCACCCGGTCGAAGGTGCCATCAATGCACCACTCGACCCTCTGGCCCATGTGCTCAAAACCGTGCCCACAGATCGAACTGTCGTAGTCTATTGTGCTCAAGGATGGTGGAGCGAGGAAGTAGCTGAAATCCTTGCCGATCGCGGCTACGATGTAGCAAGCCTCGATGGCGGTTTTCAAGGTTATCTCGACTATCTTGAAACCCACCACGATTAACGGTTCCCGTTGTCGTTCTTTTGGATGAGTGTGCACGGACATATTTGTGCCCTACAATCGGTCACGGTATTACTCGATGGATTCTTGAATATCGCCGGGTAATCGTAATTCACAACAGGGGATTGCACTGAACCAACAAAACGGGAAGGACCGAAAATCGTGGGACATCTGCTCACCCGAACGCAGATTCAACGCCTGGTCGCCAAGCACGGCCGTGAGGTCATCGAGCATCGCCACATGCAGATCGAACGCTGCTGCTACCAGCACGGCAATGTCACCACGTTCGAACATTCCGTGCGTGTCGCCTGCCTGGCTGTGTGGATGGCCGACCGCGCACGCCTGTGGTACCGCGTCGACCTCAAATCCCTGATTCGCGCGGCCCTCCTGCACGATTACTTCCTGTACGACTGGCACGACTGGGATAACGGCGAACACCAGTGGCATGGCTTCACCCATGGCCACGCCGCCCTGGTCAATGCCCTGAAGGACTTCAAGCTCAACGATATCGAACGCAACAGCATCGAGAACCACATGTTCCCGATGACCCCGGTGCCGCCGCGCTATATCGAAGGCTATCTGGTCACCTTGGCGGACAAATGCTCCGCCACCGCCGAGACCTTCTCGTTCGACCGGTTCAACAAGCGCGCGTTGCCCGCCGCGAAGCCTTACGCCGAGATCGAAGCCCGTCGATGATCATCACACTCGAACATTATTTCCTCTGGTTTCTGTTCTACAGTTTCGTCGGCTGGATGTACGAGTCCATTCTCGTCTCCTGCAACAGCACCGCTTGGTCAACCGAGGGTTCCTCAACGGCCCGCTGTGCCCGATCTACGGCACCGGCGCGATACTCGGCGTCGCCATTCTCGGCAACGTACATAACCCGATCATCATCTTCCTGATTTCGATGGTGGGCGCCACGATACTCGAATACACAACCTCGTGGGTCATGGAGCAGCTGTTCCACGCCCGCTGGTGGGATTACTCGAACTTCCGCTTCAACCTCCAAGGCCGCGTCTGCCTGCTGGGCGCGTTGATTTTCGGCCTCGGCGGCGTGGGCGTGGTACTTGGTTCGCAGCCATATGTCGAGCGGGTCACGGATATGATTCCGCTGCCGATGCTGCATACGCTGGTCACGGTACTGGCCCTGATCACCATCATCGACTTGGCGGTCACGGTTGCGGGCATGCTCGAATTCGAGCGGGTGCTCGATTCCATCTCTCAGGTGGTGCAGGATGTGGCGGCACGCGCCGGTGGCACGTGGCAGTGGGGCTCCAGTGCGGTATCCGACAGGATGCGTGAGCTTTCGCAGGATACGGTTGAGCGTCTGCGCTGGGCCGTCAATGGCGTCATCAACGCACAGCAGAAGCGTATGCTCAAGTCCTTCCCGAAGTTCCAGGTGCCGGATCGTCAGGACATCATCGACTCTTTGCGCGAACTTATGGGCCCGCGCCGCTAGAATAAGGCGTTTACTGAATCGCGCGGCTCGGCTGGTGTTCGGCACTGTCGCCATGTTCTGCGAAACTTGACTGTGCCAATTGGGCAGTCTTATTCACAATTCGATAGGGAGAAGCGACAAGCTATGGCTCACGTCACCGACTTCAAGGAAGCGGGTTTCAACACCCTGCTTGAGGAACTGGAATGGCGCGGGTTGATTTCCCAGTCCACGGACCGGGATCGACTCGCAGAAGCACTGAACGGCGAGCCCATCACCTATTATTGTGGCTTCGATCCCACCGCTGCATCGTTGCATATCGGCAACCTCGTGCAGCTCATCAACATGCGTCACCTGCAGCTTGCGGGCCATCATCCGATCGCTTTGGTCGGTGGCGCCACCGGACTCATCGGCGACCCGCGCCAGTCCGGCGAACGTACGCTTAACCCGAGGACGTGGTGGCCGGCTGGGCCGATCGCCTGAAGAATCAGATCGGCGGCATTCTGGACACCGAAGGCGCGAACGCCGTACGTTTCGTGTCCAATTACGATTGGACCGCCTCGATGACCGTCATCGACTTCCTGCGTGACGTCGGCAAGAACTTCCGTCTGGGCACCATGCTCGCCAAGGACACGGTCGCCCGCCGCCTGAACTCTGAGGAAGGCATCTCCTTCACCGAGTTCAGCTACCAGGTGCTGCAGGGCAACGACTTCCTCCACCTGTTTGACGAATACCACTGCACGCTGGAACTCGGCGGCTCCGACCAGTGGGGCAACCTCACCTCCGGCCTGGACCTGATCCACAAGGTGCGCGGTGTGGACGTCAACGTGTTCACCAGCCCGATTATCACCGATGCTTCCGGCAAGAAGTTCGGCAAGTCCGAGGGCAACGCGTCTGGCTCGACGCACGATGCTCAGCCCGTACAAGTTCTACCAGTTCTGGATCAACCGCCCGGACGTGGAGATGGAAAGCCTGCTGAAGGCGTTCACCTTCCTGCCCAAGGCCGAAATCGAACGACTGGTCGAGGAATCCAAGACCAACCCCGGCAAGCGCGAGGCCCAGAAGACCCTTGCCTGGGAGGTCACCAGCTTCGTGCATGGCGAGGCCGCTACCCAGGCTGCCATCGATGCTTCCGGTGCGCTGTTCGGCCGCGGTGGCAACCTCGAAGACATCGACGAGGAAACGCTGGAATCCGTGCTCGACGGTTTCAAGGTGGTCGACGAGAACGGCGAGCACGTCTTCCCCGTCTCCAAGCCCGGCGATCGCGTAATCGACGCCGCCCAGGCTGCCGGACTGTTCAAGTCCGCTTCCGAGGCACGCCGCGCCATCAAGTCCGGTGGCGTGTATCTCAACAACAACCGTATCGAGGATGAGGAGCAGGTGCTGGCCGAAGCCGACTTCCTGGCAGGCCGCTTCGCGCTTATCCGTCGTGGCAAGAAGGCGCTCGGCGCCGTGGAAAACCGTTAATCAACAACGAATTAAGGAAAACAAGTAATGGCAGAAGGTAACGAGCGTTCCGGCAAGTCTTACGGCGGCGGCCATAAGGGGTATGGCGATCGCCGACCGGGCAACCGCGGCGGCAAGGGTTTCAAGCCGCGCGGCAAGGGCGGTTTCAAGCCGCGTCATGATGGTGAGGGTTTCAAGCCGCGTCGCCGTGAGGATGGCGAGGGCTACGCGCCGCGCCGTGACGGTGATGGCGAGGGCCACGGCGGCTACCGCAAGTCGTACGGCAAGTCCGGCGGCTTCCACAAGGGCGGCCGCTCCGGCTTCGGCGGCAAGGGCGGTTACCGCGGCAATGTCCGCGCCGTGACGGCGAAGGCTTCAAGCCGCGCCGCGAAGGCGGCTACCGTTCCCACGAAGGCGAGAACGGCGAGAATCCGCGCTACCAGCACCGTGATAACGATCGTCGTGATTTCCGCCGCGATGGTGAGCGTCGCAACTTCCGTCGCGACGACGATCGCCGTGATGGCGACCGCCGCAACTTCCGCAGGGACGACCGCCGCGATGATCGTCGTGACTTCCGCCGTGACGATCGCCGCGACAACAACCGTCGTGACGGCGAATTCCGCGAGTTTTCGCAGGAAGAGAAGCGCCAGTACCGTGAGGAGAAGCGCTCTGAATACATGAGGCGCCCGCGCCGTAACTCCGACGGCACGATGAGCTTCCCCTCGCAGAACCCGTACACCGACCGTCGTCCCGACGAGCCCAAGATGCCCAAGGGCATGGAATGGTCGATGCTGTCCAAGGATGAGCGCGAACGTCTGCGCGGCCTGTCCAAGGAGCACGCGGAGAACATTGGTCTGCACATCCTCGCCGCTTTCGCGCTGGAGGAGAGCGACCCCGAACTTGCCTTGGAGCACGCCAAGTGGGTGGCCCGTCAGGCCTCCCGCATCGACTTCGCCCGCGAGACGCTTGCGTTCGTGGCCTACCGTCAGGGCGACTACAAGCTGGCCCTGCGTGAGTTCCGCACCGCCTACCGTATGAACGGCTTCCTCGACTACCTGCCGTTCATCGCTGACTGCGAGCGTGGCGTCGGAGAGCCGAAGAAGGCCGTGGAACTGGCGCTGTCCGATGAGGGCAAGCAGCTGCATGGCGCTCCCAAGGTCGAGATGTTCCTGGTGTACGCCGGTGCCCTTGGCGATTTGGAGATGTGGGACAAGGCCATTGAAGTGGTTCACACCGTCGGCCGTTCCCAGGGGCTGCCGGGTGAGTACCGCATGCGTGCCGTGCAGGCCGAGCAGTACTTCCTTGAAGAGGCCGGCCGCAGCAAGGAAGCCGAGCAGCTCAACGACCTGCTGGACCGTCTTGAGGACCAGTATGCCGACGAGGAGATTGACGAAAACAGCGACGACGTGGTGATCGATCACGATCTCGAAGACATCACCGACGACTCCGACGTGCTCGAAAGCTCGGCATCGATCCGGATGAGGCGCAGTACGCCCCGGATCCGGAGCAGGAATACGGCGATGAGGATGACGAGGCTGAAGACGGTGATGCCGAGTCTGATGAGGCCGACGAGACCGAGACCGATTCCGCCAATGACGCCGAGGCTGACGATTCCGCCGAATCCGCCGACTCCGACTCCACCGAACCCGAAACCGAAACCGAGGAGTGAACGGCGTAATGACCCGTTTCCTCAAAGGCACCGATCGCCCGCTCGCCGAGGCCTATCAGCTTGCGCTGCTGGACCTCGACGGCGTGGTGTATCGCGGCAAGAATCCGGTCGAATACGCGGCCGATTCCATTCGTGCGGCCGAAGCCGCCGGCATGACCATCGAATACACCACGAACAACTCCTCGCGCTTCCAGCACGTGGTGGCCGACCAGCTCAAGGGCTTCGGCTTGGACGTGGAGCCGTGGCAGGTCATCACCTCTTCGGTGGTGGCCGCCCGTATGGTGGCCAAGGCGTTGCCCGCCGGCGCGCGCGTACAGGTATTGGGCGCCGAGCATTTGCGCGATGAGGTCACCCGCAACGGCCTGACCATCGTGGACGGTCCTCAGGACCGCCCGCAGGCCGTCATTCAGGGCTGGTATCCGGATATGACTTGGCAGATGATGGCCGATGCCGCGTTCGCGGTCGAGGCCGGAGCCACGTATTTCGTGACCAACCGCGACCTAACGATTCCTCGTGAACTGGGCATCGCCCCCGGTTGCGGATCGATGATTCGCGCCGTGATCACGGCCACCGGCGTCGAACCGGTCGCCTCCGCTGGCAAGCCGGAAGCGTACATGTACGATGAGGCCCGCGAACTGAACGCCGCCGAAGGCCACGATTTGGTGCCCAAGGAGGCGTCCATCGCCATTGGCGACCGCCTCGACACCGATATCGAGGCCGGTAACCGCGGCGACTACGATTCGCTGGCGGTGCTGACCGGTGTCACCAACCCGACCGAACTGATGCTGGCTCCGTCACACCTGAGGCCCACATTCATCGCCCCTGATCTGCGTGAACTCGGCGAAGCCCAACCGGAGCCGGTCCGCGATGAGAGCGGTACTTGGGAATGCCGCAAGGCTAGCGCTTGGTTTGAAAACGGCCAGGTACACGTCAGCGACCCCACCAGTATGGACGGCCTGCGCGCCGCCGTATGCGCCGCATGGGAAGCCGCCGACCAAGGCGCACAGCTTAGCGAGGCCACGGTACCGGTGTTCGCCATCGAGCATAGTCCTATGCCTACGGATAGCGAACACGCGCCGGTCACCGAGCGATACCCCGAACTTGCGGATATCGATGAACAAGACAACGACCGCAAGCTTGAGACCTATCGCAACGTGCTGGAATCCTTACAACACGAGCTTGATAACAGCCGCAGCTAGCAGAGGTGATTCATTCTCCCGCCAGCGGAAGATGACGTGAAGTGCTGGATGGTGGCTCCATGCCGAGCCACCCCGTTGGTGGATGGTGGGCCGAAAGGAAGATATATGACCGAGCAGCATATCGATCCCGCGACTCCACTTGACCGACTTGACATGATGCTCGTGGCTTCGGGACTGGTCGAATCGCGGGCCAAAGCGCAGCGACTCATCAAGGCCGGGCATGTGCGCGTGGACGGCGAGACCATCACCAAGCCATCGTTCATGGTCAAAGCCGGGCACAGCGAACTCGCCGTGGATAAGGGCGACGACTACGTCTCCCGAGGCGCTTACAAACTCTTGGGCGCGTTCGAAACCTTTGCCGGCAATGGCCTTACCGGGCCGGAAGGCTTGGAATGTCTGGATATCGGTGCCTCCACCGGTGGCTTCACCGACGTACTGTTGCGCGGGGGAGCGGCCAAAGTCGTAGCGCTCGACGTTGGGCACGGCCAGCTCGACCCGCGCATCGCCAATGACGAGCACGTCATCGAAATGAGCGGCGTCAACATTCGCGAAGTAGAGGCCGACGACCTGCCTTACCGGCCGGCGATGATCGTTTCCGACGTCTCCTTTATTTCCCTGACCTATGTGATCCCGGTAATCGCGCGCATCGCGGCTCCCGGTGCGCAGATTGTGTTACTGGTCAAACCGCAGTTCGAGGTCGGCCGGGCAGGACTCGGCAAAAACGGCATCGTTGAAGATCCGGCATTGCGGGAGCGGGCATTACACGACGTGGTCGCCTGTGCTGAACAGCACGGACTTGACGTGGTGGCCACTGCCGATAGTCCCATCATCGGCACCCACGGTAATGAGGAATACCTGCTTTACGCTGTCTTGAGATGAATGCGTTGCAGTCTCCGTTCACCAGCAGCACGCTGGAGGTACGGTCGATGCCTAGTGCGGTGGCACACGTGGCGCTTTCCACCGCACTGCCGTTGCGTAGCATGGCGGAGTCCGCCGTCAAAGTCCGGCATTGCAGATGGTTGGCTTCAACCGTGACGGCTGTGATATGGCGAACCGTGCTGCCATCCTCATACCCATCCATATCAAAACGGGAAAACATCGTACTGCGGAGTGGATGAACTTCCAGAGCCCTGCTGTTGACGTCATGACCCTTCAACACGCCGTTCAAGCGGACTGTCTGACCGCTAATATGACGGGTGCCTAGGGAGCCATTGACGGACAGATTTCCGGAACAAACGATATCGCCGTTGCATCGTAGTTTGCCGGTAAAGGTTATTTCATCGCAAATAATGTCGCCGCCGACTTCGATGTCGCCGCTGCCGCTGATGCTGGATACGCGAATATCACCATCACACCGCACAATGCCACTTTTGATGACCAGTTTGTCCCCTTCTATAACTGAGGCCTCGAGGGTGCTGGTCACAATCATGGTGTGAAAATGCGCGCCATCGGCAAGACGGGAACGTTGGTCCACTCCTATGGTGCCGTAGACTCCTTTGCCTATCAGCGTGCAATTCTGCGTATGCTTGCCCATGATGATAAAACTCCCCTTATTAATATGGACGTACAGCTTTATGGCTTATTGCCACAATAATGAGCGCATCCATGTTGAGGGGGTTATATCGGTCACGATGTGAGCAGATAGGGGGTATAGCGAGCGCAGTTAGGGGGTTAGCCTTGGATGAAGTGGTCGATCTGATCCTGCTTGCCCATGAGGATGAGTTCGTCGTTGCGATGCATGACCAGTTCCTTGGAGCCGTACTGGAACTCCTTGCCTGGGGCCTTGAGGCCCACCACGGTCACGCCGTACTTGTCATGTACTTGTACGTCCTCGATGCTGCGGCCTACCGCGTACAGGGGCGTGTGGACCTTGACGACGGTGTACGGCCCGTCGATTTCGATGTAATCCAGATAATTGCCGGCCACCAGATGGCCCACGCGCTTGCCGGCATCGGTCTCCGCGTTGATGATGTGGCGGGCGCCGATGCGCTGCAGAATGCGCGCATGCTCCTGGGACACGGACTTGGCCCACAGGTCGGAAACGCCGGCGTCCAGCAGGTTGCCGGTGATGATCACCGAAGCTCGATGCTGTCGCCGATGGCCACGACGGCCGTGTCGAACTGGGAGGCGTCGATCTGCTCGATGGCCAGCACATCGGTCATATCGGCCTGAATGGTGGGCAGATGCGCGGACCAACGGGCCACAAGCTCCGGGTTCTTGTCCACTGCGAGCACATCCTGACCCATCTGGTCGAGGGTGGCGGCCACGGACCCGCCGAAACGGCCCAGTCCGATGACCAGCACGCTTTTGTTGCCGCTCGGTTTTGCTGCCATGATGATGGTCCTCTCTATGTCAGATTGCTGGGCGCCGATTGAATGGCCGATCAGCCAACGATAATGTTTTCCTGCGGATAACGAATAGGTTCGGGAGCCATCGGTCGGCTGATGGAGTAGGCGATGGTCAACGGGCCAAGTCGTCCGACAATCATCTCGGCGGACAGAATAAACAGGCTGGCCGGATTGCCGGCGCTTGCCACGCCCACCGAATAACCACCCAACGAGAAGGCCGAGCAGGCTTCGAACACGGCGTCCACGAACGCGCAGCCGGTGGTGAACATCAGCATCATCGCACCGACCATAACCAACGCAAAGCAGGCCGTGGTCACGGACACGGCGGTCATCTGAATACGGCGGGGGATACGGCGGCGGAACACGGTGACATCGCGATGGCCGGTGAATGCGGCGCGGCAAATCAAGAGAATCACCGCGAACGTGGTGACACGGATGCCGCCAGCGGTGGATGAGGAACCTGCGCCGATGAACATGAGTATGCTCATGAACACCTTGGTCTCATTCGTGACTTCGGGCACCCAGGAAATATCGAAACCGGCGGAGCGGGGCATGACGGCGGCGCTCATCGCACGGCGCATCTTCATGCCGGGGTCATCTGCGGGGAACAGGCCGGTATTGCTCCACTCGACCAGCAGGAACCAAGCCAGTGAGGTGGCCACCAGCACAGCGGTGGTCACCAAAGTGAGTTTGGTGTGCAATGTCCAACGTTTCGGGCTGAGCCGCCGGCGTGCGCACTGCACCAGATTCAGCACCACGGGGAAGCCGAGCGTTCCGATGAATGCACTGATGAGAATCGGCAGCCCCACGCCCCAACGGTTCACATGCAGACCAGTGGCATCCGGCGTGAAACCGGTGTTGTTATAGGCCGACACCGCGTAGAACAGCGCCTGCCACAAGGTACGCCCCATATTGCCATGGTTCACGCGGAACAGGTCGGGCAGCAGCAGCACGAAGGTCAGCACCTCGGCGATGATGGAGGTGCCCAGCACCACGGTGAGCACGCCTTTGACCTCGGAAAGCTTCGTGGTGCCCAGCTCGTTCGCGGTGAGCATACGCTGGGAGACCTTGAGTCTGCGGGAAACGCCAAGAGCCACCATCGAGCGAAGGTCATGACTCCCAGACCGCCGAACTGGATGGAGAACAGGACGACGACCTGGCCGAACATCGACCAGTATTCGCCGGTGTTCACCACCGGAATGCCGCAGGTGGACAGGGCCGAGACGGCGGTGAAGAACGCGATCGGGAAATTGGTGAAGATGATGTCCGATGTGGAGATCGGCAGCAGCAGCAAACCGGTGACGATGATGATCAGTGCGCCGAAATACACCATGGACAGACGGCCCGGGTGCCTGAGCAGACGGTCGGTGATGCTGATACGTCGAATGCGCTTGGCGGTTTTATCGCCTTTGTCTCGGCTCAGTACATCGGCTGAATACCACCATGACAGTCCCTTCGAGGCCTCCTCATTGGCGGAGGATTCGTCGAAGTCATTGGCCATGGGTCCTCAAGCTCCTCAACTGATACTGCTGTACGGTCATACGGCATGCCATCGCGCTGCGCACGGCACGCGTACGGTGATTGCGCGGCTGTACGCCATTGTATGCCGAAGCCTTACGATAATCGACTCTGTGGAACGTTGCCGGCGACGCGCCACGAAGCAGCATTTTTCGAACACCTGTACGACTGATGACGGTGTCTGCGGTTAGAATAATGAGCAGTGCGACCGAATCGACAGGAGGATGCCATGGCCAAGCGCAACGCGGTGGTGGTGACGCATACCAGGCTCAGGCAGACCGGAACCGTAGTGGCCGAGGCGGTGAGCCAGCTGCGAGTGGCCGGTTTCGAAGTCGCCATCATCGACAACACCGAGGCCCCCGATTTCGGCGTGCAGCCGCCGTGCGTGTCGGACGACACCGAAATCGTCGTGGTCCTGGGCGGCGACGGCACGATACTGCGCGCCGCCGAACTCGTCCACTGCACCAAGTGCGATTCTCGGCGTGAACATGGGGCGTGTCGGCTTCTTGGCCGAATTCGAAAGCTTCCAGATCGACGAGGCGATCCGCCGGGTCTCCACCCACGACTATTCGATCGACGAACGCATGATCGCCCATGTGGACGTCTGGCTGCCCGGCGCCACCAAGCCCATTGAGGATTGGGCGCTGAACGACATCACACTGGAACGCGCCGACCGGGGCAAGATGGTCGAACTGTCCATCCGCGTGGACGATGTGGAGATGAACTCGTTCGGCGCGGACGGCGTCATCGTCTCCACGCCCACCGGTTCCACCGCCTACGCCTTCTCCGCGGGCGGTCCGGTCATGTGGCCGAACGTCAAGGCCCTGCAGTTGATTCCGTTGGCCGCGCACGCCCTGTTCGCCAGGCCGCTGATCATCGGCTCCGGCTCGACCTTCACCATCGATATTCTGGACGATTCCATGTCCGAAGGCTGGATTTGCTGCGATGGACGCCGTCAGCGCGCCCTGCCGCAGGTACGCGCGTCATGGTGCGCGAATCGCGCGATACCTTGCGCCTCGCCCGACTCTCCGGCGTGCCGTTCACCAACCGTCTGGTCTCCAAGTTCGATCTGCCCGTGGTCGGTTGGCGCGAGCACGCGCGCAACGAGGCCTCGAGCCAGTCGCTGCATCACGGGCACACGTTCCCGGCGGCCGCGTATGCGGCTGGCGTTGCCGTTGCCGGTGACGCTGGCGTCGCTGGTACCGAGCCCGACAAGCCGGGCGAACGTGACGGCAAGGCAGGATCCTGATGCTCGAAGAACTCGATATCCGCAATCTGGGGCCGATTCGAGAAGCCACCATTGCGCCGGCCGCAGGCATGACCGCCATCACCGGTGAGACCGGTGCCGGCAAATCCATGCTGCTCTCCGCGATCCGACTGGTCTCCGGCGGGGCCGCCGAATCCTCGCGCGTCTCGGCCGGGGCGGACGAGGCTTGGGCCCAGGCGATTTTCGCGCTCTCGGATGATGCCGTCGCATCTGAACATTCCGGCGACACCAACGATGCCGGTTCTGGCGATGCGACAGTGGGTTCACCGGTGCTGCCGCGGCCGTGGCCAAGGCCCATGACGCGGGCGTCGACCCCGAAGACGGCGAACTGTTCCTTTCCCGCACCGTACGCGCTTCCGGACGTTCGCGGGCTGTGCTCGGCGGCAAGTCCGTACCGCGTTCGGTGCTGGGGGCCATCGCCGGCGAACTGGTTACCATTCATGCCAGACCGATCAGCTGAAAATCGCGGCCTCCTCACGCAACGCGAGTTTCTGGACCGGGTGGCCGGAGACGAAGCCGAACTGGCCGCCTACCGCAAGGCGTGGGATGCGCTGGCCGCCATGGATGAGCGGCTGGAACGCTGCGCTCGCAGGAATCCTCTGCCGCCAACAGGCCGACTACCTGCGCGAATCCATCGACCGCATCAACCGAATCGACCGCAGCCGGGGGAGGATGAGGAGCTGAAGGCGCGCCGCGAACGCATCGAAAACGCGGCCGACATCGCCCAAGGCGTGGGTTCGGCGCTGGGCGCGCTGGATGCCTCGCAGGTGGATGTGGACGCCGCCGACGGCGCTTCGGCCGTGGAACTCATCAATCATGCGGTGACCTCGTTGCGCGCGATTCGCGTCGGCGGCACGTTCTCCGAGCAGGCCGATCGGTTGAATCCATCAATGCCGATTTGGGCGACGTGGTGTTCGCCCTGAGCCAGGAGCTGGGCGACGAAGGCAGCGTGGAGGATCTGGACCAGATCAACGGCCGTATCCACGAGCTTGGCGACCTCGCCCGTCGTGGGGCCG
>ENA-OQDF01000361-OQDF01000361.1-human-gut-metagenome-genome-assembly--contig:-NODE-361-length-18745-cov-1.958803_pt1 | contig 18745 bp, 19 predicted proteins | sample MGYA00242769_ERZ504597 | MGnify/ENA primary metagenome ERZ504597 (study PRJEB26092, sample SAMD00036305) | human gut metagenome | host: Homo sapiens | study: EMG produced TPA metagenomics assembly of...
TCCTGCTTTCTTCAATGCTTCATTAGCGTCACGGGAGAATTGTACATCGACTACGCTATCGGAGCCGCCATGATAAATACTGAAGCCGTCTTGCCCTTAAAGTTTGCCAACGTTGCAATTTGCTCCACCACAGATCGGGGTGGCAGCGGCAAACAGGTTCGGGTAACGCATCACGATATCGAACGTGCCCATACCTCCCATTGATAGGCCGGTTACGTAAATGCGTTTCGTATCGACCTTTACCTTCCGCTATATAACTATCCAATAATTCCTTGACGGCGGCCATCGATTGTGTGGCCGGAGCATTCAACGGATAGAAACGCTTTCCTTCTTTTCCGGCGTTCAATCCCTTATATTCAGACCAAGTCTTCTCGGCCGGGCATTGAGGCGCTATAATGATAGCCGGATATTTGGTTTGATTCTCGAAAGAAGCGAACATATCGCCACCATGTATTAATTGGGCCTCATTATCCGACCCTCGTTCGCCCGCTCCGTGCAGGAACAGGATTACCGGGTATTTCTGCGCCGGATTATAATCTCGGGGATACAGAACCCGATAATTCAATTGATAACCATCACGAGCCGTAAACTGCTTTTTCAAAAAACTAGCCTTATCACCAGCATATCCAGCAACGGAGAGAAGAAGGCAAAGAGACAGAAAAAAAATACTTCTAAGTGTTTTCATAATCATATATTCAAATGTAAATACTATCTACTTAGATCGATAACTTCCGCAAATATAATTAAATAGTCTGTTAAGGCGTTGTATAATATCAAGATTAAAATTACTTTTGCAATAATAAGGATATAGGATATGAGTCCAAAGGCTATACTAATAAATGGATTTGATTAATTCAAACAATAATTGAACATGAGCGAGTTATCAAAGACAAATGGAACAACCACTTCGGCAAATAATAGAGCTGAGGTAACACATATTTCCCGCAATGGCTTAATATTGTGGGTAAAGGATCGGGAATATTATTTACCTTACGACAAATTCCCATGGTTCAAACGTGCTGCCGTAGATGACGTGTTTAATGTCCAACTATTAGGACGTGAGCGGATTCGTTGGGATGCTTTAGATGTAGATTTGAGCTTGTCTATCATAGCAAATCCAGATAAATACCCGTTAGTAAGTAAATAATCGAATATTGTATGTATTGTAGAGACAGATTGTCCTATCTCTACAAAATACATTTGAAAATGATACCGGAAGATTATTGGGCTTCCTGTATTTTTGTCGCTTCTGATACACCGTTCTCGTTGAATGCCTCGATGGTGAAATAATAAGGCTGGTCGGTGGACAGACTCTTTAAAAGTAATTCATTCTTTCCGTATAGGAGCCATGAGTTGTATAGTTTATCGGGAGCGATGCCCCAACGGATGTTGTAGCCTTGGCTGTTTTTGACAGCGTCCCAAGTGATCATAGCGTCACGGCGATCCGCTTGGCGAACGACCTTGAAGTTCTTCACCGTCGCAGGTTTCTTGCCCTCACCGATACCGAACACACGCAAGTCCGAGATCGCCAGATGAGGCGTCGGGACCTCTATATTCTTATAACGGACATAACGGACACGAGCCGGATTATCCACTTGTACGTAGTCATTCGGGACATCCTTATAATTATTCCGGCGATCCACCAACGTTACCCAATCCTGCCCGTCCAAAGAGCCTTCCACCGCATAACGGTGGCGTAAACCGGGAATACGTCCATACATATTCGATTGATGATCGTGATAATTCACTTGCACGGCATATACCATAGCGGGAGCCTCCAGATCGATCTCTACCCATTCGGTATCTCCATTCGTGCGAGCCATCCAGAATGTCTTACATTCCTCATCCGTCAAGTTGGCCGGAAGGAAATTGGCGGAAGTCTTGGGACGGTTCGATTCCGTGAATCCTTGCGCGGCGGGAGCGGAACCCTCCGCATACGAGGAAGCTTTCACCGGCTTTTTATAAGAAAGCAACATCCACCCCGTAAACTCTCCTTTCTTTCCCGGCTCGGCGGAGCGTAATGCGGATAATCACCGAAGTTATTATCACAATACATAATGCCCTCCTTATCGAAGAAGTAGGATACATGCAGAGGCGACGCTCCCAATTCACCGTAGCCGAGAGAGACATAGAGGCGAAATGCCAATAATTACCTCCCGGCCCCACCAAGGTACTTCCGTGTCCGGCACCATTCATGAAACCACCGGCTTATAGCTTACCGGGTTATGCGATTGGTATTTATACGGACCTAATGGGGAGTCCGCCACATAAACACCATCGGCATATACGTTGAATTCCGTACCGGGGGCGGCATACTGCATATAATATTTACCGTCGTGCTTGGTCAGCCAAGCACCTTCCATATAGCCCCCCAATACCGTATCGGTATGGTTCTCGCCAAAACGTTCCCAGCCATGCTTCGGCATATCCAAGCCGAAAAGCTCGACCGTCTCACCCTCGATCAAGAAACGGTCATCCTTATTCAGTTTCTTGCCCCGAAGCGGATAAACATTGGAAGAGCCCCAGAATAAATAAGCTTGCCCGTCATCATCGATGAATAAATCCGGGTCTTGTAGGTCGTGGAGTATAGCAGGAGTAGCGTTCCAATTACCCGATTTCGGATCATCGGTATAAAGAACGCTCATGGAGCCGGACGGATCACCCATCACATAAAGCACGGAATCCTTATAATTATGAGCGGCGGGAGCGTTGGAACCCTGAGGATACCAGTTTTTACCGGGAGTGATAAAATCCCAGTTCAACAAATCTTTCGAATGCCAGTAGCCATGCGAACGGGTTACGAACATATAATACTCGCCCCGGAATTCTACGACAGCGGGGTCCGCACCCGAACGGTAAGACAGGTTGTTCGATGAGTTATAAATCATATACGTATAATCCACATTAAGCGGATTACAATACGTATTCGCCCGCATGGATTGAGCGGTGGCGGAACCTCCGGAAGCAGCAAGAATAGAGCGGAAAAGATATATTTTGATAATAGTTTCATGTTGATATGTATTAATTTTTACCGCAGAGAGAAAGAAGACTGATTCGTCTCGTCGGCAGAATTCAAGCTACCCAAACCGTGAAATCACCCGGCTCGGCTTTCTTCTGCATATCGATACCATAGAAAGCCAGCAAAGCTTCGTCAATCGTGAAAGAGACTTGCTTCTTCTCGCCCGCTTTCAAAGCCACCTTCTCGAAACCTTTTAGCTCTTTAACCGGACGGGTCACGCTACCCGCCAAGTCGCGGATATACATCTGGACGACCGTCTCGCCATCCACCTTACCCGTATTCTCTACCTCAGCCGTTACCGTGATCTTGCCCCCTTTCGTGAAAGAGTTCTGATCCAGCTTCATAGAGTTCACGGCGAAAGTCGTATAGCTCAAGCCATAACCGAACGGGTACAACGGTGTGTTAGGCACATCCATATATCTGGATTTATAATCCGTATCCGGAGCTTCCGGAGGAACCGGGCGGCCTGTCGGTTTCTGGTTGTAATACAGAGGCAATTGACCTACCGTACGAGGGAAAGACATCGTCAGGCGAGCGGACGGATTATAATCGCCACTGATCACATCGGCCATACCATGACCTGCCATCGTACCCAGATACCAAGCCTCCAAGATACCGTCGACATGCTGATCCTCCCAAGAAAGATCCAAAGGACGTCCGTTCACCAAGATCAAACCTAGAGGTTTACCCGTCTTTTTCAATTCTTTCAACAAGGCTTGTTGAGCGCCCGGCAATTTCAAGTCCGTACGGCAAGCGGCCTCACCACTCCAGTTGAAATCCTCGCCCATAGCCGCCAATACGATATCCGCACGGCGAGCCGTAGCGATCGCCTCAGCGAATTTAGATGAATCATCAGTCAAGAGATCACATCCCTCGGCATAAATGAACTTCACGTTCGTACCGGCATATTTCTCGGTCAGACCCTCGAACAAAGAGATACTCTCCTCACGCTCACCCCGGCCGGCCCACTCGCCATTCTGGTTGATCTTATCTTTTACCATCGGGCCGATCAAGGCTACCGTAATATGCTTATCCTTCGAGATCGGGAAGAAGTTATTATCATTCTTCAAAAGGACGATCGAGCGAGCGGAAGTCTCACGAGCCTCTTGCAAGAACTCCGGCTTCATGATCGTATTCTTCTCACGCTCATTGTCCAAGTAACGATATGGATCATCGAACAAGCCCAAGAGGAACTTCATCTCCAAGATGCTCGCCACGGCACGGTTGATATTCTCTTCCGAGACTTTACCCTCTTTCACGGATTGTACAAGATATTGGTTGTAGATGCCACCCGTCATATCCATATCGATACCGGCGTTCGCAGCCAGTTCCCCAGCCTCCTTGTCATTTCGCACGATACTATGGGCTACCATCTCATTGATACCGGTATAATCGGTAACCACGAAACCATTGAAGCCCCAGTCCTTACGTAACAAATCGGTCATCAACCATTTATTACCCGTGCTGGGCACTCCGTTGATCTCATTGAAGGAGGCCATGAACGTAGCGACTCCCGCTTCCTTAGCCGCTAAATAAGGCGGCATATAATAATTCATCAATGTATTTTGCGACAACTCGGACGTATTATAATCACGTCCGGCCTCAGCGGCCCCATAAGCGGCAAAGTGCTTGCAACAAGCCAAGACCGTATTCACGTCGGCCAACGAACGCCAATCGTTTCCTCCTTGGAAACCCTCGACACGGGCCTTCGCGATCAAGCTTCCCAAATACGGATCCTCACCGGCACCTTCCATTACACGTCCCCAACGGGCATCCCGGGAGATATCCACCATCGGGGCGAACGTCCAAGCGATACCGGAAGCGCTCGCCTCATCCGCCGCGATCGCCGCGCTTTTACGCATCCGCTCCAAATCCCAAGAGCAGGATTCCGCCAACGGCATCGGGAAAATCGTACGATAGCCGTGCACGACATCATAACCAAACAATACGGGTATCTTCAAACGGCTCTCGGACAGAGCCATCTCTTGCATTTTACGTACGCCATCTACCGTATATACATTAAACAAGCTTCCTACAAGACCTTGTTTCAGCAAAGTCTCATAATCCCCCGTCATAACCGGGCCGGTCACATCCCAGTTACAGGAGTATTGGGCCATCTGCCCCACCTTTTCCTCCAAGGTCATTAAAGAGAGCACAGAATCTACACGGCGTTCAATATTTTTGTCGCCGCTGAAGCTTTTCCAGCCACTTACAGCGGGTTGCTGGCATCCACCTAAGGTAGCGGCAACGGCCGCACCAGCGATAAAAGTCGTTAACCTTTTCATTATTCGTATCTGTATTATTTGTTCCAAGTTACCTGCGCCGATTTCACGTCCCGGGAGTTCGTACCTACGTAAATATTGAATAAGCCCGGTTCCCAGATGTATTCCAATGCGCTGTTATAAAATTTCAAGTCTTCCGGCGTAATCGTAAAAGAGACTTTTCGGCTCTCACCCGGTTTCAAGGAGATCTTCTGGAAGTTCTTCAACTCTTTCATCGGACGGGAGATGCTGGCAGCCGGATCGCCGATATATAACTGTACGACTTCCTCGCCCTCTAGCTTGCCCGTATTCGTCACCTGTACGCTGGCGGTCAATACACCGTTCTCTCCTTGCACACTCGTCTTATCCAGCTGAAGATCACCGTAAGAGAAAGTCGTATAACTCAAGCCATAGCCAAACGGATACAAAGGATCGTTCGTGATATCCAGATATTTAGAAGTGAAATGATCATCGGATTCATTGGGCGGCCTGTTTTCTTAGCATTGTAATACAAAGGAATCTGGCCTACGCTACGAGGGAATGTAGTCGTCAATTTACCGGAAGGATTCACGTCGCCGAACAATACGTCCACCAATCCGCGAGCCGCGGCGGAACCTCCATGCCAAGCCTCAACGATCGCGGAGAATTGGCTATCCTCCCACTCCAAGGTCAACGGACGGCCGTTCGCCAAGACCAACACCACCGGTTTACCGGTCTCCAACAAAGCTCTCAACAGCTCTTTCTGGCTCTCCGGCAAACTAATATCCGCACGGCTGCAAGCCTCTCCGGACCAGTTATTCGGCTCACCCATTACGGCGATGATACGATCCGCATCTTTCACTTGCTCAACCGCTTCCTTCACCAAACGGGTATTCTCCACCGGATCAACCTTCAAGCCACTGGCTTTCGCCAACATCGGCTCGTTCGTCAAATTACATCCCTTGGCGAAGATCACACGGGCCTTATTGCCAACCATTTCCTTCACAGCCTGCACTACGGAAGCCGACTTCGCCGTATCGATACCACACCATGTCCCGAACAACTCAACCTTCTTATCCGCCAACGGGCCTACCACGGCGATCGTCCCTGTCTTTCGCAAAGGCAACAAACCCTTGTCATTCTTCAACAGGACAATGGATTTACCGGCGATATGGCGAGCCGTATTCATATGCTCATCCGTGAATGTATTCTTTTTCGCACGATCTGCGTCCAAGTAGCGATAAGGGTCCTCGAACAAGCCCAATTTATATTTTGCCTCCAATACACGGCGGCAAGCCTGATCGATATCCGCTTGAGACACACGGCCCTCTTCCAGCGACTTCTTCAAGGTCGTGATATAGCCGTTCGTCATCATATCCATATCCAAGCCGGCATGCAAAGCCAAGGCCGATACGGTCTGCGTATCACCCAGACCATGATTGGTCATCTCGCCGATCGAATTATAATCGGAAACGACAAACCCATTGAATCCCCATTGATCACGAAGCAAATCGGTCAACAACCAACGGTTACCCGTAGCCGGAATCGCCTCCACCAAATTAAAGGAAGACATAACCGTGGCACAACCAGCCTCTACAGCCGCTTTATAAGGCGGGAAATACTCATTAAACATCTTGATACGGCTCATATCCACCGTATTATAATCACGACCGGCCTCGGAAGCGCCATACAAGGCAAAGTGCTTCAAGCAAGACAAGATCGTGTTCTCTTTTGTCAAGTCATCTCCTTGATAACCTCTCACCATGGCGGCGGCGATCTTTCCACCCCACCAAGGTCCTCTCCACTACCCTCGGCGATACGTCCCCAACGAGCGTCACGGGCGATATCCACCATCGGGGAATACGTCCATGTCACACCGTTTGAGCTGGCCTCGATAGCGGCGATACGGGCACTTTGCTCGATCAACGTCGTATCCCAGCTACAAGACAAAGCCAATGGGATCGGGAAGATCGTATGATATCCATGAATCACATCCAGTCCGAACAAAAGCGGAATTCCTAAGCGAGATTCCTTAACCGCTATCTCCTGCAATTTACGGAACGTCTCCAGCTCCGAGCCTCCCGTAGCACCCAGCCAGCCCCGACGAATCGTCTCGTCCGCTCCTTCCGAACCACTCAAGATGCCGGGAACACCCCCACCGGACAAGTTCAGCTGTCCGATCTTCTCATCCAAAGTCATTTTACCCATCAACTGATCGATAAACGTATCCATCGCTCTCGTATCTTGAACGGGCTTTTGTCCGTATGCCGCAAGTGCCAAACAAGCGGCGAATGATAATATAATCTTTCTCATGTTATTTAAATATTAAGATTCTCTCGCATTATGGATCGTGAAACCCAATTTCTTCAAACCGTCCTGGATTTCCGGACAGCTCATAAACAAACGCCACAGAAGGCCCGTACGGTAATTCTCGATCATCGGGGTGATCGTACATTGGTCTATCGCCAGATAACGACGCGGATACCAATTCTCGCCTTCACTGAAAGCGTCGTAAAAACCATACTTACCCCAGATGCTATCTCCCAGATTGAAATAGAAATGCTTCAATGCCTTCGAGGATTCCTCCGGTGTATACGGATAACTGCTCAAGGCGCTGTCGGCGTAATTACCCCATGATCGTTGGAGGGCATATGCGCGTTATAGCCTTTCACGGAATAGCTGGCGGTCAATCCCCAGCAAGCGTCGCTATATCCTTTGAAGCCCTTCGGATTCTCCGCGCAATAACGGTAATCGATCAATACGTGATTCCGGTTCAAGTCCCAGTAGTTAGCGTATCGATCCGACAAGCCTACCGGACATAGGCCGATATAAGAATAATGCGCCCAAAACAACGGGCCGCCGTACTCCTCGGCATAATTATGTTTCAAGATCAAAGGTAAATCGTAAGCGACCGCATCGCTCTTGATCCCTCCTTTACGAGCCCATCCGTTATGATAAGCGGAAGCCGGGATCGGATACGTAGGCGAAGACGCCGCCAAAATATAAGTAATCAGACATTCATTGTAACCTTCCAAAGGGAAATTCATCTCCCACGCATAATTCGGGCTCCAATGCCAATACAATACATCCTGCCCGTTCAAATACCAAGTCCATTCCATCTCACGCCATAGCTGGTCAATCTTCGCGGCCAACGCTTTCTCGCTCTCATTACCATCCTTGAAATATTGGCGTACGCATAAGAGACCTTGCATTAAGAAAGCGCTCTCTACCAAATCGCCTCCGTTATCCTTCTGGCCGAAAGGCTTTACCTTACCCGTAGGTCCATGCATCCAGTGAGGCCAGACCCCGTGGAAACGATCGGCCTTCGCCAAGTAATCAGCGATTTGATGAAAACGGGCCACACCTTCCTCACGGGTGATAAAGCCACGCTCAATACCTACCAACAGCCCGGCGATGCCAAAACCACTACCTCCGGTGGTCACGATATCAGCGTCGTTCTCAGGATACACGCCATCCGTATGGATACGCTCACAGGCCAGTCCGGAGGTAGGCTCCGCACCTTCCCACATATAATTAAAATGAGCCTTTTGTATATAGGTCAAGAATTCATCATCCGACTGAAAATCCAACTTACGCTCACTGGCCGTAGACTCTGCGGATGTGTCACTTTTCTTGGCCTCATGACAAGCGGTCAACGAAAAGCCAAGCAACAGGGTAACAACGCCTGTACGGAAATAGGTATTCATAGATATATACATTTAAAATAGTTATCGTCTCAATACTTTACTCATCGGTGAACGACCGCTCTCTCCCAATGCCTCGATCGAGAAATAATAGTCCGTATCCTTATCCAAGCCCCTAAAATCGTACATCGTATCTCCCAGTACCGTGATACTGTTGTACAATTTATCCGGCGCTATACCATAATAGATATTGTAAGCGTACGCCTCTTTTACCGGCTCCCAAGTGATCATCGCATTCCGCTTATCCGCTTTGAGCGTTCCACCTTTAAGTTCTTAACGGCGGCGGGAGCTTCTCCCAAACCATTCCAAAAATACGAAATCCGGACATAGCGAAGTTGCCCGAAGGCACATGTTCGTTCACTATTTTCAAATAACGGGTTTTCAAAGGCTCACGCAACTCGATATAGTCGTGCGGAACGTCCTTGTCGTTATCGCTCTTATCGACTACCAATTCCCAATTTTGTCCATCTATAGAATGATAAATACGATATTGATGATACAAGTCCATCGCCTTATTATGCTGTACGGCTCTATGCTCGTAATAGTTCAACTGGATCGCACGTACCTCTTTCAATCCCTCTAAAGAGATCTGGAGCCATTCACCCGGCTCTCCCGAGCGGGCGGACCAGAAAGTACGCATGCTCTCATCCGTTACATTCTCTGGTACTAACGTACTATCCATGGAAGAGGCCATCACCGGTTTCCATACGATAGCAACATCCAGCCGGAAAACGTATTCGCGATATCATCTACCTTCTTTCGGCGTAAGCAAAGGATAGTCCCCGAAAGCGGTGTTCGAATACATCACGCCATCCTTATCGAATGCCGTAGGGTACAAACCAATACGACGCTCAAACTTATATTTCAAAGAAAGCATGCAAGTAGCCACATGCCAGTAATTACCATACGCATCCTCGAAAGTACCACCATGGCCGGCACCTTGTACGAAACCTCCCGGCTTATAGCTCATCGGGTTATGTTTCTGGTAGGTGAACGGGCCCATCGGTTTGTCGGATACATAAACTCCATCCGCATAGACCTTGAACTCCGTTCCCGGCGCACCGTATTGGAAATAATATTTACCGTTATGCTTGGTCACGAAAGCTCCTTCCGTAAAAGGCGCTAAGTCGTACTATCGTCATTGTTCATCCCGAAACGTTCCCATCCGTGTTCTTCCGGGCGCAGCATCATGATCTCTTGGATCTTGCTGATCGGGTGGAAATCACGGCGATCCAATTCCACTCCTTCAAAGCGAACTCATTACTTGAACCATAGTACATATACAAACGTCCGTCATCATCCAGCAAAAATGCCGGGTCCCAGCTAGGAAGAGCCGTTTTCTCCACATACCGCTTGAACTTTCCGCTTTTCGGTTCGTACTATACCAAATAGGCAATCCCACATAGGTAGAACCGGTATAGAACAAGGTATCTCCACTTACGAAAGCGGCCGGAGCGCACAAGTCGTCATCTTCCGGATAACGTTGGAAACCGGCGAATACAAACTCCCAATTACTCAAGTCCTTGGAATAATAGAATCCGGCTTGGTTCGTGGCGAAAAGGAAATATTCCCCTTTATACATGACCATCATCGGATCGGCGTAGAGCGGAAAGAGCCATTCTTCACCAAATCCGGCAGATTCGCCCGGAAGCAGTAGCTCAAATTCATCGGGTTGCAATAGGTAGAGGGATGATCGGCCGTAGCGTCGAACCAGCGGGTGGCTTGCTGAGGAGCTTTTACCCGTACATCACGAGGATCGGCCTCCATCCGGATATCTATTTTCGTATCGTTATCGCCAAACGTGCGATAAGCGTACTTCATCCCCGGATAATACACGAATAACTCATGATCGTAGCGGCTTGCTTGTATCTTATAATAGCCTGTCGCATCGGTGGTATAATGAACCGGGCTAGCCGTGAACATCACTGTAGCGCCTTCCAAGGGCTTGCCGTCCGGTCCGGTAATCGTACCTTCCAGAAAATGCTCTGGGGATACGGTAATATAGTAATCGCTTACCTGCCCTTTGATCACGATCACGGAATCTCCCCGCTCGTTTACTTGAGCGTTTACGGTAGAGACCGCGAAGAAAGAGGCAAGGAGTGATACGAGCATACACTTATTGTAGGCTTTTAAGGAAGCGCTAGAAACTCCTACGTCTTTCCGGAAAAACATGTACGTGTTTTCCGAAAAAGACGTACATGTTTCCGAGAAAACACGTACATGTTTTTTCCAAGAAGCGATAGCCCTATTTATTCTATTACATGCCAGCATATTATGTTCAAGATAAGTTATTGTTGTTTTTTGTCGCATTATTATTTTATGGATTGAATCTTTTGGATACCTTTCTGGACATCCGGATGGCTCATGAAAGGTTCCACAACAGATTCGTACGGTAATTCTCGATCATAACCGTTACAGGCGCTTGATTCAATCCCATAAATAAGGGAGATACCCAATTTACAGTCAAGTTGAAAGCATCCCGGAAACCGTACTCACCCCATAAGAAGCTGCCGTGGTTACGATAATAATTCCGCAAGGCTTTCATGGAAGCGTCCGGCGTATAAGGGAAAGAAGCCAGAGCGCCCGTAGGTGCCATCGTTCCGTTATCCCTGTGCGGCATCGGCTCCTGAGCTTGATAGTTCCAAGCGAAATCGCTGGCGGTCAATCCCCAACAATCTTCTCCATAACCAACATACCCCCCTTGATTCTCGATACAATACCGTTGATTGATCTTTGCCATTTTCTGGTTGTTCTCGAAATAATTCGTGTACTTATCCGTGAACTTATGTGGGTCCAGCCCGAGATAGGAGTAATGGATAAAGAAAAGAGGACCTCCATTAGAGACACCTACTTCAAGTTCTCCCCATAATAAGTATTGCCATTCGTATACATCTTACCATCTTCTACACGCCCCCAATCGGCACGGTATTCTTGCGCATACTCCTCTTGCTGGCCCAGCCGCTATAATACATCTCCGGAGAGATTCCGTATTTCGGCCCCATGATAGCCAACATATAGGTAATCATGGTCTCATTCCAGCCGATCAATTTATGATTGATCACCCACGCCTGATCTGGAGACCAGTGCCAATATAGATATGGGCTGTCCTTAAATTGCTTATACCAGCTCCATTCCACGTTTTTCCATAGATTATCGATGCTCTTACGGATTTGTTTCTCCTTGTCATTCTCTTGGTTGAAATATTGACGAGCCGTTAACAGCCCTTGGAATAAGAAAGAGGTCTCCACCAAATCACCTCCATTATCTTTCGGGCCGAAGAAAGCGACTGTCTTCCCGGTTGTCCCATCGATAAAGTGAGAGACCGCCCCATGGAATTTATCCGCTTTCTCCAAGAAAGAAGTGATTTTCAAGAAACGCTGTACGCCCTCTTCCCGGGTGATAAATCCCCGTTCGATACCCGCCACGATCGCCATGATACCGAAGCCGGAAGCCCCGGTAGCGATCATATCATTCCGTCCGGGAATATTCTCACGGGCAAGACCGCTGTTCGGCTCCGCTCCCTCCCAATAATAACGGAAGTTCGCTTCCTGTACCATATCCAGCAATTGCTCGTCCGTCATTGGATAGGTAGTGGCCGAGACTGTCTGGGAATCATTGGATTCATTCAGCGCATAATCCACGGCCGTCACCTTATAATAAGCCTTTTTACCAACCTCTCCCAAGAAATCAGTATAACGATTCATCCAAGGGCGGCGGACAGCGACCGGCTGGTAAGTGATCCCGTCGAAAGAACGGTAAATGCGATAGTATTTTATATCCTCCTTCGATTGAGGAATCCATTTGATATCGATATGACGCTCATACGCCTTGGCTTCCTGCAAGACCGGAGCGTTTAAGGCACTTACCGACGGGAGGGAAGCCGGCAAAAGCTCTATATCGTCCAGATAAATCGTATATTCGTTTCCATCGGCCGTACCGGGACGAAGGCTACGGCCGCTAATTTCTTGATGTTCGTATCGTTCACGGCGTTTAATCCGAAATCCTTCAAAGGAATAGATACGGAATGCCATACGCCGGGACGTGTATCTTTCAGATAATTTCTCAGGTTTAGGTATTGGGTATACGTGCTGTCCGCATAACGAATAGCGATATTGGGAAGAGCGGCAGCATTCATGCTCTCTCTCAACCGCACTTGCATAGAGAGCGTAGAGGGCTCACGAAAGAAGTCATTGCCACGGACCGGGCAATATTGTATCTCGCTATACCAATCTCCACCGGGAGCGGATACATAGGTAAGCTCCAAGGAATTGCCGGGCGTAAAAGCGACAGAGCCGGCAACCGGAAGATGATGTCTCGCATTTTTAATCCAAGAGGGTGAGGTATATTTCGCTTGAGAATAAAAGTAATCCCCTTTCATCAAGCTATTCTCGAAGAAAACATAGTCGTAAGGTTTCTCCACCGCTTGCAAGCTGGCGGACAATAAGAGAGTAGTTAGTAATGCGATGTGTTTCATGATGCTGATATTTATATAAATAAACGATATGATTTGAGATAAAATAGGCGGTGCCAAACGGGTTGACACCGCCTTGCCAAACTACAAAGGTCTAGTAAATAATGAGAATCTTATATTACTCTGTTACTTCCGGCTCAAAAGGCACAGGCTCAGCTTCTAAGTTAGGATTCAAGTCAATTTGATCCTGTGGTATCGGATAATATTCGCTTTCTCCTTCACAAAACCCGGAAGTTCTTGAGTGGCTCTGTCCGTACGGACTAAATCGAAGAAACGTTCGCCCCATTCCAATGCCAACTCAACTTGACGCTCTTCCAGAATTTGATCCAAAGTCGCATTTGCAATCGGAGCTAAACCAGCACGTTCGCGAACCAAGTTTAATGGAGCGTCTCCATTTTGTCCCTTACGAACTTTAGCCTCAGCGTTCATTAACAACACATCAGCATAACGGAATACACGGATATTATTATTATCGCCATATCCAGTACGTCCCGGAGTCATTTGATTAGCCGGTGTATAAGCCTTTCCATTATAAGCAGTCGGTTCACCCGGTTGAGCGACAGGAATATAATCACCGTCACGAGTAGTGGCATCCGTCATGAGGAACGTTGTTTCCGCACGAACCGATTCACCACGTTTAGAGAATAAATTACGGATTTTCTCAGTCGGCTCAATAAATGCCCATCCAGAGATAGGAGCCTCTCCACGAGGACCTTGGAACGCAAACCAGTTGTCAGAAGAAACGATATCACCACTTCCATTTCCAAAGTCAGTAAATTGATACTCTAGCAAAGACTCATTACACAATTTTCCCGGAATCTTAAACAACTCATAGAAGTCATTATACAACTCAAACTTTCCGCTATTGACGATATCCTCGGTCAAGGCCAATACCTCATCCCATTCATTATCATACATCTTCTGTTTCGCTTTCAACATCTCAGCGGTATATTTTGTAACCGCTCCCGGATGCTCAGACTCATTCGGACGAATAGCCGGTAAGTTTGCTATACAATAATCCAACTCGTCATAAATGTACTTCTTTACATCCTCTTTCGTATTCTTGAATACATTCAGTTCTTGATTGTCTAACAAAAGAGGCACATCGCCAAATAAATTTACCAACTGGAAATAAGCATATGCTCGGAAAAAGCGAACTTCAGCAGCATATTGAGCGTTTAATTGCTTGTCTGACTCACTCGTCAAATGTTTAGCATAATTCTCTAAAGACTCCAATGCTGAATTAGAAGTAGAGACAACATAATAGCAGTTTCCCCAAAGGCCACTTAATGCCCAGAAAGTAGTCAAACGATCATACTGGAATTTACTAGCATACTCATACTCAATCTGTCCGTAGGAGATCCTCCTTTATTCACATCGTCACCGCGAACTATGATACATCCATACGAGGACCAAGACCCCAGATAACCACGAGCGGTCGCATATACACCGGAAACAGGCATATACATATTCGATTTATTCGTATAATCAATACCCTCTACCTCTACAGTATTCTCTGGAAGCTTATCCAAGTAATCACTACAACTGGATGTCAGCAATGAAAAGGCTAAAGGGATAGCCCATAAAATCTGTTTTTTTAATATATTTTTCATATACTTCTGATTAGCATTTAAAGATTAATAAATAATACGAAGACCTAACGTATAAGAAGATGCTAAAGGATATACACGCTCATCAAATCCATAAGAAGAAGATGCTATCTCACCTTTCTCGTTCTTACTACCCAACTCTGGGCTGAAGCTGTTTGCCTTGAAAACAGTCAAAGGACGATCAGCAGTCAAGCTCAAACGAATGCTCGGCATCTTGAATTTTCCAAAGTCTTTCTTCGGGAATGTATAAGCAACTTGTACATTCTGAATACGGAAATAAGAACCATCTTCTACATAGAATGAGTTAAAGTTAGAGATATTCCAAGGTTTTACAGAACCTTTCGCAGACATATATTCGTTAGTAGAGCCCTCACCTGTCCAACGATTCTCGAACTGATCTAAGTCATAGTTCAATTCAGAGTGCCAACGGCGGTCACCACGTTTACGGTTTACGATCTGGTTTCCAGCTACACCTTGCATAACCATAGAGAAATCGAAATTCTTGTAAGAGAATCCTAAGTTGATACCGTAATTGAAGTTCGGGATATAAGAACCCAATGTTACACGGTCTTTATTATCAATCTTACCATCCTTATTTTGGTCAACATACTTGAAATCTCCGGGCTCCAAACCATTTGCTACAGCAATCGGATCAGCAGCGATCTCTGCGGCATTCTGATAAACACCCTCAATATCATATCCATAGTAAGCATTCAACTCACCACCAACTTGAGAAATCGTACGGAACTCCGCAGAACCACCATATAAATAAGATAAACCATTCAAATCTTTTACCTCATTGTGCAAGGTTGTCAAGTTTGCTCCAATGTAGTAAGAGAAATCTTTACCGATCTTATCAGCCCAGTTAAAAGACAACTCAACACCTGTATTCAAAATCTCACCTCTGTTACCTAATAAGTTACCGGCACCCATTGGCAGAGGAGCGTCGATCACGGCATTTTGAGTCAAACGATAATACCAGTCTGCCTCTATTGTCAAAACGGCTATTCAACGTACGAAAATCTAAACCGACGTTCGTCTCATTCACGACTTCCCAACCTAACCAACTAAAATAAACCAAGTTCGTATAACCAGGAACAGCGCTTCCTCCAAATATACCAGAGGTACCCATATCTTGCGTAATGGAAGCGAAACCATCACTAGCCGCAACCTTATCGTTACCTAACTTACCCCAGCTCGCACGTAATTTCAGATAATCAACCCATTTCTGATCTTTCATGAATCCTTCTTCTGAAATATTCCAAGCAGCACCTACAGAAGGGAAATAACCCCATTTTTCTTGGTATTTGGAAGAACCATCAGCACGCATTGTAGCAGACAATAAATATTTGCCTTTATAATCATAAGATACACGACCGAACCAAGAAACACCACGATAAGTCGTACCGTCATCGCCAGTTTTACGTCCATCCGCATTACCTTGATTCAAATAGTAATATTCCTCGTGTCCGCCCGGAACACCTGTAGCTTCTCCCCATAGGTTACGCCAGTTCTCTTCACGTACGGATTGACCCAACATCGCAGTTAAACCATGATCACCGAACGTATCTGTATAGGTCAATGTATTATCTAAAATCCAACTGTGATAAATATCATTCTTCTTATTCAAAAGGGGAGTCGAATTCAACTGAGTTCCACCAACCAAAAATTCTGGAGTATAAGCTCTTGTCTGGATAACATTGATATCTTGATATAAGCCGTTTTAAAGAATAACTTATTCTCCGGCAAGAAGTCGAATTGCGCATAGAAAGAAGGCATTACGCGCAACATTGAATTTTTAGAATCATAATACTCCGCTTGAGCAACCGGATTGTAGTAATACTCACTCAAACCGATTTGGGCAGGAGAACCATATTTCGTAGGATACGGATTCAAGGAGCTATTTTCATCATATACAGGAATAATACCCGGTGTACGGAAAGCTGCTAACCAAACCTCGCCGTTTGGCAAGTTTGCGTAGAGTTGCTCAAACAACGTTAGCTCCTACTTCAACCAATCAAAAGCCTTATAATCCGCTTTCGTACGCAAATTGAAACGAGAGTAATCATTTTTAGAATCCAAGATACCATCTTGATACAAATAAGAGGTACCCACAGAATAAGTAGCTTTTTCAGTACCTCCAGAAATGTCTAAAGAATGGTTGTGAGTTAAAGCTGTATGTAAGATCTCATCATACCAGTTTGTATTCGGAAGTGTTCCCCAAACATTTTTAGCGTTATTTACAACAGCCTGTAAGGTTTCATTACCCATCTCACTGATCATAGTCGCATATTGCTCACTATTAGCCATTTTCAATACATTCGTAGCCTTTTGAAAGCCAACATAACCATCATAAGTAACCGTAGCAGGACGATTCAACGCACCTTCTTTGTCGTAACCAAGACTACGCCATTCGCCGCACGTACACCATAAATAGAAGCGGCAGAAGCATCTTTCAAAATAGACAAATCTTGAATATCACTATTATTCAAGAAATCAATATTATCAAAGAACATTCCATCTACAACATACAAAGGTTGGCTATCCGTATTCATAGAACCGATACCACGAATACGTACGGAAGGACCGGAACCTGGCTGGCCACTATTCGTAATCTGCACACCCGGCACTTTTCCTTGCAAAGCACTCATCGGAGATGATGTCGCATGTTTCGTAATCTCATCAGCCTTGATCACGGCAATTGGAGCTGTCAAATCCTTAGCCTTACTCGTACCATAACCGATAACGACAACCTCTTCCAAGTTTTGCGTATCCTCACTCATAAGAACATTTACTACAGTCTGTCCGTTAACCGGAACTTCTTGTGTAGTCATACCTACATAACTAAATACTAAAGTCGCATTCTTGGGAACATTACTCAAAGTATAGTCTCCATCCATAGAGGTTATGGTACCATTCGTCGTACCCTTAACCAAAACACTCACCCCGATAGCTGGGTATCCTGTGGCCTTTTCAGTTACCACACCGGTAACTGTCAGATTCTGCGCAAACATTGTTGTCGCGGCAAGTAACAGGCATAAACAAAGCATTAATTTAGCTTTCATTCATTCTAGTTTTAAAGTTGAACATTTGTTTTTACACTCATTATTAAATTTGAAGCAAATGAACACCCAAACCTAAAAAGGGCAAATTTTTGTATACTTCAACACTACTGCAAGCCTTGCGCAAGCAGAAAATTACTACTTTTATACTACTGCAATACATATTAATTATCTTATTTTCAGTTATAATACATTTGTTAATTCAAAAGGAGAACATTATATGTTATTAAACACATCTCACTAAATATGGGAACACAAAAATGACAAGGAAAACTCATAGTTATGATTTTCTTATTTCATAGTTATGATATTTTTCATTCATAACTATGAATTTCTTAGTGGAACTGGATCATGAAATCTACCAAGCTTTGCCCCTCCGGTAGATTTAGTTTTTACGCAATCGATAGCGCGCCGCCTCGATACCACGTACGGAAAGATTTTGCATACGAGCATATCCTTAGTTGGCATATTCAAACGTAATAAAGCGCATATCCATGTCCCGGATCGTTCTGTCTGCATAGGTGCCTTTATACCAATAACTGAACACCATCTTTTCCGGCTCTCTGGCTGCCTTTGACAGTTCGGTCTTCCAGACGCCGGGATCCTTTTCCACCCGGTCCGTCTGAACCAGTATTTCGG
>ENA-OQDF01000362-OQDF01000362.1-human-gut-metagenome-genome-assembly--contig:-NODE-362-length-18720-cov-2.928199_pt1 | contig 18720 bp, 26 predicted proteins | sample MGYA00242769_ERZ504597 | MGnify/ENA primary metagenome ERZ504597 (study PRJEB26092, sample SAMD00036305) | human gut metagenome | host: Homo sapiens | study: EMG produced TPA metagenomics assembly of...
TTTTGAATCGGAAGTGTTTGAAAACGGATAAGATGAGGATTAAAGGACCACTTCCTCCCCAGATACAAGAGAGAGAAACAGAACGAATACCTTATACCGTCACCCTCTTACCGTCTGGCATCCTTGTCGCGGTTCAGCCTTACGACAGAGCGCACGCAGTCACGTACCAGTTCGGCATCCCTCCGCTCCATGAAATAGTTCCCGCATTCCAACCGTTTCCTGTCCGCCGGCCTGTTGTTGTCCCTGCATTCACGGATTTCCAGTATGTCATTCAGGTAATAGTACTTGTCACCGCGTCTGACACGTGTTGCCAGCCGTTCGAGTTCCTTCAGCCGTCCGTTCCATGCAAGCCCTTTCTGGCGTAGAGCATCGGAAAGCCTGCTACGGCCACTGGTTCCGATAGGCAGTATCTGGAGATTCACCGCGTACCCGACTGTTTCATGCAGGGAATAGCGCAGGCTCCCGTCTTCGTCCAGCAGGCAATACAGCACAACACGTCCTTTTGCGTCGATTTCCTTGAAAGCCCCCAGTATTACATGCTCATCCAGGATACTGAGTTTTACCAACTGTCCGTCTTTGGGAGCATAGAGAGATTCCGAACATACACCCCGGCGCTTGTCCCATGCAAGATGGCCTTCGTTCAGCAGGCGTTGGAGGGCAATCTTTTGCTCTGCGCTCGCTTCCCGGCAATCATTCAGAAACATGACCGCGTCATCGGTAACGAGTTCTCTGCCCGCAGTCATCCTTACCGGAACCGACACGCAATTACCCGTGACATCTCCCACAAGTCCGGTTTCCGATGTCCCACCGTTGAAGACGACCATTCCCTTGCGAATGGACGACCCACCCGTGCTGTCTTTCGGAATACTCCCGATTTTCTTCTTATGATATGATTCCATTCTTTCGATTCTTTATCCAGATATTTCCTGTAACAGCAAAATGCCATACTTCATACATAAGTGGATACAATACGGCAAATATACGTATAATTCACCAAAAGGCAGGTGACTGAACCCCATTTCTTCTGCATTTCCACGGTTTCCTGTATAAAGTCACAAAAACCGTACAAATAAGTCGGAATCCATGTGGATAGCTTCGTTCTGTATATTCTATATGATTAAGGAACAAAACATTACAAGATTGTCCGATTGTGAAAAGCATATCCGAACATACTGAATGACAGGAATACACATCCTCCTTTTCCGTCGTCCAATCCGGTTAAGAACAGTCAATATACCGACGTGTCTCTATATATTTTTTGATGCGTTTTCAGCGTATCTAAAAAACAACTTCAAGCCGGAACCCGGAAATCGTGCAGAAAGTCTGTACACCCGTGAAAATTGAAAGGACAGGCATCCACAAATGAGAATATTTCAAAAATATGGGACATGGTGAACACCAGCACCTTAAGCAACCATGATAAATACAAGTACTTTACTGTATATTTTTTGATACCTGCTTACAGTTTCAATCCGAAAGCCGCATTTTGAGCCATTTTGGAAAACCGGACTTGAAAAAACGGCCCGAGGACAGAGACCGAATCCGCACCCGAGGGTACACCCTCCCTAATCTTTTTATTTTTATTACACCATTGAATATCAATAATTTATTAGGTTTACTTTTGTATAAAGTAAGCCTAAAAACGTCTTTTACATTATCTTTGCTTACAAATTGAAAGTAAAAAATCTTTTCAGTCCTATTTTATCCATTTTAAGCAGCTAATAATCTGATAATCAATAGACAAAACTGATTTTGATTTTATACATACGTTGAAACGGGGCTTTTTTGATTTTTGCAAAGGAAAAATTTTTTTTCAAAGAAAATCATTTTTTCTATTTTATTGATATTCAACTATTTACAAATTCACTTCGCGCGCGTGCGTTCCATATTCGCAAAAAGGCTGTTTTGAACGTTCCAAATTTTTCTCAAAAGTTTGACAGTTCTGAAAACGGTTTTATAATAGTCATGTACTCGAAAGCCAAACAAACGGCAAACAAGTACGGAGAAAAACGAATAAAAAAATAGATAGTAAAAAACAGAATTAAAAAACAGAAAAGCAAAGACCGCCGAGAGCGAGAAACAAAAACGGCGTTTACACGAAAGTGAGTTGTTGAGCCGTCAAAGGGTAACACCCGAAACAACACCGTGTGCGTTTAGGTACGCTTAAAGAGTGCGTTAAATAACCACGCTTCGCACGGGGCAATAATACCAGTATTGCAACCTACGAAGTAGGGAAATTTATGGAACGGGATAAATCGTATTTATTCCGAGTGCCGGAAATACGTCAAGACTTTTGCAAGTCGCTGGGAGTATTGAGAATACCGCCACTGAAAAGGACGTGCAAGAATAATGCCATAATTGCGCCCTTGTGCGCACGGAGATAAAATGCACGGTAGCGGAAAAACAGTCCGCACGGAGCTTGAGAAAAGAGCATTGCCAATGTTATGCCCATAATCACCAGCCGCCCACCGCCTTACTGTTAGCTGCCGGATTGGAAAAGATCCGGAACGTGCCAGAGAAGCGTCTTGCCGAAATTGGAGTAAAGCAGCGCAGAGCCACGACACGATGAGTAGAACTCGTGCAAAGATACGATATGCCGAAAATGCGCTCATTTGGATAGCTCTGCTATGGGGTACGTTTTAAGTGCGACAAAGTTACGAAAAATTTGCGTGCAGGGTGAAATGCACGGCAAATTTTGGGCGCGTGGCAGGAAATGCCACACTTTGCGCTATGGTGCAAAGTTCGGGGTTCGACTCCCCGAGTGCCCGCAATGCGTGATTTTGCGCAGTGTTTCTAAAATTTTATCATTATGGCAACTTCTAAATTGAACAAGGAACAGTATGCAAACATCGGTTCGTTTGCAGGTATCATGTTGGTTTACAACTCTACCAACAAGGACGGTGAACTCGTGCAGACGGCACAGCACTTTTTCGGTGCGGACTTGAGCCTGCCGACAAGTCGGACAACGAGATTTTCCGTGTGATTAAAAACATGGTCGCAACTATGTGGCACACCATTGCGGAGGAAAAGAAACTGCGTGCCGATGCCGACGGCATACGCTCGAAATTCCGTGCCACAACCCCTGCGGAAATCATCATCTGCGAGAAGTCGGGAAATCGTATCAAGAAGTACGACCTTACCGACAGCGTTTGGGCGCGTATCGGTCTTGTGCCGACCAAAGTAGACCTCGAGAAGTCAAACCGTGATTTCCAAAAGACAATCCATGCCGCTGCAAAGGCTATCCGCAACGCCATGGATTTCGCCCCGAACCTCGCCAGCCTCGAAAAGCCAACCGAGAAAACGACCAAGACCGGCAAGCTGAAAAGGTGGCGGAACAGCTGCCGGAACGGTTGCCGACGAAAGCAAAAAGGCGGCATAAGGGCAACGGAGTAACTGAAACCTGCCCGAAAAAGGCAAAAGGACGGCAGGCAGCCCGCTGAACGTGTGGGACTGCCTGCCCTTTTCGTATCTGCCGTCGTAAGCGCGTGTTCTTGTGACGTATGCCACGGATACGCGCTTTTCATTTCGGGCGAAAGCAACTGTAACGTGATAGGCGAAAAGAATTTCCCGGCAAAAAACGGTGCCGGGACTGTACCTCCGCCGCAGGACGGGGAGTACACCGTGGACGACCTGAAGACCGCTCTGGAAGAGTCCGAGCGGTCGCTGCATGATGCCGTCTTCATAGCCCGCCAAGTGTGGGAGAAGGACTGCGATGCCGTGAAGTTCGACATCGACGACCTTGTGCAGATAGAATCGGCATTGCAGGAGATATGCAACATCACCGCAGGAATTGACAGCGGGGACGATGGCGAGTGACATGACGCGCACACGTGCTGCGGAAACTGCGGGGCGTGCGCGCTTTTTCGGGCATTGATATACACTGTGTCAGGATTGCACCCTGAAATGCCCGCACTTTTCTAAAATTCCCTCCGATATGACTTCCTTGCGCCGTGAGGCGTTGTGCCTACCTTGTATATAACACGGTTAAGCACGGTCTGGCGTTCTGCGGAACCGCCTGCCGTGCTTCCGCTGTTATCCTGTGCGGGGAAGCGGAGAACGGATGTGCCAATAATAAAACGAATAAATATGATAGAAGTGTTTGACGCAAAGCGCACCCGCAGTTACGGGTGCTTTGCCAGTTTCAAGGCTGCCACCGATACGCTTGACAGCCTTGCCGCGACGGGACAGCTCGGAAGTGTGCCCGCTGTCAGCGTGGCGGCGTATTGCAGCGGCGTGTTACAACGGGAATATGAAGCGGTGTTTGTCGGTGGGAAATGGCGTGTGCCGAAATCTCCGAAAAGGCGGATGCCGGAAACGAGACCTGCCCGTGGGAGACGTCGGCGGAAATGGTGCAAGGAGTACGCTACGGCGGAGCTGATGTTCCGAGAAGGGTTTCCCGACCATTTGAACCGCAGTTATCCGCTCTCGGCGGACAGCCTGAGACGGTGCAACCGGAAATGCAGAATTTATATGCAATAATAAAAACGCAATGAGTATGAAAACATTAGCAGACGTGAAACGGAAAATGACGCTTGGCTCGAAGTGGCGGTGTGTCCGGCTGTTCGAGGGCGGAAAAGACCTCGGCGTGCGTGAGGTCGGGAAGTGCAGGGTAATGCCGTGGCATTCCTCAAACCCGACGGGAAACTCTCGTGGCTATGGTGGCCAAAGGCAAAGGACGTGCAGGTGGAAGAAAACGCCTTCACCGTGCTCCAGAACGGAGTGCCCAAGCTCAAGTACATCTATGCCGGATAGGTGTTCCGGAAAAAATCATGCAAAATAATATGAATTAATAACAACTATGGGGCGGAATGCCCCTATGCTTTTATAAACGGATAAAGAAAATGACAGAAATAACGAGAAAGCAGATATCTGGTCTGCGGGTAAAGATGTATTAACGGCTATGGGAGAGGAACATAGAATCAACGAGATAAAAGGTGTCATCATCAGCGTGCCTGCTCAAGGAATACGGGTATGATGCGATATGCCCACCGACAAACAGATGCAGGTCATCGGCAACGGGTTACTTGAATACTGGGGCGTAAGCGACGGTTTCAAGGAAGCCCTCGCCAGTACAATGGAGAACATGTTCGGTGTAAAAGCAAAAGATTAGGTCTATGGAAACGAAAGAACTTACTACCCACCAGCGTGGTGTTATTCTACGCGGCATCTGCGGCGGGGCTGCATTGAAAGACAAGTCGCCGCAAATATCTGAAAACAATACCGTCATAACCTGCGCCGGAGGTTGGAGATTTGGGACATCTGCTGCATCAGCAGTGATGCCGAAGCCTTCGGCCTGAAACCGTCCTTCGGTTATGACGGGCACACGAGAATCACTTTCACCCCCAAAGAATAAGCGGAATGAAATCATATTACTACTTGGACTACCTGCACCGTGAAATCTTCCTTGAAGAGGAGGATATTCAGACCGTTCCGGAATCAGGCAGGGCGGACGATGCCTGTTCCGCCATTGCCGAAAAGCCGTATGTCGTGGAGCAGTTCATGGCGGACTCTTTCCGGACACTCAAAGATGTGGCCAGCCGCCTGTGCGATTCCCCTGATATTAAAAGCCGCCACGATGCGCTGATGTATATCGTGTGGAGGGTGGCACTGGACATCAAGGAGTGGCGGACTCTGAGCCATAGCGAAGCCGCCGTCAAGGTAACCCGTGAGGACGGTTTCGTGTGGCTGCTTGTATCGGCGGAAAATGCCCGGAAGCTATGGGAGGCAGACGTATTCTCCCTGTACAGGCTTTATGCCGATGATTCGGAATCCCTGATCGAAAGCGAGGCGGAGCTGGAATCGACTATCGAGGGCGGATACCGAATAGGCATCGAGGTGGGGTTCGCCTCCGTAATGGACCATGCCGCCCAGCTGAAACAACGATAAAAATCAAAAACAATCAAATAATAATTAAGAAGAAGGTATGAAAACAACTCTTTTGACACGGGAGAATGCCCACCGTGTGACCATGGTGCGGCGTGTAGACGCCCCGGAAAGCGAACCGGTGGCGTTTCATTTCAAGGGAAAGCGATACGGCTATCGCAGCTATGCCCATCTTATCGGCGATCCGGACAAGGGAGAGATTCTCTCTCCGGCAGATTTCAAGGACTGGGAAGTTGTTGCGGTGGCGCACCCGGGCTATCTGGAAGAATATTTCAAACAGGCGTGCAGTTCCTACAACCTCTCCTCTTTCTCACCCGACGAGCGGGGCGAATCGGACATCGCCTCGCACGAAAAGGAACTGCACGAGGATTTGCAGTCGATGCCCGAGCAGCAGCGGGAACGTTACATGGAAAACTACAAACGCTATTTCTCTGCCATGATCGCCGCCAACAGCCGTTGTGCCAGCGCGATGATTACGGGACCTGCACGCTTCAACACGGGCCGCAACGAAAAGGCCTGCAACAGCCACGCCAAGAGCGTCACGGCGTTCCGGGAATGGCGAGAACGTGCACTCGAAGCGATTCGCAAGGCTACCGAAGCGGCCAAGCCCGAAGAACAGCGTCTCGAGGAGGAGTGGCAGAAGGTCAAAGCCTTTATCGACGATGCCGCCTCGACCATTCACGGTATCGATACGGGTACGGCACGAGGCTATAGCCGGGCTCTCTTCGTCAGCAACCTCGCCGGGCGACTCTCCACCTATGTCAACCATGGCAACGTGGAAATCATCGACCGTGCCGTCGCTCGTCTGCGAGAGTGGAACGACAAAGTCAAGAAACCTGTCGTCACGGCACGCCATTCAATCTTCAAGTATCCCGAACTCGTCCGCAAGGTGCGGGAAAAGCAGCAGGAACGGGCAAGCCGTGAAAATCGTGAGATTCCGTTCGATGGCGGCAAGGTGGTCTACAACTTCGAAGAAGACCGCCTGCAAATCCTCTTCGACAAAATACCCGATACCGATATGCGTACAACCTTGAAGCGTAACGCTTTCAAGTGGGCGCCACGCAACCAGGCATGGCAGCGCCAGCTCACCCGCAATGCCGAATATGCCGCCGGTCAGGTGTTGAAAATAACCATTTAATCCAGTGCCCATGAGATACATCATCGATTCACGTTATTTCGACGGGACATGCCTCACGTCGATGTCGGATGACATGCACAGCGACTACGGCGGCGAGACGCTGGAAGCACTGCGCGAAAGGGAGAAGAACCCGTACCTGGTCGCTGTATCACCGGTACGCATGACACTGCTTGTGAAGCGTTATACCCGGGCACTTTGCAAGCCCTTCCATGAAATTACGGAGGAACGTTATTACGAACTGCTGGAATGCCTGCCTCCGGCCCGCATGCAGAGCGACTGGTTCTTTGTCGGGGAACCGTATTACCGAAACCTGTACGCGCTCTGTTTCGAGTCGGACGGCAGGTATTTCCGGGCGGAACGTCCCATACGTCTTTCCAATGCGGAAATCTACCGCCAGATTCGGGAACACATGGAGAAAGTAAACCTGCATCCCGCCATCGTCAAGAAGGCTTCCTTTGTCAAATATGTCAATTGGTACAAAAAGACGGTCACCTACATACCGTACTATTTCGAGTATGGAGGTAAAATATATTTCCTGAAGAACCTCGCCACTCGGACGGGATCCGAATTTGGCGACCGCCGGGAACGGAACGAGATGGCGGCATTGCTGAGGAACCTGCGCGGAAACCGCTACGAATACTGCACTTCTACTCCCAAAAGAAGGACATCTTCGAGTTTTTTGACTGGCTACGGAAGAACAAATACACGCTGGAAATCCAGGGCGACTTGTTCGACTTTGCGGATGACCGCTCCCACGTGGACTTCACGGCAATGTATGCGAGTATTCGGCTGTGTTCCATTACCGCATCTATTCACGCGAGCTTTTTGGCCATATCATTAACCAGCTACGCACCGTGAAACGGTATCACGCGTGGCATAAAAGGAGGGAAATACGATGAAAATCTCAAATGAACTACCCCATACCTCCTGCTCAAGGCAGGAACTGACAGTGCATGGGATTGCTGCGACTTTGCAATCGTGTACCTGTCAAAAGAGTGGAGACAGACACAGTCCGGCAGGCTGGAAGCCGTCAAGCCATTCAAGGATGACATCAGTTTCCAGTCTTTGAACTTTTATGACATATCGGTTGGTTTTTACCAGCCGGACGAGGACGGGATACTGGGCAGCGAGGACTTGCCGGAAGACAATAACTGGTGCTTCGTGGAACTGACCGAAACGGAACTGGAAAGGTTGGTTCCGCCGGACAATGTGCTGGTCAGCCATATCTTGGCGGTATTTGCAAACGGGGAAGCCAGATACCGGGCGTACGGCAAACATACCGACGAGCGATTCTATACTGAAAAATTCCCTTTGCAACAGATTTTGGATATACTGGCGAGTCATGAATCTTAAAATTTCAAAGCAACTATGACAGAAATCATCAAAACGGACGGAACACGCCAACCCGTGCAGCCAGCCAATGGCTCAGACTTCACGCTGGAGGAGATGCAGGCGATTGTCGGCGGCTACATCGAACTGGTGGAACTGGACGGGAGCACGACAATGGTCGTCAACGAGGAAGGCAAACTTATCCCTCTGTCCCTCAATCTTGAAGCGAGCAGGATATTCCGTGCTCATCACCCGGCGTCGAAAGACTTCATCGTTGGGGACGTACTTGTGTGCAATAACAATCAAATCAGATAAAATTATGGATAAAGAGAAAGCAAAAGCGCTCAGCAAGACCCTCGCATGCTACAAAGAATTACAAGAGAATAACAGTGTAAACCTGATCGAGTTCCATACCGCTGACGGGCAGAAACACGGTATCGGCAACCCGGAAGCCATCAAGCTGTTGCTTTCGGTGGCCGTCATCGAACTGGAACGCCAGCTCCGGACCGCACAGTTCGGTGATATTCCGGAAAGCCTGGAGAACAGCCGCGAGTACAAGGCGGCCAAACAGCTGGAATACGCCATGAACGATTTGGGATTCAAGTCCGAACGTTTCGCCCAGGCTCTTCCTTATTTCCACAAGACACTGGAACAGACATTCTTCAGAACGGTAAAGGCTTCCATTACCGCTATGGCAGGGCGTGATTCACGCTGCATTGACGACCGCAACCGTGCTTCATACGAGATGTGTCAAATGCTGGCCTCCATGCTGGAAGATACCCGTCTGCCCTTTATCTAAATGCCATGTTCATAGACGAGAGGACACAAAACCGCCTCCATGCCGTGCCGGGAGAGAGTATCTCCCACGGCACGATGCGCACGCAGGACCTGATTCCGGCGTTCTTGGACGTTATCCGTGACACACCGGAGTACGTGCAGGTGATGAATGCCATCCCCGCCCATGCCATGGAGGACAAAGAAGCAGACTGGTGGAACAGCGATGACGCGGCGGGATTGCTGGAATCGCTGTTCGACACGCTCGATAGTTACTCACCGGAGGGGTACTATTTCGGTGCTCATCTCGGTGACGGGTCCGATTACGGATTTTGGAAAATGGACAAGTGAATGTCGGAACATGGTACGGATTACAAAAGACAAGCGGCATGACATTCTCAAAGACGGGATTTGTATCGGGCAAATCTATCTTGCCCGTGCCGAAAGCAGGAAATTAAGATACTGGGCAATCTCTTGCATGAGTGGAATCGGCTTCAACACTTTCAATGAAGCCCGCAGTTATGCCAAGGATTTCCTTTAATAAAAGAATCGCATGAAAAATTGGATACAACAGATGCTTTTGTGGCGTAAAAAGACGGACAAGGGCAGAATGACACTCGGAAAGGTGCAGAAAGAGTATCGCGAGAATGACGTATGCATGGGAGAACTCCTTGATGCCCTTCCCGCCGACGGCCTTTCCATAGAGGAAGCTTTCGAGCTGGCTATCACCGCCAAGAAGTGGGCGGACGGAGACCGTTTCTACCGGAGTATCAACGATGGAGAACCGGAAGAATTGTAAGGTAAATAACAATAAACAATAATGACAAATGAGCAGATATGATTTTATAAGATTCGGCGGCTTTGTCAACTGGGCGGACGAGGACACGGACACGTTCCGGAAAATGAAGTCTGCCTGCCGGTAAAGGAGCCTGTCGAAGATGACACGAAAATAGGACTGATTTCCACGGACGAGGACAATCCGGAAGAAATCGCGGTTTCCTATTCCGTCAGGGCAGCCGAACTCATCCCTTGGACGGACTCATTCCAGGAAGGATACTGGAAAGCCCTGATAGTGGCAGAGGCAAACGGAGCAGGCACGGACGTATTGCTGCCCATGCTCAAAGATGCCGGACTATGCCTGATGGAATGTGTCTTCCTGATGCTCCGGAGCGATGCCTGCAAACTGTTTCCGGTCCTGTGCCGGCTGTTCCCGGAAGTGGAGGAAATGTTTGAGATTATCACATGGAATGACAGGGAATATTTTGTCAGGGAACTGACGCTGTTCCGTGGAACGGGCGGGGAATACAAAACCCTAGTCTCTGTAACGGGTCTGCAAGACGTGCTGGTCGGCAAAGACGGCGCACCCATATCGGACGAGGCGGAGGCCGTGGACCGGAAAATCTGCTATTACTTCACGGACGAGGAGTTCCTGCTGCCGGAAGAGCGGCTTGTGGCCCTTGCGGAGGATGCGTGAGAAATCATAATGTATGTACAAAGACCAGAAAATGAATAAAAGAATGAACAAACAGCAAACCACTCCCGTTACCGACACTTTTAAGGGGATGCTACTTATGTCAATGGGTGTCCCTGTAGGAAACATCCGTCCCTACCGTTTGAAGTCGGCACCTTCCTGCCTCGGCGGTTTCGAGCGCATGAGCGTAGCGGCAGCACGAGCCTCGGGAATGGATATCCCGGAGACGGAGAAAGAGAACGATGAAGTTTACATATGCCGCTTGGGACCCGCCGTCTTCCATAAATGGATGCCTGTCTGGATGTTCGAAACCGCTTTCGAACCGGTTCCCGAGCAGAGACGCGGTGACCGCATCCGAACACTTACGGAAGAGATGAACAACCATCACGTGGCGGAGAAAGCCCTGAATGAAAAATGTTACGCCCTGTCCGTGGAGCTGCTTTCCGAGTGTGGCGGCAGCCTTGATGACAACGGTGAACAATCCTCGACCTATCTCCATGTTGTGGACCGTGACCCCGTGGAACTGGTCATCACGAACGCGTCGCTCCGGAAAGACGGGAAAATCTTCATCATGGGTTACAGTTACTACACGGGCGAGGAGTACGAGCAGGAATGTGACGTAGAATCCGGCATGGACATACTGAATTTTATCCTTTCCCAAAAAAGTTTTGAGTGCTATGAATGAAGACAAGATATTGCAAATGTTCTTCGACATAGGCCAGTGGACGAAGGCCATTGAGAAAGGCGTGCTGAAAGACATTAGGAAAGACCAACTTATTCGGCTGACCGACGAGCATACCCGTATGGCGATGGCCTATGCCATGCGCCGGGGAAAGTACGAGATTTCCCCTCCCCACACGGCGCAGATACCCAAGGACAACGGTGAGTTCCGCACAGTGTACGTAAACGAGCCGATGGACCGCGTAGTACTGGGTATCGCCAACGACCTGCTCTTCGAGTTGATGCCGGAGATGCTGCACTCTTCGTGCAAGTCCTACCAGACCGGTATAGGGTGCGGCAAGGTAGTTACGGAAGTCAGCCACCGGATGACAGAAACCGGCAATAGCGGCTGTCTGGGCTGGAAGTCCGACCTTTCCAAATACTTCGACAGTGTTCCGATACGGTTCATCGACGAGGCGTTCGACAAGGTGGAGGCCAAACACGGCCAGTCTGCCCTGATAGACGTACTTAGGAAATATTACCACTCGGACCTCTATTTCGATGAAGATAACCGGTTGCAAAGCAAGTATCAATCCTTGAAACAGGGTTGTGCTGTGGCTAGCTGGCTGGCGGATGTACTGCTCTACGACCTAGACAGGGAACTGTCACAAATGAACGGCTACTACGTCCGGTATTCCGACGATATGCTTTTTATCGGCAAGGATTATGAAAAAGCGATGGACACACTCCAAAAACGCCTGGAAGATAAATCCATGAAGCTAAATCCCAAGAAAGTGGAATACCTGGCAGCCGATGTCTGGTTCAAGTTCTTAGGATTCAGTATCAAGGGCGGCATGGTCTCGCTCTCGTCATCACGCATCAAGACCTTCCAGCACGAGATCGAGCGGCGGACAATCCGCTGCCGGGACACGACACTGGCAAAAGCCGTGGACGCCGTGAACCGTTACCTGTACAAGGGCGAGTTCAGCTGGGCGATACAGGTATTGCCGGTCTGTAATGTGAAGAGTGACCTCAACGAGCTGAACAAGTTCGTGATGGACTGCTTTAGAGCCATTCAGACGGCAGGTGCAAGATCGGCGGTCTGGGATATGTCCGAACCAAACCGGATGGCTGCATCGTCCGGGGACGGGGACGCAACGTGAAGGCCAACCGCGATAAAACAGACCGGGACATACCGGGTTACCTGACTGTCGGCTGCATGCGTAACGCCCTTCTGACCAGCCGGGCGGTGTACAACACGCTGGTGGCATCGCTATAAGTTACGCCGGGCACACGGCAGAACGGGTGGACGGGCAGGCTATTCAACGTTACAGGCTTATAACCAGAATCCATATCGAGATTAACCGGTCTAACACCCGGTTAATCCCATCTCGATTCTGGCTGCGCCTGTAATGTATCGGGAAATTAAGTCATGTGCCGTCTGTCCCGCACCCGTTACCGGAGCACACCGGGAAAGTTCAAGGAATAGGTTTGGGCATCCCGCGTACCAACGTCTTCTTTCCGAGTCTGAAGGCGGCTGACCGTCGCCTTCGGACTCCGCAGAAGACCCATACGCGGGATACATCGGAAGCATAAAGCCATGTGCCGGTATTATGAGAACTTCAGTCTTTTCCAGCACGGGAACGTGCGGTTCGGGGGAATGGATTCAGCCTGCTGTCCCCGATAAGCCCGTCTCGCGCCGTCGTATCCCTAACGTTATACGACGGCGCCATTCCGGCTTCCGCCACAGCAGACATCGGACCTGTAAAGGAACGTGCCGGCATTCCGGGAACCGCAAAAAGAACAGCACAGGGCAAAGGGGGCAAGGCCGGGATTTCAACAGAGCCGCAATTCACACGGCTGGAGCCTGTGTCATCTCCTGCTAACACGACAGATGACACAGGTTCCAGCTGTACTCGCGGCCCGTATCAGGTTTTTAAAGGGATGTGCCGTCCGGATGAGTCCCCTGAACAGAAGGTAGCGCGACCGCATATGCACGAGGGACCCAAATTCAAGATACAGTATTCAAGCTTGGTCCTGAGCCAGGCAACTACCTGGTTCAGGACCGAAGTCCTACTGTATTTATCAGACTATAAAGATACGCGCCAGGGGTTTGAGTGCCATTAATTGTAAACAGGTGAGAAAATGGAAGATATTTACCGAGAAACCGTCACCGCCATAGAGAACGGCGCAAATTTCCGGATTGATTTCCAGTCCAGAAGTTTAAAAGTAAACGGGAGACACATGATACGGAACGGCAGGTATGATGGCGCTCCGTGGTTGCCGGAGTACGGCTGCGGGGATTTTTTCACGGATGTGGAGGAGCTGTACCGCCGCTATAAACATTCGATACCATCGGAGCGCAGCCAGAGCAAGTCCCGCCGGTATTTCATGGCATTGCCCGAAAGTGACCTCGAGGACGGGGACATGCTGTACGGGCAACACCGGGATACCGCGCAATTCGAGCTGGAATTCTATATCCTCTGCCGGATTATAGGCGGGTTCACATGGAATCCCGAAACGATGGGCAAATGGTTCTGGCAAAGCGAAAAAGACAAGGACCTGGTGATACTCAGAAAATGGGTGGAACCCGGAAGTAATCAACTATTAACAAATTCACAATGAGCAGAAAGAAACAAGAAACAAAAGTCCTGTGCCCCGGATGCGGCACGGAATTCGCCATCGCGGACAAGGAATTTGCCGCCACGGGCACCGTTATCGGCAAGAATTCGGATTTGGGCACCGTCTATCCGGTGGTGGCCGGCCATAATTCTCCCGCCGGACTTCCCAAAGGGGCGCGGGAGCGTATCGAGCACTCCGCGGTGCCGGTGTGGACGTGAGCTGCCTGTTCGCCATGCAGGGAGCCGAGGGCGGCGAGTATATCGCCTCCAACAAAGACGGGAAACTTACCATCCTGGATGACAACGACCCGATATTCGGCAGCATCATGCACAGGGTACCGTTCCCAACAACCGACTCTTCCGCCGGTGGGTCATGGCACAAATGTTCCATATGATGTCATACACGCATTACCGTGAAAAAGAGCCGGCAGGGGTGACCGAGATGATTCACCGGAAAGGCTATGATTACCAGTGGAAAATGCTCTTGAACGAGCTGCACGCCCAGATGAAGATGGAACACAAGGACATCACGGGTTTTGCCGAGAGAAACCGCTGGTTCAACCGTGATGTGGTTTTGGCCATCGCGAGCGACTATGTCAACGCGCTGAAAAAACACGTGGGCAACCTGGAAACAAGAAAATGCAAGGGAGTTCCCTACAAGCGTATACACGGCCGTAATATTTTCGTGGAGGACCTGCAATCCAAACTGTACTACCCGCTTTCCATCGCGATAACCCACATCAGGCACGCGTTGGACGCCACACAGCTTTACAACGCGGTCAGACAGTTCAATGACCGTCGTATCCGGCTGCCATGGGGCACTCCTCAAAGCAAGGCATGGATGGATGCCTATAAGGGAGCCGGGGCGTTCTTTACCATGCAGAACCTGATTCGTTTCCACGGTTGCACGGCTGTCAATGACCGGGGTCGGCGTCTGGACAAGTACCAGTCACTGGCGTTCCTGTCAGCAAGGCGGAAGAGTATAAAAACGGAGAAGGCTGGCGGTTGCTGGCAGTCCTGAAAAAAATGCTGGCGGACAACAATATCAACATCAAAAAGAAGATGGCGGCATGGCGTAAGAAATAGGCCGTCATCTCCATCCGCCCGGTAGGCGGCACGGTGTGGCGGGTCAGAATAAATTAGTACTCCCTCCATTGAAATGATGCTCATCCCTGTTAACACAAGATGAGCATCTTTCAATGGAGGCATTACATCGAAAACGTAAAGAGATGCCCCTGTTTGACGACCACACCGCTATTCTAATCAAAACGACATAATCCTTTATACGATGAGCAAGAAACAACTACGACGCAGGGCCTACCTGCTGTACCGGTTACGAAAACAGGGTATCCGATGCCTGACACGTTGCCGGACCATCTTCTACCCTTACGGGAGGATCCTAAATCAGTACCGCAGATCTGCAGCCTGATAAGCGAATTCCATTTCCATGTCCAGTTTGAAATACCCGCCTGACATGAAACCGGGAGACATTGCAACGCTGAAAGTGCCCTACAAGGGCTATCGCCGTATAGAGCTGTTGGAACGGCTCCAATACACCTGGCTGGTACGCATCTGCGAGAGCGGGAAGGAGATCGAGGTCTATGAAGACGAGTTCGAAACGGATTAAAGGCACGGAACAATGAAAGGAGAACAACAGGAAGAACGCATACCGAACTTTATCGGCAATGCCGTCATTATCCTCACAGCCGCCCATCTGGGCTGCGAGGTGGAGATGCTCGCCACCGCACAGGAGGTGTGGCGGACGAAACGCCTGCCCGAGGCGGTACTGCTGGGCATGTACGAAAAGGCCGCATGCGATGCCGTGTCGGCTGTCCGGAAGAGAGGTCTGGCGGAACAGGCTGACCGTCTCGGAGAGATATTTTACAGGACGGGGGAATTTCCCCCGCCGGAAGAAGACAATACATAAAAAGGAGTAACAAATGAAAACAAGGACTTTTCAGGAAATATATGATTTCTGCCGTACGGACGATACCTACCGGAGCTATTTCGAGGCATCGGACGAGTCCCGCATTACCGGAGCAAGGGCAAGAAAGTACTATTACGGCGACATCCGCCGAGGCCAGTGCCGCGTGGGGACATTCATCTACTGCCAGTCGATGCGGCAGCTTGAAAGGTTCCTCGAGGGCGCAAGGCAGGACCACTACATCCATGTTGACCCGCCGGCCTGCCGGGAAGTGAGCCTCAAGGACGATATGTTCCCCGGCCAGACCGCCTATATCGTGGTACATGTCAGGAGGCAGGGTGTGCAGATTGAAATCGAACACCCGTTGCATGGTGGATGGGTGCATTTCACGGCACGCTCCCACCGTCTTCACCAGGGAGGGAATCATAGCCGAGGCGAAGTCCTACATTGACAGCCACATCCTGCTGGCACCGGGAAGATACCGGGACTTGCAGCTGGAACATATGGTTTCCAAGGAACAGTTCCCCGCATGGTACAGGCAGTATAAAATGAGGCTGCACGACCGGGCGGAAGCCGAACATCGGGATATGGTGGACAGATACAGGCACAGGAACGACCTTACCTACGGAGAAGCCCGTGACATGCTCGCGGCTTCGGGTATATTCTTCGACCTGAACTGCGACGAGTTCGAGCGGGACGAGATTACGGAACAATTTGTAAGACTTTGTAACAAAACATAATACCCAGGCAAATGAATCTATATAATCAAATCAAATATAACGGGTATCGCATCAACATCTATTATGATGATGACGCCCGAAGCCCGCGTGAAGCGTATGACAATCTCGGTACGCTTTATACGGCACATCGTCGCTACCGCCCGGAGAAGGAGTTTGATGACCACTTCGATATCGACAAGGTTTTTGAAGGGCATATCGAAATTTCCGGGAATCGTTCCTGAAGGAATATATCGCCCTGCCGGTCTACCTCTACGACCATGGCGGCATTACAATATCCACCTCGCCGTTCAGCTGCCCGTGGGATTCCGGATTTTTCGGAATCATCGCGGTACCGTTGGACAAGGTGCGCCGGGAATACGGGTGGAAGAACATCACCGCGAAACGCAGGAAGCGGATCGAGGGATACCTGCAAGACGAAATCAGTACCCTTGACAACTACTATACCGGGGAAGTTTTCGGGTATCGCATCATGCCGGAAAGTGACGATGACAATGAACTGGACAGTTGTTGGGGATTCTATGGTACGGAATGTATGAAAGAACTGGAAGCCGAATGCAGGCATATTATCGACGGGCAGAACAAAGCGGCAGCATAAAATAGAAAAATACGCATAATAACTGGAAATACAATGAAGACATCATACGGACTTGAATTTGACACGGTAACAGAAATCAATCCTGAATGGAGCGACTATGACAAGACGATAGCAGGATGTCACCTGGCCAATGCAGGGTGGTCATCGTGGATACGGAATACGGGCAACCGATAGACAATGAGCATGACCTTGAAGAAATCTACCGGATTCTCGAAAAGAAAAAGACAGGCCATACTAAAAATGAACGACATGGAAGAAAAACGAGATAACAAGGAAATCAGGGTACGCCTGCACCATATCGACCGTGGAAACTGCACGGAAGTATGGGAGGTGCAGACAGAGAAGGGGAAGCCCAGACGCTATCTGGGACGTGACGACGGTTATGGACCGAAGGAGTGGTACACGCTCTGCGATGCTCCCTACGGCTATTGCGAACGCGACTGCCATGTGAGGGAGGACCTCACCCTCATTGTCTGCGACAAAGATTGGAACGAGGTGTTGCGAGACGGAACGGACAGGGAACGCTTTCCTGAAAGTTTCCCTTCACTGGATGAAGCCTGCAACGAGGCATGGAGCAAGGTCGTGAAAGTGCTTCCGCATGTCACGCACAAAGGTTTCGGGCAGTGGATCACCAAACAGTCATTCCTCCCGCTCAGCCAGACCGAAGAATTGAATTGGCGGGATAGCTACTATGAGGAAGAAGCGAGTGAGATACTCTCACGTTTTACATGGATCGGTGAAGAGTATGCCATATTCAAGGTTACCCAGAGGCACACCAAGTGCGACGCCCAATGGTACGAGTATTACGCGGGGAAGACAAACCGGCAGGAACACGAGTGGTATACCCGTTTCTTCGGTTACGAGTACCATGACCGGCATATCAGCGACGTACTCCGGACACTCGGAAGGCGGTGCGACGACATCATCCGTACTGCGGTGGAAACCCGCACGGACCACTATTACGGGCGTACGGTTTCCTGTTTCATGGACGAGTTCATCGGTTACGACCTGTCCCATGAACAGGTCCGTGACGCCAAGGAATGCAGATTGCGCAAGGCACGGGAAGACTACGACGAAGCGAACGCCTACTATTACAAACTGAAAGAGAATGAGGAAAGCATCCGTGGTATCGAATTGATGCTGCACTGCATAAGACAACAAATCCGAAAAATGAAAAGATAATGGCCAGAAAACTACATGTAGCCAGAGTTTGGCAAATCGAATACAAATATCCGGGTATGTATGGCGGGGACGGTCAGGATATCTTTTATGATATCCTGACAATGTTCGAAGTTGATAACTCCGCAGAAGACGCCTATACCGATGACTTCGAAATAGCCCGTTCGGGTCTGCAGCAGCTAAGAAAACATATCTCAGAACAGGATGAAACCTTCCGGCAGAATGCCGAAGAATTTTATTCCTGCCTGGCAAAGGTCGGGATGGACCGGGAAAAGTTTATCGAAGTACTCGATTGTCTAATCAACGGCAGTGACCAAAGCGATGCCTATGTGCATGTCTCATGGTTTTAATGATATGCCATGAAGGCGTTTCGAGCAAACCTGCCGTAACATCAAACCTGTATGAA